>Ga0209768_10002016_pt1 | contig 12762 bp, 15 predicted proteins | sample LauGreSBDMM110SD_3_FD_187564 | JGI IMG/M metagenome (GOLD analysis project Ga0209768, IMG submission 187564) | Freshwater lake microbial communities from Lake Michigan, USA - Sp13.BD.MM110.SD (SPAdes) (version 2) | ecosystem: Environmental > Aquatic > Freshwater > Lake | place: Lake Michigan... | reverse complement strand
ATTTTGAAGGTGTCTCACTACCTCAATCTGTGCGCTTTTGAAGGTGAAAACTTCACCACTAAAATGTTGGTGCGAGGATCGCTTGAGCGCTTGACGCCCGTGCTGATGACCGCGCTGGTAGCTGCACTTGCCCTGTCACCGCTGCTGTTTGAAGCTGAGATGCCTGGTACAGAAATTTTGCACCCAGTGGCAGTGGTAATTTTTTCGGGCCTGCTTACATCCACTTTACTCGACTCATTTTTAACCCCAGCCATGGTGGCACTGTTCGGTCGCAAACCCATTGAGGCGCTGGTAGCTGATTCAGGCAATGAAAGCTTTTAGTTATTTCTTTAAATCTTGAAAGGTATCTCACCATGAATCAAATATTCAATCTTCGTCGCGCTCTGCTTGCATTGCTTATGGCTGTCTGCAGCATTTCTGCTCATGCAGGTAAAGACGGCCACGGACCTAGGTTTGGCGGCGTAGTCGTCGGATCTAAAGTTGGCGATCTGGAAATTGTTGCCAAGCCAGAAAGTATTCATGTATACGTCAGTGACCACGGTAAAGCGGTAAAGCTGGACGGCGCGAAAGCCAAGGTCACGCTGCTTAATGGCGCTGAAAAGTCTGAAGCCGATTTGGTGTTGGTGGGCGACAAACTGGAGGCAAAAGGCGCTTACAAGGTTGGCAAAGGTACCAAAGGCATAGTAATCGTCACCCTTGCTGGCAAGTCACCCGTTACCGCGCGGTTCAGCATAAAGTAGTCGCCGCAAATGTTTAAGTTTTAGTTTGACTGATGGGCACGGAGTAAGTTTGGCACTGTCAGTCCGATGGCCTTGGGTTGTTCGCGCAGCAATCTGCGAATTTCGCGCACGGGCAGGTCAACTACAGAACAATGAAAAACCATGACGCTTTGAATCGATGAATTATCTTGGTCATAAATCAACTACTGGTATTGAAGCAATTACCCTAGACCTCGACGATACCTTGTGGCCAGTTGCCCCGACGATTGCAGGTGCTGAGCAAGATTTATTTGACTGGTTATGCGCTCACGCACCCAAAACGGCAGACTTGACCCGACAAAGTGGAGTTAAGGTAGCCATCCGTCAAGAAGTTATTGCAAAACACCAGACTCGTTCTCACGACCTTGGCTTTCTGCGCCGAGAAATGATTCGCGAAAGCCTGCGTCTTGCAGGTGACGACCCACTGTTCGCAGACCTTGCTTATAGGGTGTTTGACGCTGCCAGACAAAGGGTTACGCTCTTTCAAGGCGTGGAAGATGCATTAGCCCGCCTTGCCTTGAAATATCGGCTGGTGGCAATATCAAATGGCACTGCTGATGTGTTTGTTACACCCGCCGGACCTTACTTTGATGCGGCATTTAGTGCGCATGAGGTGGGTATCGCAAAGCCAGATGCCAAAATTTACCATGCCGCTACGACATTTTTGGGCTTGAGGCCTGAGCAGGTGCTGCATATTGGAGATGACGCTGTTGCCGATGTCTGGGGCGCTAATGAGGCCGGTTTGCAAACGGCATGGATCAATCCAGAGGGACATCTTTGGGTACATGAATCGCCACAACCTTGGACAGTGCGTGACCTTGCAGAGGTGGCTCTATATCTGCAGGTCTGAGTGGCGTGTCTAGGTTCTTTAAAGGATCAGGTTAGGCATCAAGCGGTTTCTGTTCCATCTGTCCATTTGCCGTAGCACAGGAAGTCCCGGACAGCAGACATCGCCACACCTTCGGATAGCAGAGCTTGATTTGCTAAGTGCATGAATCGCTGCTCATCAACTGTTATTGCGGCCATTGACCAGTCGCTGAAATCTCGAGTTGCTAGCGCATTGAATCTTAAAAGAAGAAAATCAGAATGCCGAGGGTCATTTTCGATGATTTTAAAAAGTGAGCTGACATTTGCTGCTGTGCCTTCAAGCACTTGAAGAAACCAGCCTGAATGAGAGATCAGAACTCCCGTGATGCCGCGGCCAGGGTTGTTACGAAGACATGTAGCCATTAATTTATCGTATTCAGCTCCTTCTATCAAAGAGCGACTCCGATAAACCAATTGAATGAGTTGTTGGTCAAGGGCTAGTATGGAATCTATAAAAGACGATGACATTTGATCTACCTTTCTAGTCATTAAGTTAAAAAAAGCAATTTATAACAAGACAAGCAACTCAACCGAGGACAGTGTTCGAATAAATCAAACTTTTTTCATGGTTCACGATTTGAATGGCTTAATTTACTTTAACTCATCGGTTTGAAGCTATGGTGAAGAAATTTCATGTGTGTGATCAAAAAATAAAATTTCCCACACGCATCAGGTTTGATTATCAACTGCGGATATTGCATGGCCATAAAGAATGAGGGCTAGCCAATCGAAGGCTAAATCGACGGCAATGGCCAGTAGACCAAGCACTAAAGCCCCTTGTAGGACGTAGGCTGTGTTGAACCCAGAAAGTCCGACAATGATAGGCAGGCCAAGGGTTTTTGCACCCACAGTGGAAGCAATGGCGGCGGTGCCAATGTTCACCACAACGGAAGTTCGCACACCGGCCAGCCAAAAGGGTAGCGCCAATGGCATCTGCACTTCAGTCAGTATGTGCCTAGGTGACATGCCCATGGCGCGGGCCGAATCAATCACGGGTAATGGCACGGACGCGAGTCCAGCCAACGTGGCCTGAAGCACGGGCAGCAGGCCAAAAATTGACAGCGCAATGAGCGCGGGCAGTTCTCCAAAGCCTACGACTGGAACCGCCACCGCCAAAATAGCGACAGGTGGAAAAGTTTGCCCCATCCCAGCCAAGGTTTCCATCATTGGCTTCAATGCACGCCCCATTTCACTGGTGGTGGCCAGTCCGGCTAGCGTTGCAAGCATCACAGCAATTGAGCTAGACACCCATACCAGCCCAATGTGTTGCCACATGAGCTCTGCCATGGGCTCTTGCAAATACAAGGGACGCGGCAGGGCCGGAAACAGTGCTGCAAACAGCGGCTGAAAATAGGGCAAACCATAGGCCAGCAACAACAGCGCCGCCACACTCCAGACTAAGGGGTTAGCCCAGTAGCTTGGCTTCTGCAATGGAAGCGTGTGCAACTCGCGCATGTTAGTTTTCTAGCAAATCAGCGGCCAGCACCTGACCGAGCACTGTGCCACTTTCATCCGTTACGCCCAGGGTGGACACATGCAGTGTTGCCATGTGCGAAATTGCCTCTCTTAATGTGGCCGTATGGGTGATGGTGTGGCTCGGTTCTGTGCCCTCAATCGCTTGGGTATAGGGGGCTATTGACCGCAGTGAGAGTTGTTTGAGCCCCAAATCTGCTCGGCCCAGAAAGTCGGCTACAAAGTCGTTAGCAGGTTGTTGCAGTAACTCAAGAGGAGTACCTGCCTGGGAAATATGGCCTTGGTTCAGCAGCACAATGCGGGTTGCCAGCAACAAAGCTTCATCGATGTCGTGGGTGACAAATAGGATGGTTTTACCGGTAGACCGGTGAATCTTTTTTAGCGCCACTTGTAAGGCGGCGCGTGTCACTGGATCGAGTGCGCCAAAGGGCTCGTCCATCAAAAGTACATCTGGGTCTGCTGCCAATGCGCGTGCCACACCCACCCGTTGTTGCTGTCCACCTGACAGCTGGTGCGGATAGCGACTGGCGTATTGCTCTGGGTCCATTGCCAGCAATTTCAACAACTCGTGGGTACGGGCTTGCACACGCTGAGCATCCCAGCCCAACAGCTTGGGAACTGTGGCAATGTTGTGCGCAACGGTTCTGTGAGGGAATAGGCCCACCGACTGTATGGCGTAGCCCATGCGGCGACGTAAGTCTTGCACGTTAAAGCTGTTGATGTCTTTGCCCTTGAAAAGAATTTGACCGCCTTCGTGGCTGACCATGCGGTTGACCATTTTGAGGACTGTCGATTTGCCAGAACCCGAGGGTCCAAGCAGCACCACCAACTCGCCTTGTTGGATGTCTAAATTCAAGTCTGTGATGGCTGCTGCGCCCTCGTAAAGCTTGCGAATGTGTTCGAACCTGATCATCATGGACGTTTCTTTATCAAGGAACTTAGCACTTTGAAAAAAGTGTCTGCCAACAGGGCCAAGAGCACGATAGGAATAACGCCCAGTATCACCAGTTCGTTGGCAGCGCTGAAGAGCCCATCAAACATCATTTGACCTAACCCACCTGCACCCACCAGAGCGCTGACAGCTGCAAGACCTGTGGTTTGCACAACCGCTGTACGCAGCCCGATGAGCAGCACAGGCATTGCCAGTGGCAACTCTATTTGCCATAACAACTGCCCTGCAGACATACCCATGCCGCGAGCAGCATTGATGGCCTCTGCAGGTACTTGTTCTAACCCAGCCAGCGCCGATCGAACAATCGGCAGCAATGCATACATGAACAGCGCTATCACGGCAGGCGCCAGACCCACACCGCTGATGCCCGCGCGCCCCAGTGCGGGCAATTGGATGGCTATCCAAGCCAATGGCGCCATCAGCAGTCCGAACAGAGCGATCGATGGAATGGTTTGAATCACATTGAGTACGGGAAACAAAGCTTGCCGTAAATTTTGCTTTTTGGTCATACGCCAAGCCAGCAGCAATCCGATGAGCAAGGCCGGTACAACGGCTAGAAACACGATTTGAAGATGACGCAAAATGGCCGCCCCGAAAACATCGCTCTGATTGGCATATTCTTTCGCGATGGACAGGTGCTGGCCCTCATTCAATGAAAGCAAGAGGGGCAGCAGAAAGACACTTTGCAAAAGCAGGCGCCCCAGGGTTGTCAGTTGCAAGCGCTCTATGGCGTCAAGGGCAATCATCCAGGCCATGGCGAACAGCGTCCAGAACCCAGCCCCCAATGCGGTTCGGGTGAAAGGATTTTCTGCCTGGGTGGCACTGTGGGCGAAGTAGCCGGCTAGCACCCACATGCCTGCAAGGTTAGCGGCCATTGCCAAAAAAACCAATGCTTGAGTGATGTGCCTTCTGGGCTGCCAGACGGCAAAACACAGCAGCGCAGCGATGGCCAACATCAGCGCAACCACCCATGGGCTGCCTTGTAGCTGCAAAACCTCCCACACATAAACCGGCTCGCCAGACAGCAGGCGGTTGGGGGCAACCCGCAAAAAGGGCAGGCCATATGCAGCGCCAATCGCCAGTGCCACATAAAGCGCCAGCACCAGGTTGTAGCGTTGGACAAGAGACACTGGCATGGTGCGAATTATTTAAGAAACCCCTTGCTTTGGAGGTAGTCGCTTGCCACTTTGCGCGGGTCTTGGCCTTCCAGTTGAATGCGTGCATTCAGCATTTGCAGGGTGGACCTGTCCAGCGATTTGAATATGGGCGCCAAAACGGTGGCAATGGCGGGGTGGCGCTTGAGCACTTCTTCACGAACCAAGGGTGCTGGGGCATAGACCGGCTGCACACCCCTAGGATCTTCCATGACCAACAGACCCAGTGCGGCCAAGGGTCCGTCGGTACCGTAAGCCATTGCGGCGTTCACGCCTGAGGTTTTTTCTGCGGCAGCTTTGATGGTGGCTGCTGTGTCACCCCCCGCCAAAACAAGGGCTTGGTCAGCGCGCAGTTTGAATCCGTAGGCAGTTTGGAATGCGGGCATTGCATCTGTGCGCTCCATAAACTCGGCCGAAGCAGCCAGCTTGAAAGCACCGCCTTTGGCAATGTAGCGTCCTATGTCTTCCATGGTGCGCAGTTGGTTGGCGGTGGCCAGGTCTTTGCGCACCGCAATCACCCAAGTGTTGTTGGCATTGGCAGGCTCAAGCCAGACGATTTTATTTTTCTGAAAATCTATTTTTTTAGCCAGTTCGTAGCCTGCACGAAAGTCCTTCCAAGCTGAGCTGTTTTCTGCGCCCAACATGAAGGCGCCATTGCCTGTGTATTCGGGATAGAGGTCAATCTCGCCGGCAAGCAGTGCCGTGCGAACGATCTTGGTGTTGCCAAGAGATAGCTTGTTTTCAGTCTTGATGCCGTTGGCTTCGAGTGCAAGCACCATGATGTTGCCAAGCAACTTGCCTTCAGTGTCAATCTTGGACCCAATACGCACAGGCCCATCGGCCAGAGCAGTCAAACTGGAAAGCAGGCCGATTGCGATTTGCAACAAGCTACGTCGTATCGCAGGGAATGACAAAAACATGGTGAAACCTTTTAAAAGAGATTCAGCATAAGCCAAAATGAAATTACCAATCAGGTTTCAATGACAGTAGCACAGGAGATACATAGAACCCCACATTGTCTTTTGCAAATTGACTGGGCTGTTAATCGCGCTTGCGAAATATCACCACGTGCTGCCAAGGGAGCGTGCTTACGGTGCGCTCCCAAACAAGTGGAAAGATGCTGGCCTCACGTTTTATCTGGGCCTCGCTCATCTTGTGCAGCGGCTTGATGGGTACACGGGGATCTTCGGCCTTGTATTCAACGAAAACAATACGCCCACCAGGCTTAAGAGCCTTCAGTATGCTGGCCATAACTTCGTACGGGTAGGCAAGCTCGTGATACACATCAACCATGACCGCCAGGTCTATTGAGGAAGCAGGTAGCTTGACGTCGTTAACTGCGCTCAGTCGCGCTTCAATCTGCGACAGTCCGCTACGCTTTGCCCCAGCCTGCAACAAACTAATCATTTCAGGCTGAATATCTACGGCCCAAACCTTACCTCCCGGCATCACCGCCGGCGCCATACGTCGGGAGAGGTAACCAGTGCCGGCCCCGATATCGGCGACCACCATACCGGGCTTTAGCATCAGGGCCTCTATTAACAAGTCGGTGCGCTCTTGGCGATCACGTTCTTGGCGCTCTAGCCAATCTGCCCCCTGCCAGCCCATCACCCCCGAGATTTCTCGTCCCATAAAGCCTTTGCCAATGCCATCGGCGCTGGCCGGTAATGGACTGTAGCGTTCGGCGTTTGGACTGGGCTGCGCCAAAACGAGGCTGTAGGTAAGCGTCAAAGCCAAGCATAAACCGCGAAAGCAAGCCGGAGAATTCATTTAAGGGCCAGCCAAATTTCATTTCGACGCATAAAAAACGGCGTCATAGGACCGTTGTAGCGTGCAAAAACCGGCAAGCCTTGAGTTGCCACGCCTGCTGTAGCCAAGGCAGTTTGAAGCTTGATCAGATTTTCATCGTAATTGGCCTTCGACCAGGTGCCAGAGTAGCGTATTGCCGCCCACTGACTGGCTGGAACCAAGCGTAAATTTACCCGCGAATCCAAAGGCTCAGGAGCAAATTCGAGGGAAGCGCCAGTTGGCAGCAAAAACTGCACCTGAAAACCGCTTTGCACAGCAGACTGCGTTACCGGTGCAGTCATTGCAAATTTTTTATCGCCTTTGTTCTTGCCGAAAATGTAACCAGCGAGTATGGGAAAAGCCTTACCGCCTGCATCTTCAGCCTGAGCGTCTACCACCACTTCTGCCACGACGTAGGGGGCGTACTGGCGCAATTCAACTATGCCAATTTTCCGAATAATCTGGAAATTGGGTTCTTCGATGGCGTGACTGAAAAGAGGCATCGCAATAAGTAAGAGCAAAAAAAGTAAGCGATTCATGTTTTAGGTTTGAATAACCACCTTTTTAGCATCTCCAAACTACATCGCAGATTGGACAAATTGTGACTTGTTATGTGTAACGATAACAAGGACTATGTTTAGACGAAAGATTATTTGGAATCTGTCTTGTTATTGAAGGCCAGTTGGTTACCGCATGCATTGCTTGCAATCTTCAAATCATGATCAATAACAGGCTTGTAAAAAGACAAGGGCTGAGTTTCGGGGGACACATAAACCAAAGGTTTAGAGTCATAGCCCTTTAGGATCTGAAAACTCGACATGGCCATGGTTTGGTTGCTGCAATTTACAACGTAATCGATTTGCTGGACACCGCTTTTGCCCATGTCGTGAAACTCACGGACATTAGCCAAACCGTTGGGGGTGTAAGCGGCATAAGACCAAGTTTTGTCGTTACTGGCCAACAAAATATCAGGGTCTTTGTCAAAGGATGATGTGGCGTTACCTGTTGCGGCAAAAGTGGCACTTGAAACGACTAAGCAGGCAAGCAATGTGGAAAATTTGTTCATTTGGGACTCCTTGGTTGGGTAAATCAAACTTCAATGAACGAATATTAGCACACGAACAGGTTTTGTAAAGTAAAAACTTGGACAAAGAGTAAATATATTTGAGAAATTATGGATTAAATGACAAATATCTATACAAAACATGAACAAATGGCGGTATTTTAATCGGCAACAGCCTTCCAAGCAGGTCAAGCTGGTGGAAACGCCCACCAGCGAAAAGCTGCTTAATCCTGCAGATGTTGTTTTTGGATTGCGACAGCCCAATTACCTCTGAGTGCAAAGTAAAGTCCCCCCACCCAGAGTGATAAGTGAAGATAGTCGTTCAATATAAATTGGATCAAGCTCTCGGGTTTAATGACCACCCAAATGACGCCCGTAACAACACAACACATCGTTATGCCGCTGAATCGGGTGAGCAAGTCCCCCAACTCTGCAATGAGAGGAATTTCTTTGATGCGGGGCAAGGTTGGCAATGCACCGACCAAAAGTCCAATGCCTGCAGCAACCTCTCCATAGCAAACGAACCACCACACAAGAAATGGTATGCCGAAAGCAGCTCCAGCACTGCCATCGACTGGAAACTTACTTAATCCCTGTTGAATAAACACAATGGCTAAAGGAATTCGCAGCAGTATGTGGCTCATACTGAAATCAGGCAGGGAGGCCCAATAGTTTCTGATTTTCAAAATTAACATTTAAAACTCCTTGGTTTAGTTTTTAAAGTGACTTATCTATGATTTTTCTTAATCTCATCGAACCAATGGCCTGATCGTGGTGAACCCTCCATCTACTGCAATGACCTGGCCGGTCAGCCGGGCAGCAGCATCTCCCAGTAAAAACGCCATGACATCAGCGACCTGCTCAGCTGACTGAATACCGCCCAAGGGGTACTGGCGTGCAGCGCCTTCGCGCATGGCCATCATCTTGAGCATATTGGCCGTCATGGGTGTCTCGGTCAGGCCGGGTGCGACTGCATTGATGCGCAAGCCTTGAGCGGCGTAGGTCGCCGCAGCGCTGCGTACCAAGGCCTCAACTCCCCCTTTGGCAGCGGCAATAGCTTCGTGGTTGGCCACACCGATGCGTGCCACCACGGAGCTGGCCATCACAGCGGCGCCGGAGCCGCCTTGAAGCGCCGCGATCCAAGCTTGAAGCATGAATACTGCGCTGTCCAAGTTGACACGCATCACCTCTCGGTAGACTTGTGCACTGGTGCGATGCAAAGGCGCAATCAAAGTGCTGCCCACGCAATGCGCCAGCAGTGAAGGCGCTGCGCCTAGTGACTCTTGGCAGGCGGCTAATGCATGTGCAGCGCCTTCTGGCGTGGTAGTGTCGGCAGCGATGCGCAATGCTGCGTCAACGTGGGTCAATCGGTCTGCGTCTCTTCCGACCACGGCAACTCGCAGGCCCTGGCTATGGAGTTGATGAGCAAGAGCTCTGCCAATGCCGCCACTGGCGCCTGTAATGAGAACGATGGATTCCATTAAATACCTTGTGAAACTGTAGTGAATAAATGAGCAGTTGCTTGACGTGAGGATGCTGGCTTTACTTAAGGGTGTCAGTCCCAGCGCGCGGCCCAGCGCTGCAGCATCGGGCGCCACCTTAGAAATAACCGGTACATCCCCTCCATCATCCAGCCAGCTCCCGGCAGGCGTCCTGCCAAGGCCAGCCAGCGCCAGCCGGGCAGGGCGGCCCATAAGGCCAAAAATGCCTGGGCGCCGCTCAGCAATTGGCCATCGCGGCCTTGCACATGAAACCGCGCCAGTAATTGTTCGCGCGTGGTGCCGGCTGGCAGTGGCTCAGCCGTGTTGCTGATATCGGCAAAGCACACCGGCAAGCCTGGTTGCAGCGGTTGCAGGTCACGATAGACGGCAATTTCGCGCCTACACAGCGGGCAGGCACCGTCGTAGAGCACGGTCAGCGCCGCAGGGTACTGGCTTGAGTTGGTCTGTTTCGTATCGTTCATAGTCTGGTCCAAATAGGTTCGGTGATGTAAGGCGACAGGCCAGTGGCTGCGCCAGAGCAGCTTGGCGCGTTGGCGGAAAAGTATCAAGTATTGTCATTGGGCTACACCGACTTCACCGCGGCGGATGGCGTCAGCACGAATCGTCACAGCTTGTTTTTGGCTGTCCGTCATGCGTGCCACGTTCTTGACCTGCAAAGCCATGCGGGCGTTCTTGGCCAGCAGTGTTTCGTGTCGCATCAAAAAATCCCAGTACAGCGTGGTGTAAGGACAGGCGCGTTCACCCTCACGCAGCGCCGGGTCGTAACGGCAACCTTTGCAAGGCCCACCCATACGTTGTATGTATTTGCCCGTGGCCACATAGGGCTTGCTTGCCATGAGGCCGCCGTCGCCGTACTGGCTCATCCCTAATGTGTTGGGCAATTCCACCCACTCGACTGCGTCTACATAAACCGACAGATACCAAGCGTGAACTTGCTGTGGCCGTACGCCCAGCAGCAGGGCATAAAGGCCTGTGACCATCAGGCGCTGTATATGGTGGGCGTAGCCGTGTTCCAAGGTCTGCTTGATGGCATCGCGTAAGCAGGCCATGTCGGTCTGACCGGTCCAAAACCAGGCGGGCAATTCTTCTTTGGCATTGAGGGCATTGCGCTCGACGTAGCTGGGCATTTGCATCCAGTAAATACCTCGAACGTATTCGCGCCATCCCAGGATCTGGCGGATAAAGCCCTCCGCGCTTTGTAGCGGCGCATGGCCAGTTCGGTAAGCCTCTTCTACCGCGTGAACCACCTCGTGCGCACTGAGCAGTTTGAGGTTCATGGCTGAGGACAAATGCGAGTGGTAAAGCCAGGGCTCGCCAGGCCATAGGGCATCTTCGTAGCGACCAAAAAGTGGCAGACGCTCGTCAACAAAGCGCTGCAATGCTTGTAAGGCTTGGCTACGGGTAACTGGCCACGCAAAGCTTTCAAGCGTGCCAGGGTGGTTGGCAAAACGGCTGTTAACCAGCGCAATAACTTCTTGCGTGAGTGCATCCGGCTCAAAGGTCGCGCGGTGCGGCACCGAGCCGGGGCCTTGTGGGCCAAAGGCTTCGCGGTTGTCGGCGTCAAAATTCCATTGACCACCAGCGGGCTTGCCGTCATCCATCAGGATGTTGTGGCGTTGCCGCAGTTCGCGGTAAAAGTACTCCAATCGCAGCGACTTGCGCCCACTTGCATGAGTGGTGAATTCTTTCACTGTCGTGAAGAAGTGCCGGTCCTCGCAGACTTCCAGCTTCAGACCTGCCGATTCGACCGCAGCCTTGAGTTGCTGGAACACGCGCCAATCGCCCGGTGCAGTCATCACCACGCGCTGCGGTTTCAAACTTGCCAGATCGGCCTGCAGCTTGGCCCCAAGAGTGCCCAGATCGGCGACAGCGCCGGTGTCGTCAAGTCGGTGGTAGTGCAGCGGTCTGCCTGCGTCACGCAGCGCCTGTGCAAAGTGACGCATGGAGCTTAAAAACAAGGTAATCCGCTGCTTGCTTGACCAAACGTGGGTGGACTCCTCGTGGGCTTCGGCCATCCAGACTGCGTCTTGTGCAGCATCAAATCCGTCAAAGGCTGCTGCGTCTAAGTCGAGCTGATCGCCCAGCACCAAAATCAAATGTCTTGTGTGATGCATGGTGTCCTTCAATGCTCGTGGTTGGGATGGGCGGTATGCGTGAAGGTGGCAATGTAGTTGACCTTTGTGTCCTTACACCAAGAGGCTTTGTGCACAAGCGGCAAATAGCGCATGCCGCGCAGATCTCGTATCTGTAAGTGCGAAGGATCTAAAGCTGAACTCAACTCTTTGGGACGTACAAACATCGACCACTGATGGGTGCCGCGCGGCAGAACTCGCAGCAGGTATTCGGCTCCGATGATGGCAACTACAAAGCTCTTGAAGGTACGGTCGATGGTGGAGACAAACAGCATGCCGCCTGGCGCGAGAAGAGCAGCTGCGGTAGCCAAAAATGCGGGTACGTCACTCACGTGTTCGACCACCTCAAGCGCCAGCACCACATCAAAACGTTCTTCTGGCGCCAGTACCTCGGCGGGCTCGCCCAGTCGATAGTCAACTGTGATGTTTTGCGATCGAGCGTGCAGGCGAGCAGCGGCAACATTACCCGGTGAAGCATCTACGCCTACAACCTGCGCGCCCAGACGAGCCAGTGCTTCTGACATCAAGCCGCCGCCGCATCCCACATCCAAAATGCGCAACCCACTCAGTGCGCTGGCGCTGTCTCGTCCCAAGTGCGAGGCGATTTGTTCTACCACGTAGTTAAGCCTCAAGGCATTGACAACGTGCAGGGGCCGCATCGGTCCGAGGCTGTCCCACCAAGTTGCACTCAGGCGGTTAAAGCGTTCGATTTCGGCTGCGATGGCGGTCATGCGTGGGTCACTCAAATGTGGCGAATCAAGGTCACCGCAGCTTTTGAGCCTGCGCCCACCATGGCGCACCAGACGCGCAGCACCCAGCCTGACTGACTGAGGCCCCGCGCAGCAGCAGCCTCATCGCGATGTGCTACTTCGTCAGCTTGGCAATCGAGCAGGGTCTGGCGCAGATTATGGAGTTCAGTCTGCGAGGCCAGCGCACGAATCTGCTCCTCGTAGTGGTGGTTGACAAAAGACTCAACTGCCTCGATCGTTGCGTAGACCGCCTTGGGGCCGAACAACGCTGGCAGGGCGCCAGTCAGAAACCCGGCAACTCTCCACAGTGGCAGCAAGCGGCTG
>Ga0209768_10002014_pt1 | contig 12776 bp, 12 predicted proteins | sample LauGreSBDMM110SD_3_FD_187564 | JGI IMG/M metagenome (GOLD analysis project Ga0209768, IMG submission 187564) | Freshwater lake microbial communities from Lake Michigan, USA - Sp13.BD.MM110.SD (SPAdes) (version 2) | ecosystem: Environmental > Aquatic > Freshwater > Lake | place: Lake Michigan... | reverse complement strand
CAGGTGCCGTTTGGGAAGGCGTAAAAAGTAGTAGGTATGATAGTGAGCAACTTAGAAAAACGAACAATATTCAATATGGATTTACACAAATTGAGTGGACACCATGGGATCAATTCATAATAAATGGCGGCATACGATTTGATAAAAATGAAGCTTTTGCATCTGCATTTAGTCCTAAGTTTTCTGCATTGTATAAAATAAATACAAAGCATAAATTAAAGTTAAGTATTGGCCAAGGTTTTAAGGCCCCGGATTTTAGACAAATATATTTGGACTTTACCAATGCGGCAGCAGGGGGCTATAGTGTATTTGGAACGGCACAAGCACAACAAGTAATTGGAAATTTAACGCGCTTGGGACAAATTGGCACTTTGTATGATAGTTATTACCAATTAAAAACCTTGAAGCCAGAATCCTCAACAGGAGTGCATCTCTCCTGGGAATACGAACCTACCGTAAACAGTTTTGTAAGCATTCAATTGTTTCGCAATGACATTCAAAACTTAATACAAGTTCAACAAGTGGGTGCCTATATAACGGGGGCACAAATATTTAGCTATTTAAATATTGGTCGTGCATTTACGCAAGGCATTGAATTAGAAGCCAAGCAAAAAATAAATACACGTTTTAATGTGAGCACAGGATATCAATATTTAGTTACTGGAGACAAGGATCAAATTGCAATGATTAAATCTGGAAAAGTATATACTAGAGACGCCAGCGGGTACAGCCGATTATTATTACTAAGTGATTATGTAGGCCTCCCTAATAATAATACACATAAAGCCCAATTAAAAATAAATTATTATGCTGCCAATGGGCTGTTTGCCAATTTTAGAATCTTATATAGAAGTAATTGGGCAGTGAATAACACCAATGGGAATGAAGTATTTGATCAAGGAGACGAATTTGCAAATGGTTATGTTTCATTGCATACTTCTGTTGGCACTGCATATAAAAATGGTTTTTCAATGCAAGTGGGCTGGGATAATATCACCAACTATACCGACCCATTAAATTTACCTAATCTTCCGGGTAGCACTTTTTTCGCAACCCTTAAATATCAATTTATAAAAAAATAGTAAAATAACAAAACATGAAAAAAACAGTTCAATCCATTGCATTATTAGTGATTATTTTAACAAGTATAATTGCTTGCACAAAATCCGACTCACCTACCGTTTTGCCTATTACCGCAATTGCGGTGAGAGATATTCCCGCTGATACGGTGGTGGGACTAAGTGCACAGGGCGCACCCATTACCAAAGGAGTGTATACATTTTATAGTTTAGAAAAAAATGCAATTGTGCCAAACACGGACAGTGCTTCTACAAAATGGGATATCGCATTTATGGCTACCCGTATTATTATTAATGGAGGAACCAGTGGTGCAGGACAAGGCGGTGCCTTTGTATACACTGGTTTGTTTGACGATTTAAAAACGATACCAACTGATTCTGTTTTTAAAACAGACAATGCCCCAACTTCTTATGCAATTACAGCGGGAAGTGGAAAGGGATGGTATACTTATGATGGTTTAAATAATTTAATTACTCCACTCGCTGGAAGAGTTTTAGTTATTAGAACCGCTTCTGGTAAATATGCAAAAATGGAAATTACTTCTTATTATAAAGGGGGTGCAACCTTGCCAGCTGCTGCATCGGATATGGAAAAATTAACCAAGCAACGTTATTATTCGTTCCGATTTGCTTATCAACCCAATGGAACCAAAACATTTTAGTAAAGATCCTTCCTCCAACTAAAAAAAGGGGCCAAATTTGGTCCCTTTTTTTATGGCCACTAGTTTATGATTTGGCTTTAAAGCTCCAAGTAAAATTAAATTCAGCAACCGTTTCTCCTTTTTCGTTTGTTCCAATGGACTTGGAAACAAGTGTTTGGCCTTCTTTCGTTCTTATTGCCTCTGCTATTGTATGCTCAAATGCTTTGCCATCCGCGCAGGTGAAATAAAGTTTACCAGTTCCTTTTTTTGAAAACTGTGCCTCCATTTTAATCACTAACATGCTTACTTTAGAAGATTTATTGTGAATATGCCCAATCGCTAATAAACCTGTACTCAATTCGGCAGCCATTGCTTCTGCGGCAAAGTATACCGACTTAAATGGGTTTTTACTAAACCAGGAATGCTTTACAAGTATGGTACAACTTTGTTCATTGATCTGCTTTAGTTTAAGTCCTACAAAGAAAGCAGCCGGTAACTTAGTGGCAAGAAAAAATCCAAACCTAAAAGGCGAACTAATTTTATGGACAAAACTGTCGAATGTGCTATTCATAGTATCATTTGTTCTTAAAACTACAAATTACTGTTCACATGTAGTTAAAAAAATATCACCAACTGTAGTTGATACTTTTTTAATTTTTTAGGTGCTAATTATAGCGGATAACCCTTAAATTTAGGAACTAAACAAAAGTAAAATGCCTCAAGGACTTCAAACATATGACTACCTCGTATTTGTATTGTATTTTATCATCATTGCTAGTTATGGTTTTTGGATTTATCAACGCAAAAAAGCCGTTGCTGTAAATACGACCGACTTTTTTTTAGCCGAAGGTCAATTAACCTGGTGGGCCATTGGCGCCTCTTTAATCGCCTCCAACATTTCTGCAGAACAATTTATTGGCATGAGTGGCAATGGGTTTAGACTGGGTTTGGCCATTTCTGCCTATGAATGGTTAGCAGCCGTTTCACTTGTGGTGGTGGGTATCTTTTTTATGCCGGTGTATTTAAAGAATAAAATTTACACCATGCCTCAGTTTTTAAAAACCAGGTATAATGAAACCGTGGCAATGATGATGGCTATCTTTTGGTTATTTCTGTACATTTTTGTGAACCTAACATCCATTTTATATTTAGGATCTATAGCTATTAATAATTTAACTGGTGGGGCATATTTTCATTTAATTATGATTGGGCTAGCATTATTTGCTTTGTTTATTACACTAGGCGGCATGAAAGTGATTGGATATACAGATGTAATTCAAGTGCTTGTTTTAACTATTGGTGGTCTGATTACTACCTATATTGCATTAACAGTGGTAGGTGAAAAATTTGGATTTGGTAAAAATGCAATAGCAGGATTGAATCATTTAATAAATGTAGCCCCCGATCATTTCAAAATGATTTTTGATAAGCCAGGGCCTGGAGCTGATCAAACTGCAATAAATAATTATTCTTCTTTGCCAGGACTTGCAATGATGGCAGCCGGTATGTGGGTGGCCAATTTAAATTATTGGGGGTGTAATCAATATATTACACAACGCGCACTTGGCGCAGACTTAAAAACCGCAAGGTCCGGTATCTTTTTTGCTGCGTTTTTAAAATTATTTATGCCATTATTAGTAGTGATTCCGGGAATCGCAGCCTATGTTTTATTTAAAAATGGTGAGTTGCAAAGCCAAATGATTGTTAACAGAGAAATTATCCAGGACAATGCCTATTCTTCGGTTATTGGCTTTTTACCAATTGGCTTGAAAGGCCTATCCATGGCGGCTTTAACAGCAGCGATTGTTGCCTCATTAGCAGGAAAGGCAAATAGTATCTCCACTATTTATTCTTTGGATATATATAAGAAATATGTGAATAAGGAAGCTTCTGATAAAAAAACGGTTTCTACAGGACGCATTATGATTATTGTCTCCTTAATTATTGCCATTATTATTAACTGGAATGATACTTTAGGTATTGGTGGGAAAGGTGGGTTTGAATTTATCCAAAAATATACGGGTTATATTTCACCTGCTATTTTTCCTGTTTTCTTATTGGGTTTCTTTTGGAAAAAAACTACTTCAAAAGCAGCCATTGCTGGTATTATTTTAGGATTAATGTTGGCTATTTTATTTGACAAGTTCTTACCAACTATATTTGGCAATGAAACTTTCTTATATACTGCATTGCCCAACGGACATGGAGGTTTTGAAATTCCTTATTTAATTCAAATGGGCTGGGTGTTTTTATTTACTTGTATCATTATGGTGGTAGTAAGTTTAGTAGACGTAAAAGGTCAAACACATGCCAACGATTTACAAGAAGACGCAACAAAATACAAATTAACCAATGCACATATTGCCATGATTGTAACCATACTAATTGTTGTGGCAGGACTGTACATTCGTTTCTGGTAAAAATTTATCTATGAAAAAAAGAATCTTCGTAGTCATTGGACTTGTAATGCTATTATTGCAAGTGAATGCACAAAAAAAAGTATCTAATAAAGTAACTGACAATTTAATTGTCACTACTTTAATTACGAATGTGAAAATTATGGATGGCTCTGGTAAGCCAGCAATAATGGGTTCGGTAAGAATCAAAGGAGATGTGATTGCTGAGGTTGGTAATTTAACCACGCAATCCAATGATAAAATGATTGATGGAAAAGGATTGGTATTGGCGCCTGGATTTATAGACGCGCATAGTCATCACTTTGGTGATTTGCAAAAAAAATCGGCAGGCTTGTCCACCGCCAATCAAGGCATAACGACTGTTGTCATTGGGCAGGATGGGGGAAGCTATCCAATGGATTCTTTAGAAAAAGACATGAAGGAAATACCTGTTGTAGCCAACGTGGCTAGTTATACAGGACATTCTACTTTGAGAGAAGAAGTGATGGGTGAAAACAATGTATTAAGAAAAGCAACACAGGCGGAAGTGGATAAAATGAAAGTTATTTTGTCGAGTGAATTGTCCAAAGGTTCTTTGGGTATATCCACAGGGCTAGAATATGAGCAAGCATTTTATTCAAGTAGAGACGAAGTTATTCAGTTGGCACAAATCGCAGCCAATGCCCATACCAGATATATAAGTCATATAAGAAGCGAGGATGTTACCATGACAGATGCATTGGATGAAATTATTCAGATTGGTAAAATCACCAAAATGCCGGTACAAATTTCACATATCAAGTTGTCAAAAAAATCAGATTGGAATACAGCCTCCAAAATTTTAGAACAATTAGAAAAAGCAAGAGCCGAGGGTGTTCAAATTACTGCTGATGTGTATCCGTATACATTTTGGAATTCTACATTGCGTGTTTTATTTCCTGCACGTGATTATACTAATATGGAAAGCGCTCAATTTGCGGTGGCACAATTATTTGACCCCACCGCTTCCTATATTGTTCAATATGCACCGCAACCAAGTTATGTAGGAAAAACTTTGTCGGCTATTGCAATAGAGCGTAAAGAATCTGAAGCACAAACTTTAATTAATTTGGTAGGCATGGCCGCTGCGTTCAAAGAAAAGAATCCAGGATACAATGGGAGTATTGAAGCCATTGCTGCAAAATCTATGAGTGAAGCAGACGTTGCCAATTTTATGAAATGGCCGTTTACCGTGATCTGCTCCGATGGCAATGGTGGCGGACATCCTAGAGGATATGGTTCGTTCACTCGAGTGCTCGGAAAATATGTAAGAGAAGACAAGATAATGTCCTTGGAAACAGCCATATATAAAATGACAGCACAAACTGCTAGCTATTTAGGTATAAAAGACAGAGGCATTATTGCTGCGGGAAAAAAGGCAGACTTGGTTTTGTTTAATCCCGAAACGGTAATTGATCATGCAGTGATTGGCAATAGCAATGCATTGTCTACTGGCATACAAATGGTTTGGGTAAATGGGCAGCTTATTTATGAGGATCAAAAATCAACTGGTTTAAAACCAGGTGTACTCATTAAAAGATAAAAAAGAAATGGAGAATTTGAATAATAATGCGCTTGTACTTACCAATGGGCTATTAACTTCCTCGGATGCAAAAACGGCACATGGTCTTATTAGAGGCACCGAACGTTTTAATATTATAGGTATTGTAGACTGCGCTGCAACAACAGGTAAGGATGCGGGTGAATTATTAGATGGTAAGCACAGAAATATTCCAGTTTTTGAAAATTTTGAAAATGCTATCACGCAACTTAACCCTATTCATTACTTAGTAATAGGGGTGGCAACTGTGGGTGGAAAGTTGCCGGGCAATATGCTAGATATAGTAATAAAAGCGATTGATGCTGGTATTTCTATTGTCAATGGTTTACATGAATATTTAAATGAAAAACCAGATATTGTAGCATTGGCTAAATCAAAAGGAGTGGAATTAATAGACGTACGAAAGCCTAAGCAAAGAGAAGATTTGCATTTTTGGACGGGTGAGATTTTTAAAGTGACTGCACCGATCATAGCAGTCATTGGAATGGATTGTGCCATGGGCAAAAGAACAACTGCAAGAATGTTAACACAGGCCTGCGCAGCAAATGGCTTAAAGGGGCAAATGATTTATACTGGCCAAACAGGCTGGTTGCAAGGGGGTAAATATGGTTTTGTATTTGATTCTACTTTAAATGATTTTGTATCCGGTGAATTAGAAAATGCAATTGTGCGTTGCTGGAAAGAAACAGGAGCAGATTTTATTTTTCTAGAAGGACAATCCTCATTAAGAAATCCAAGTGGACCCTGTGGAATTGAATTGTTAATCTCAGGTAATGCTAAACATGTTGTTTTATTATTTGCCCCAAAAAGAAAATATTTTGACAATGACGAACATTGGGGAGCAATCCCTTCTGTAGCATCTGAAATTGAGATTATAGAAAAATTAGGATCAAAAGTAATTGCAGTAGCAGTGAATACGGAGGACTGCACTACAGAAGAAGCGTTTACGTATCAGAAAGAATATGAACAAAAATTAAATATTCCCGTATTGCTTCCCATACAAGAAGGGGTAGATAAATTAATTCCTATATTAAAAGCATTGAAAAATTAGGCTTGACGCAAATGAGCAGGTAAAAAATATATTATGAAAATTGTTGCAGTAAGATCTTATCTAAAAAATATGGCTTTAACAAAGCCCTATACCATTGCTTATAACACGTTTACGGATGTAAGTTTGGCTTTTTTAGAAGTGGAGTTGGAAAACGGAATCATCGGATATGGCTCGGGAAGCCCAGCCGAAGAAGTAGTGGGGGAGACCACCCAACAAACTGCAATCAATTTAAAAACAGATTTTGTACTAAATTTTGTTGGGAAGGATATTCGCCATTTTCAGCAAATTATTTTTGAAACTATTTTGCAATTCCCTCATTTACCTGGGACACAAGCGGCTATTGATATAGCACTTCATGATGCCTTTGGGAAATTTATTGGCATATCGGTCACTGAATTTTATGGCCAAAAAATAAAATCATTACCTACTTCAGTAACCATTGGTATTAAAAATGTGGAAGAAACATTGACAGAAGCGCAGGGATATAAAGCACTAGGGTTTAAAATATTAAAGGTAAAAACTGGTTTAGATGTAGCCGAGGATATTGAAAGAGTAGTAAAACTAAAAGAACAATTTGGGAATCATTTTAAAATTAGAGTGGACGCCAATCAGGGATACACGATACTTGATTTAAAACAATTTATTCAAGCGACAAAGGGGAAGGACCTAGAATTAATTGAGCAACCTATGCCGGTGGGTGCCGAAAAGGATTTGCTAACTTTAAGTTGGGCCGAAAGAAAGTTAATTGCAGCCGATGAGTCTTTAAAAAATCCACAAGCAGCACTAATGTTAGCTTCCAACGAAAAGCCATTTGGCATCTACAATATTAAATTAATGAAATGTGGCGGCTTGGTAGGTGCTTTAGGCATTGCCAATATTGCTTATAATGCCGCCATTGATTTATTCTGGGGTTGTAATGATGAAAGCATAATTAGTATTACGGCTGCCTTGCATGTTGCCTATGCTTGCCCCAACACTAAATATATAGACTTAGACGGAAGCTTTGATTTAGCGGAAGACTTGGTTAAGGGCGGATTTGAAATCGTGGACGGTGCAATGCAAATTAATCATGCGCCAGGCTTCGGTTTTACTTTATTGCCGTAATTAAAAAATTGTTCCTGAATTTAATAAATGAATACATTACAAACACTTCAGCCAAAAGTAGGATTGCGCGCTGCCACTTTTTTAGTGGTGAGTGTGATTATTGGATCGGGTGTTTTTAAAAAAATTGCGCCAATGGCGCAGGAGTTAGGGAGTCCATGGTTGATTATTCTATGTTGGGTACTTGCAGGTTTTATAAGTTTGGCTGGTGCATTGTCTACAGCCGAAATGGCGAGTATGTTTCCTAATTCGGGTGGAGAGTATTTTTATTTTCAAAAAGTGTATGGACGATTTTTTTCCTTCTTATATGGTTGGGCCAGTTTTACGGTTATAAAAACCGCCGCCATTTCTGCGCTTGCCTATATTTTTGCAGAGTCACTGAATAGTTTGTTTCCATTACCTATCACCGGTTCCAATGAAATGTTTTTAGGCATTGCCATTTTCCATAATCTTTCTATTAAAATATTGGCTTCGGGCTTAATCATTTTATTAACCTTGTTAAATTATAGAGGTGTCCAATTTGCCGAAAAATTAAGTAGTGTACTCACCTATTTAATGTTAATTGGAATTACTGTTTTCATTGTAGTAGGATTCACATCGGGTAAAGGCAACTATCAGCATATTACGCATAACAGCAACCTTGTTAATCATCTTGCTCCAGAAGGATGGAACTTGATTAAAGCCTTGTTTGTGGCTAGTTTAGGTGCTTTTTGGGGTTACGAGGGCTGGAATAATATTGCCTATATTGGGGAAGAGGTAAAAAATCCAAAAAGAAATTTACCATTGGCATTAGGTGTGGGTACCATTATTGTGATTGTTACCTATGTATTGTTAAATGTTTTATTTGTGTATGTATTACCCATCGAATTTTTTATCGAGTTAAATGCCAATACTAATAAAATAGCTGCAGTAGAAGTAGCCGGTCAAATAAGTGGAACCATTGGTATGACTTTAGTTGCAAGTTTAATAGTGGTAACTACATTAAACTCTTGTAACAGTAGTATACTCATGTCGGCGCGTATAATGTATGCGATGGCTAGAGATAAAATGTTTTTTAGTAAAGCCGCTTCGGTGCATCCTAAATACAATACACCCGATATCGCACTTTTCATACAAGCTTTTTGGGCAATCATCTTGGTATTTTCAGGTACTTTTGATCAGTTAACAGATATGTTGGTGTTTGCCTCTTTCTTGTTTTACGGAAGCACTGCGTTGGGTGTTATTATATTAAGGATTAAACATCCTGAAATTGAAAGAAAATATAAAGTAATTGGCTACCCGTTTGTGCCTGCTATTTTTTGCTTGTTTTGTATTAGCTTATTTATTAGCACTATTATTAATCAGCCTTATTCTGCTATATGGGGTTTAAGTTTAATAGCCACCGGGGTTCCCGTATATTATTGGTTAAACAAAAATGTACGTAAATAATTTATTTTATATCCATTACAACTGCTTGTTGTGGAAATACGATTTTAAGTCCTAAATTATTTGCTTCTGCAATTTGTGTTTTTATATTCTCTTCGCAATCACCACATGGTTTAATATGTGTTACTGCAATTTGCACATTTTTTAAAGCGCCGCTTGAAAGCGTATTCAGTTTGTTTAATTCTAACATTAATAATTTGGGCGTTAAATGACCAAATAGTGCTTTATCTGCAATACTATTATCAAAAGACACTTCAATAAAAATACTTTTTAATTGTTTGCTTGCAACCAAAGGCGCCACTGCTTTCCATAAAGTGGAAAGTTTGTCTGATTGCTCAACGGTGTCGGCACCTGTGTCCCCTAGATATAATAAATAGTCTTGATTATTGCGCACTAAGAACGCACTGCTTTCGTAAGGTTTAACATGGCTTAATGAAAATGTGGTCACATTTAAATTTGTATTGGGGATACTCAATTCGTTTTTATCTTCTAGCCTTTGGTAGTTGTATTTGTTCAAAATAGGTTTATCCCCTTCACTAGCGAAATTGGCCCAGCTATTCCAAGTAAAATAATAGTTTTTTAATACATCAATAACCGAAGGCAATGCATAAATGGGTTTAGCAATATCATTCGGTGAATTTAATATGAGTCCCGCCAAATGATCTAAATGGCCGTGTGAAATAAAGTAGGCTTTAATATGTTTTTTTTGAATTTCTTCGGCACTAGTTGCTCCAAATAATTGATTTATAGTCACTTTTTGTAAACCCGCATTAATGGTGCCGGCATCCAAACAAATAAAATTATTATTTCCCCCAGCAGCCACTAGATAAGCCGACAAGTTGGACTCGTCTAATCCCCCTTTAACACCTAATGGAATGACCCTGAAGCCATCGCTCATTGGCATATTTTGGGCATTCCCCACAATAAAAAAGAGGCAAAATACTGTTGTAAAAATAGTTTTGAATTTCATTTTAAATATTAATATATATTAAAAATAATTTATTTATCTTTAATATAACATATGAGAATACTATTTACAATATTACTATTAGTTTCCTTAAGTATGAAAAGTCATGCGCAAGAGGTAGACAATACAAGCAAATTTATATTTGTAGGCTATCCCGAACGTATCCAAGTATTAGACAGTCTTATTAATACCGCTCATTTCTTTGCTTTAAATAAAGTGGATTATCAAGAGGCTTTTCAAAAAGCAATCAACGCTGGAGCACAATCGGATTCATTAATCCAAAAACTGGCAACACGTTTTTTTAATGATTTGGCATATGGTAATCGCATCCCTAAATTACAATATGAGGGAACGAAATTTAATTTGAATACATATGATGTGCCTGCTTTGGTTAATAGTTATACTACTCAAAATACCTTAGCAACTTTACCTACTTATTTTCTTAGTAATTCTCTAGAGGTTGCCACTATTTTAGATTCTCTCCATTACTATCAAGATTCCGCACATTTAAATAAGGATAAAGTTGCATTGTTGGTAAAAGCAGCGAATGAATTTAGATGGTTAAGTGCTATTAAGCGAAACAACCGCATTATTTTAGTAAACATTCCTAATGCGCAATTAAATGCATACGACAGCAATAAATTAGTGATGTCGATGCGTGTGGTGGTGGGTAAGTCCTGGAGTCAAACGACTACTTTATCCTCTCTTGTAAAGCGAATAGTATTAAATCCCTATTGGCATGTACCCGGAAGTATTATTAAAAATGAAATGATTCCTAAATTCAAAAATGATCAAACTTATTTTTCTAAACATAATTATACAGTCATTGATGGCGCGGGTAAGGCGGTTGACTTAAGTACAGTTGATGCTAGTGGTTATTCGACAAGTAATTTTCCTTTTTCAATTAGACAAGGAACAGGCGCCAATAATTCGTTGGGCTTGCTAAAAATTGAGTTTGACAGTCCTTCTGCAATTTATTTGCATGATTCTCCACAAAAAAGTTTGTTTAAAAATGCAAGTAGATTTAATAGTCACGGTTGTGTTAGGTTAGAAAAACCAGTGGATGTTGGTAAGTGGCTGTTACAAGACGATACTAAAGAAATTGACAAATTTGATTTTAAAAATCCAGGTAAATATTCCAAACCACAATACGTAAAAGTTAATATTCCTACACAGGTTATTATCTGGTATACACTGGTAGATTTTGATAGTGAGGGTGTTTTGAAATTCTATAAAAATATTTACAATAAAAAGTAATTTATATTTTACTTGTCAAGTGCTGTTAATATTTCACTACTGTTAATGCCTAATGCAATTGCGATTTTATGTATTTGGAAAAGACTAGTATTTATTTTTCCTAATTCAATTCGGCTAAGTTGTGTATAATCCATATCTGCCTTGAACGCCAAATTTTCTAATGTTAGTTGTTTGTCAATTCTTAATTTACGGACTCTTTCGCCAATTAGCTTTACCACTGTATCCTTGTTGTGAGACATAATGCAATTTGGAATATTATCTTCGCCTATTCAATGGCAAATATGCCATCATTTTTTCATGGAACGTATGCCATGTATTCAGCAATTAAAAGAGCAGGAGAGAAGAGATGCTTCAACCTAAAAGAGGAAATTCTCTGGTGTAGTTTTAAATCCAAATCAAGGTAGTCTATTTATTAAATCAATTTCACATTTGGTTTATCTATCAAAACATATGCTTAAAGTTTCATATCTGTACCTGTGGTTTAATGTCAATATTGCAGCAGCTACTGAATTTTAGATTACCAAAACTACCAAGGTAATTTTTCAATTTTGAACGCGCTCCCAAACTAATGATAAACTAGTGTCTTCTCTCGGACTTAATGTTAGTGTTTTTTTATCTGCACTTAATTTATAATCTCTAATCCAAACAGGAGGAATAGAATCATTGGTAAAAGGCAGTAAAGAATAAAAATCTCTATAATGCTTAACATAGGATTCTTTTTCGTTTACCTCATATTTACCACTATAGCCGGAAGCAGCACTGTCTTTATGATTGAGTATTACACTCATTTGACCATCCACACTATATATGATAACCCCCTTGTGGTATAAGTTTTGACCCTTTGTGGTTAAGTGCCATGCCCCCACTAAATCGCTATTGAGTTCCTTTCCAGCAGATTTAGGTTTGGTATTACAACCAATTACGGCAATGATGAGTATCAGGAGCATTCGCTTTTGCATATACTATGTTTTAAGGAGCCATTTCAATGAGTACAAACTTAGCCGCTTAAATAGCCGCATCACTTATTTAGGATGCTTAAAATGTTCCCTTTTTCCGTTTTGGAACAAATAGGTCATACCGTATTTTAAATATTTTTTTATTAAATTTAGTAACGCTAATACTATCATTACTAATACTATTATTATGAATACAAATCAATTTACGTCTGCTCAAATTGAACAGTACAACAAGGATGGGTACATCATTATCAAAAATTTTTGTAGCAAAGAAGAGGTAGCAAAAATGTATGGCATTGCCGT
>Ga0209768_10002008_pt1 | contig 12792 bp, 16 predicted proteins | sample LauGreSBDMM110SD_3_FD_187564 | JGI IMG/M metagenome (GOLD analysis project Ga0209768, IMG submission 187564) | Freshwater lake microbial communities from Lake Michigan, USA - Sp13.BD.MM110.SD (SPAdes) (version 2) | ecosystem: Environmental > Aquatic > Freshwater > Lake | place: Lake Michigan... | reverse complement strand
AAACGCCTGCCAGAAAAAAAATGCCAGTATTGAAGGAGATATCAGCGTTAGTACAAGAAATGCGCCGCCATGTTGGATTGTCGCCATCAAGGAACGCATCACATTGAGAACAACCTGCCTTTGAAGCCCCATCAATCCACCGGAGTAAATGCTAGCAGGCCACTGAAAGGCAACAGACATCCCCATGATCATCAACGCAGTTTGAACCGTCTCATTACCTACATCGCCTGCGTTAATCCAGTGCTTCGCCAAAAGCGGGGCTAACAAAATAATCATGATGCCGATCACCGCACCGGCACACCAGTAGACGACCTCAAACGTCCGAACAAGGTCCCGGGCTTCTTGCGCATAGTTCTTGTCCGAAGACATCCTTGAAAGCTCTCGGCTCAAAGTAGCGCTCAGCCCCATGTCCAATAATGAAAGAAGTGCAGTCATGGACATGAAAATACCTAAGAGGCCATAAACCTCTACGCCCATCAATTTGATGTAGATGGGAACGAAGGCCAGACTTAAAAGGCTGGTCCACAATCTGCCTGAGAAATTAGCAACGATATTGAATCGAACAGAAGGTAAAGCTTTCATGGAGAAAGCGACTTTTTGCTTTGCTGCTGATCAAATACCTTGCCCCAAGCGAAACACTCTAGAAAAGATCGAGTTTGTGAATCTGCCAAATTGAATTTTCTTGTTTGGTTATCTGAAATCAAAAGGTTGGACTGTGTTTGGGTCCAAAAGGTATTGCTCTGCTGCCAATCATTGATGTCGTAACCTATCCCATCTTTCCCAACAACAATGGCACTCAGACCGAATCCTTGAATCTGTCGGGTGATGCTTATTTTTCCGCTTTCTAAAAAATAGGCATGCATCTTAAAAAGTAAAAGGCGATATTTAATTTTGATCATATTGTCCCTAGCCACCATGAACCCGTTTGTTCGAATGTGGGCATTCGGAAAATTATGAAAATATCGGGAGAAATAAATACCAGCCAACCTCCATACCAAGGGCCGTAATATTTTTTTCCAAATAGGAATATCTTTCTTTTTTATATAAATATCAGGGCGTATGCTTCCCCATGAACCCGTAGCCCCTGCGATCCCCACGCCTGATTTTTGAATGTGTGTGTAAAGTTTCAATAGCCAGTTGTCATCCAAGATGACACTGAATGAATTCAAATAACATAAATATTTCGATTCAGACTTCTTAGCTGCAATAAAGTAGGGTCGCAAATCAAAACCGATATCAGACAGAAAAAGACATGTGTGAGGAATGCCCGCTAGCAAATTTTCATAAGCAGCTACATCCGATTTTCCAGAAAAGCCCTTGTAAATAATGAGCAGCATATGTTCAATGCCTGCTTGGTGTTTTAAATAAGATTCAAGAAAAATACGAAAAGGCTCTGTTCCGTTTTTTTTTCTAACCAAATGAACCACACAAATATCTGGCATTACCTAACGCGCCTAGAAGAAGAGATGTCTACTTGTTGATCCACTCCCCAAAAAGCCATAGGCTCATAGTCAGGGTAGGGATAGTAGCCAAGATTGAGTTCAATCTTCCAGTGGTGCTCTGCCAACCACTGCTCTACCAAGTTGCGAACAGATATGGGCTTGCCAGAGGAAATATTGACTACTTTGCTCAAGGTGCCATCTATAGACAGATTCACAATTCGTTTAGCCACCTCTTCAACAGGAAGATAGTCTCTGAGTTGTTCTCCGCCAGACATATTAAAAACTTTGTCCCCGCGCAAGACAGCTTCTTTTAATTTCGGGTACAGAGATGCAGAAGACTGCCCCTCCCCATACAGATAAAAGAGCCGCGCCCAAGTCAAGTTGAACGGTGTGGTTGCTTTGAGGAATTGCAGCTGCTGGCGTAATGCGTCTTTGGCAAAGCCGTAGGGGTTGCTTGGGCGCGGAAGCATGTCAGCTGATAAAGGCCCAGATTGCATGCCATATTCAAAGCATGTGCCTGCTACAAACAGTGAGGAAAGCCCACTGTCAATCAATGATTGCAAGAAACGAAACTGTAGAGGTAGTTCAGTTTCGAAATGATGCAAGGATTTGTAATTGGGTAACCCATCCCATGCGAGATGAATCAGTACATCAGGCAGGCCTAATTTTTCATAGCAGTCAGGACCAGGGTTAGCGATATCCAAGCTGACTGCATGATGGACATTCACCGATTCAGGTAGACGCTTGGGATCGCGTGTGACAGCAATGATCTCTACAGGATGACTTTCAAGCTCCTTCAGAACATGCGTTCCAATGAAACCCGTTGCGCCCGTGACAGCGATTTTCATTGGATAGACTTCAACTCACTTGCAAAGAGGGAACAGCGGTCACAAATTGACCGCCCCAGCCTTTGATGTAGTCGAGTTGCTTCATCACTTCATTGCGCAGGTTCCAAGGCAAGATCACCACATAGTCTGGGCGTCTTTTGGTTATTTCAGTCTCGGCCCATATGGGGATGCGACTTCCGGGCATGAATTTACCTTGCTTGGCAGGATTTCGGTCCACCACGAAGGAAATAAGGTCGGGACGAATGCCGGCAAAGTTCATCAACGTATTTCCCTTAGCGGCAGCACCATAGGCGGCAACACTCTTGCCATTTCTCTTGGCTTGCAAAAGAAATTCCAGTAAGCCATTTTTGACGTTCTCAGCCTTGGTTTGAAAATCACTGTAGTACGCTGTATTAAGCATGCCAGCCAAAGATTCACGATCCAGCAAAGCATCAACACGTGCATGACGGCTTTGTTGACCCGTATCACTGCGTTGCGCAAAAACACGCAAGCTTCCGCCATGGGTGGTGTGTTCCTCCACATCAAATACGCTAAGCCCATTAGCCTTGAAAATTCGCTCAACTGCAGAAAGTGATAGGTACGAAAAGTGCTCGTGATAAATAGTATCGAATTGGTTTTCCGCCATGAGCTTTAAGAGATGTGGAAACTCAAAAGTGGCAATTCCCTGAGGCTTAAGAAGTACCGCAAAACCTGCAACAAAGTCATTGATGTCTGGTACATGCGCCAGCACATTATTTGCAGCAGTCAGGTCAGCCTGTTTTCCACTAGAGATCAATTCCTTAGCTAAACGAACCCCAAAAAAATCTTCCACGATGGCTATGCCTTTGGCACGAGCAGCGGCGGCGGTGCTTGCCGTTGGTTCGACGCCCGTACAAGGTATTTCGCGAGTCTTGAAATATTGAAGTAAATAACCGTCATTGGCAGCCACTTCCACGACATGACTTTTGGCGGTCAAGTCAAAGCGCTGCACCATGTCAGCCACATATTTTTCTGAGTGAGCCAGCCAGCTTTCAGAAAATCCACTGAAGTAAGCATACTCAGCATCAAACAAAGCATCTGCCTGCGTAAAGTCTTCGGTCTGTACTAACCAGCAGGCTTGGCATACCAGAACACGAAGTGGAAACCACTTTTCTGGCGCATGCAACGAGGGTTCAGTTAAATAGGCGTTAGAAGGGGGCGAAGTTCCCAGATCTACCAAAGGCAAAGTAAGTTCTGCGGCGCAGTGACGACACTTCATAAGACCATTCCCGAAAAGTTTTCTTCTAGCAATGGGTGAGCAGCATCACGATCGGAAACGGCAGCAATCGCTAAGGGCCACGTAATAGCCAGGCGTGGGTCTTGAGGATTCAGACCGCCCTCTGCCTCAGGGTGATAAGAGTGGGTGTGGAAATAAAGCATTTCGCAGTTATCAGTAAGCGTTTGAAATCCGTGGGCAAAGCCTTCTGGAATGACAAGGGTTTTGTGGTTGCTTTCACTGAGCACTTCAGCGTGCCAGTGCAAGAAAGTTGAGGAATTATGGCGCAGGTCAACAGCGACATCAAACACCTCGCCACGCAGGCAACTGACAAATTTAATTTCCGCATGGGGAGAACGCTGAAAGTGCATGCCTCTTACTGTGCCAACTGATGCTGTCAAAGTATGATTGATTTGGGCGATGTGCTTGTGAGGTGAAAGCATCTGCAATTCATCGCTGCAAAAAAGTCGCTCTAAAAACCCTCGGCTGTCTCCAATGGGATTGCGCTGCAAAACGCGAAGGTTTGCAAGCGGTGTGTCCAAAATATGGAAACGCGAGCTCATGTGCTGATAAACGCCGCTTCGTATCGCTGGATTTGCTCAATAGTGATGTCAGCCATATCCGAATCTTCTTTCCAAGCTAGATGCCAAGCCAGCGTCATCTGCAATGCGGTTTGAAGATTCCAGCGAGGGCGCCAAGCAAGCAAAGCTTTGGCTTTTGAACTGTCGAGCTTCAGCATGTTGGCCTCATGGGGCTGGGGTGAGGCATCGCATTGCCATGAAGCATGGGGGATTTGGCTGCAAAGTTTTTCAACAATCCACTGAACCGGTTTTGCATCTGTCTCTTCAGGACCGAAATTCCACGCATCAGCAAATGGAGAACCTTCCTCGTAAAGCTTTTGAGCCAAGGCAAGATAGCCTGAAAGAGGTTCCAGAACATGCTGCCAGGGTCTTGTAGCTAGGGGGGAACGAATGACAAGAGGTTGACCTACATCCAGAGCACGTAAAAAATCTGGAATAAGGCGGTCTGCTGCCCAATCACCGCCGCCAATGACATTGCCGGCTCGGGCACTGGCCAAACTGACTTTGTTTGACGCAAAGAAAGAGCGCCTGTAAGCGGCAGTGGCCAATTCAGAACAAGCCTTGCTGCTGGAGTAAGGGTCAAAACCGCCCATGGCTTCATTTTCTCGGTAGGGCCAAACCCACTCGCGATTTTCGTAGCACTTGTCGGTTGTGACGTTGACCACAGCCCTGACACTTCCAGTCTTTCTCACCGCCTCAAGCAGATTGACAGTACCCATGACATTGACAGCATAAGTTTCTACAGGGTCAATATAAGAATGTCGAACCAAAGGCTGGGCAGCAAGATGAAGCACCACATCCGGCTGTGCTGCTTGAATGGCGCTTACAAGCGCACTTGCGTCTCGTGTGTCTGAAATGGTGTGGCCGGCTAATCTGCTGATGAGACCCGTTGTCGAAAAGAAATTATTTTCGGTGGGCGGGTTCAGTGCGTAGCCATAAACCTTCGCACCCATATGCGTGAGCCACAAAGCTAACCAACCGCCCTTGAAGCCGGTGTGGCCTGTTAAAAAGACACTTTTACCCTGCCAAAAAGATGCGCTGCTCACCAAGTTCTCCAAGGCGCTTTGCCAGATGACCAAAGGTCTTCGAGAAGATTTTTTTCTCTCAATGTGTCCATGGGTTGCCAAAATCCGTTGTGCGTGAATGCCATTAATTGATTTTCCGATGCCAATCGAGTTAAGGGCTCAGACTCCCAACTTGTTTGATCATAGGCAATGAATTCAATGCATTTGGGTGAGAGCACAAAAAAGCCACCATTGATCAAACCACCATCACCCCGTGGCTTTTCGGTAAACCCGCTGACTTTGGCACCTTCCATGCTCAGCGCACCATAACGACCTGGTGGCTGTACCGCAGTGACAGTAGCCAACTTTCCATGCTGTTTATGAAAGTCAATGCTTTTTGAAATATCAACATCAGAGACACCGTCACCATACGTGAAACAAAAAAGATCTTCGTCTTTTAAATAATCGCCAACCCTTTTCAGACGCCCACCGGTCATGGTCTCTTCACCTGTGTCTACCAAGGTAACTCGCCAAGGCTCGGCTTTTTTGTGGTGAACTTCCATGCTGTTTGACTGCATATCGAAAGTGACGTCTGACATATGCAGAAAATAATTGGCAAAGTACTCTTTGATGACATAGCCTTTGTATCCACAACAAATGATGAATTCATTAACGCCATGAGATGAATACATTTTCAGAATATGCCAAAGAATGGGCTTGCCCCCAATTTCAATCATGGGCTTCGGTTTCAAATATGTTTCTTCAGAAATCCTGGTACCCAATCCCCCTGCCAAAATCACTGCTTTCATTACATTTCCTTGTTAAATTTTGTTCATTAAGAATGCAATTTTCAAAATTAAATTTTGAAAACTTGATTGTCTGTAATACCTAAACAACTTCATATTTTTAATTTTTTTAAAAAAATTCAATTGACGGATATTTATTAAAATGTTCAGCGATTCTTTTGCGTTGTGCGTCAATAAATCTTCTGACATTTGCAGGCATTTGATATTTGAATCAGTCCATTTTTTAAAACCGCCATCAACTAATTTCAATAAGCGTTTAAATTTATTAAAAAAGGAAGTATTTTCGCCAACAATAGAATTTCCATGCTGCCTGTAAAGCAGCAAAGGGGTGGGATCGTAAAACACCTTTCCCCCAGCTCCCGAAATGAGCAAATACAGCCACCAGTCATGTGAGGGCGTTGGCACCATACCAACAGTCTCAATGACCAATTTACTGGCTCTGTTAAAAATCATGGTGTTTCCACCTGCAATACTTTGAACAAGCGCGTTGTCAAAAGAAGGTGGTTGTTTGAACAATGTTGATTGCCCTATGGCTATCAATTGTTCATCAATATATACAGTACGCCCACAATATAAATAGGGCTCATTATTTAACCAAGCGTTATTGATTTGGTTAATGGCAACTTCTAATTTCTGAGGTAACCATACATCGTCTTGATCACAAAACGCATAAAAATCTGTAATTAAAGTTTTATCACACGCCAGAGATAGAAAATTTTCAGCAAAGCCCTTTTGGGGACCGTTACGTAATTGAATTTTTTCACCCCAAATTTTTTGATATTCAAGGATTATTTCTTTGGTTTTATCAGTTGAGCCATCATCACTTATAATTAATTGCCAGTTTTTAAAAGTTTGACTAAAAATAGACTCTAACTGCTGGCGAATAAATTTTTCGCCGTTAAACGAAGTCATTAAAATACATATTGAAATTTGATTATCCATTTAATGATTAATTTTCAAATTACAAACTCTTAGACCTTGGTGCCTATCAACTCTTTATACAAGTCCACATAAGACGCGACCATCTTGTCCGCCGTAAACAGTTCCCAATACCGTTGCTCTGCCTTGCGGCCCATTTCGGCGGCCAACTCTGGGTTTTGCCATAAAGTGTCCATGGCTTGACGCAAAGCCACAGGGTCACTGGGTGGCACCACTATGCCAGTTTCGTTGGAGATGTTGATGAAACTTGTTCCTGTTCCAATTTCGCTGGAGATCAAAGGCTTGCCATACATGGCACCCTCCAACAACGAAATGCCAAAAGCCTCGGAACGTAAATGCGAAGGGAACAGCACAGCGTAGCAAAGTGTCAGCAGTGCAACCTTGTCTTCATCAGACAAGAAACCTAAGAAATGGATATTGCTTAATCCTGCTTCCTCGGCTTGTTGTTTCAGCTCGGCCTCAATCGGGCCGGCACCCACAATCACAATCGGGTAGTTTATGCCCTTTGCCGCCTCCAACAAAATATGCAAACCCTTGTAGTAACGAAGCACGCCCACAAACAAAAAGAATTTGGTGCCAAACTTTTCGCCCCAAAAAGCCAGCTTTCTGGCCGAGGGCACGGGGTAGGTAGCCTTGTCTAAACCATAGGTAATCAGCTTAACCTTTTCTTTATTCTTAAACAATGTATCACTGGTTGCCAAGTAATTGGGAGATGTGGCCACAATGCAATTCATATCTTTTAAGAATGAATTCATCAAAGGTTGGTAGATCTTTAACAGGTATTTTTGCCGAACAATATCAGAGTGGTAGGTGACCAAGCTTGGTTTTTTGATGCGCGTCAACATATGAACCATGTCCATGAAGGGCCAAGGAAAGTGATAGTGAATCACATCAGCTTGTTTGGCGAGTTTCATGAATCGACCAAAAGCCGAAATAGAAAATGAATTAGAAGCAATTTCTAAATTCAACTTCGATCTGTGAACTTGGTAGCCGTCCATTTCAAACGCGGCATGCGAGCGTTTGGGAGAGAGTGACAGCACATCCGTTTGAATGCCGTATTTGTTAGCGCCTCTGGCGATCTGATTAATGACTTGCTCTACCCCGCCCATGGAATCGGGAAAAGAGGTTTTATAAAAATGAAGGATACGCATAAAAAGTTTCAAGGGGCAGAAAAAATCAAACGCCTTTTAAAGTGGCAGCCAGCCTGTAAGCATCCAAGGTTTTATGCACTGTTTTCTCCCAAGAAAAAGTGGCGGCCTGTTGGATTCCTAGGCGTATGGCAGTCTGCCGTCACTCTTGATCTTCCAGACTTTTAATAATTAGTTGGGTTAACGTGTTCACATCAGTATGTTCGCACATCAAAGCCGCCTCGCCCGCCACCTCTGGCAAACTGCTTGCATCAGAGCAAACCACGGTCACGCCACTGGCCAAAGCCTCTAAAACGAGCAAAACACAGTGCACATACATCACGGCATTCCTTCTTCCAAATCATGGTTACGGTGGGGTCAACGCTGGCTGGATTTTGAAATGGCTACCCCCAGTTATTTAAGTTGATCCCATCTTTCACAAACCATCACTCAAAATATGCTGAGTTTGTTGAAGTCAGACTTTGCTAAGGATTGCAGTACTGTTTTTAGCAATCTGGGAAAGGCCAAGTCCACCGAAATTAAGAGCTTCAGAGTCTCGAAAGTCAATGGTGAGACAGTGATGGAGTATCAGGTCCTAATGATCTTCAAGAAGAACAACCCAGGCGATGGCAAGTCACAAGGTTTTGGCAGCCTGCACACCCCTACTGATAGTTAGAAGCTCTTCTGATGACTTTGACCAACTGCTCAGCAGGGGTCTTGGGTGGATTGGATTCCCTCCTTTAATTAAGTACCTATGTTTGTTTGTCCCACACACACTGTCGTCGGGCAGACCCGTGATCAACACGAGTTCTTTTGCGCGCTATTGCCGAATTTTAAAATTGACTTTTATCGAACGATTTATAGCTTGTAGCGGCAAAAAATTGCCGCACAGTGGCAAAACTATAAATGGCCTAAAAATTGCTTGATGAATTCCAACTTAATTGGAGTTCGCATGATGGATATTAATTCGGTCCAAAGTACTGGCTATTTGCCCTCAGCACAAGAACCTGCGGTTTCACAAAACTCTAGCCTGGGGTTTAGGTACGCCATGGGGCAAGCTTCTGCCGCTGGTAGCATACTAACTCCCGGTGTCGCACAAAGTTTGATGTATCGGTCTATGACCACTGGTGTGCCTAATGCCGAGCTTGACCAATACGGAGGCTACGGTGCAGTTAAGGCAATGTTTGATGCCAATGGAGGCAGTTACAGCCTAGATGCCATTCCCGTACATCAGCGACAACAACTTGCGCAAGTAGTTGCCAATACGGGCGTAGGCAATATGCAATTGTTGATCAACGAGAGTGTGGCATTAGCCCCAGCCGCGCTTGATGCCATGGCGCAAAACGGGATTGATCAAAACACAATTAATTCGGTACAACAAAAAACAAAAGATGGACAGCAACTATCCCCGCAAAGCTTTTCAAATACTGCAGCCAATGAGGTTGGTGCACAGCCAATAAGCACAATTACTCCCAGCGTAGCGCAGAGTTTGATGTATCGGTCTATGACCACTGGTGTGCCTAATGCCGAGTTTGACCAATACGGGGGCTACGGTGCAGTTAAGGCAATGTTTGATGCCAATGGAGGCAGTTACAGACTAGATGCAATTCCGGCAGACCAGCGTAAAGCAATGGCAACGCTAGTAGCAAGCACAGGTGTGGGTAATATGTCTGCCCCAATTACTGAAAAAATTGGTGTGTCTTCCGCGGCGCTCCAAGCTATGGCTAGTAATGGCATAGACAAAGCCACCATTGAACAAATAACGCAAAAAACCAGTGGCTTTGCGCAAGCGCCTTTTGTGGATAGCAATAGTTATATAAACATCTTTATGAAAGCGTTAGGTTCATAAAATCCCACAGCTGTTTGTCAGTTAACAAATAGAGTCCTAGTTCAAGTTCATCCATGCCTATTTGCCAGTACACGACAGTTTTATCTTTACTGAATCGCCCCGGGTTTTGAGGAGGCTCCAAACTTTGAGAAGATGGAGCCATGAACAAGAAATCAAATCGTTTTTCACCAGAAATGCGCGAAAGCGCTGTACGCATGGTGCAGGAACACCGGGGCGAGTACCCATCCCTTTGGGCAGCCATTGAATCCATTGCACCAAAGGTCGGCTGTGTGCCACCGACCTTGCTGGAATGGGTCAAGAAGGCCCAAGTGGACTCGGGTGTTCGCGAGGGCGTGACCAGTGCCGAACGCGAGCAAGTCAAGGCCTTTGAGCGAGAGAACCGGGAATTGCGCCGAGCCAATGAGATTTTGAAACTTGCGAGCGCTTTTTTTGCGCAGGCGGAGCTCGACCGCCGACTCAAGTCCTGAGAGCCTTTGTTGACCAACACCGTGACACCTTTGGGGTCGAGCCCATTTGCAAGGCTTTGCAATTGGCCCCATCCGGTTACCGACTGCATGCCCGCCGTCAACGAATGCCAGACTTGCAATCCGACAGAGCTCAAAGAGACTTGGAATTGATGCCGCAAATCAAGCGCGTGTGGGCTTCGAATTGGCAAGTCTATGGAGCCGACAAGGTCTGGAAACAAATGAACCGTGAAGGTATCGCGGTGGCGCGCTGCACTGTTGAACGATTGATGGGTCAGCAAGGTCTGTGCGGCGTGCGCCGAGGCAAAGTCATACGCACCACCACGCCAGATACGTCAGCCCCGTGCCCATTGGACAGGGTCAATCGGCAGTTCAATGCGGATCGGCCCAACCAGTTGTGGGTGTCGGATTTCACGTACGTGTCCACCTGGCAAGGCTGGTTGTTCGTTGCGTTCGTCATCGATGTGTATGCGCGGCGTATTGTGGGTTGGCTCGTGAGCAGCTCCATGCGCACTGACTTCGTGTTGGATGCACTGGAGCAGGCTTTGTTTGATCGCCAGCCTGAGCGTGACGCGTCCTTGATTCACCATTCTGATCGTGGCTCGCAATATGTGTCCATTCGGTACACCGAAAGACTGGCAGAAGCAGGCATCGAACCATCAGTGGGCAGTCGTGGTGAAAGCTACGACAACGCGCTGGCAGAAACCATCAACGGGCTGTACAAAGCTGAGTTGATACACCGCCGGGCTCGTTGGAAGACAAAGGAATCCGTGGAACTGGCCACCCTGCAATGGGTGCACTGGTTCAACCACATCCGACTGCTCGAACCGATTGGATATATTCCACCGGCCGAAGCTGAGGAAAACTACTATCGGCAATCCTTGCAAGGGCATTCCTCTGATGGAGGAGAACAACAAGATGGAGCGCTACCTGTCGGTAGACGAAGCCGAGCGCTTGTATGGGGCAGTGTGCAAGAGCGAGAACACCATGCTTCAGTACATCGTGCCCATGCTCATCTTGACCGGGGCACGCAAGCGTGAAGTGCTGGATGCCAAGTGGGAAGACTTCGATCTTGGCCGCAGGTCTTGGCGCATTCCGATCAGCAAGTCTGGAAAAGCTCGGCATGTGCCGCTGTCAGACGGTGCGCTGAATGTTCTGGCCAGCATGCCCAGAAAAGTTGAATGGGCGTTTGCCAACCCTGAGACGGGCAAACCGTATGTGTCGATCTTTTACGCTTGGAACACGGCACGTAAAAGTGCGGGACTGTCGAACGTTCGGATGCATGATTTACGCCATAGCTTTGCCAGCTTGCTCATCAACTCGGGCCGCACGCTGTACGAGGTGCAGCACATCCTCGGGCACACGCAGGTCAAGACGACACAGCGGTATGCGCACCTCAGTCAGGACACTTTGCTTGCGGCAGCCAATTCAGCAACGGTTGCGTTGGGGGCGGCGATGATGCCAACAGTATCTGTAGCAGTAGCACCCGCATTGATGGCGGGATAATTTAGGTTAATCAAAGTAGAGTATTGAAATTATTCCAAATTTGGAATACTATTGGGACTAAACATGAAGACGCAACCCAAACAACTACGCTGGCTCGGTGACAGCCTTAAAGATGTAAAGACCTTCTCCGATGAGGCCAAACGTTCTGCAGGACACCAGTTGGGGCTAGTTCAAGCTGGCCTTGAGCCGCTGGATTGGAAATCCATGGAAACCGTTGGCGCAGGTGTGAAAGAGATTCGTATCCGTGTCGAGGCCTCATACCGTGTGCTGTATGTGGCCAAGTTCAGCGAAGCTGTGTACGTCCTGCATGCCTTCGTGAAAAAGACCCAAAAGACCAGCAAAAAGGACATTGACCTGTCCGCCGAACGCTACAAAGCATTGATCAGAGCAAGGAACACAAAATGACCGAACTGAAAATTACCAAGGGCAGCGCCAACGTCTTTGAGGACCTTGGCTTTGATGTTCAAGAGTCCCAGAACCTGCTGCTGCGCTCACAGACTATGGTGGCATTGGTTCAGTGGTTCAACGCCACTGGCCTAACTCAAGCTGCTGCTGCAAAGACGCTGGGTGTCACACAGCCTCGCTTGAACCAACTACTCAAGGGCAAGATCGAAATCTTCAGCCTCGACGCCTTGGTGAACATGGCCACCAGCGCAGGTATGCGAGTTGGGCTTAGCATTCGTCCGATTGCATCGGTAAACGTGCGAAGCACTGTGCCTCACAAGAAAGCGCACCCTATTAAGCGCCGCTTAGCCAGAGCTTAGTGGGTAAGTGAAACAAGCATAGGGGGGGTGAATTTTCAGACAGACGGACCCCCACCGTACCCCCACTCCCTAGATCAGGCCGTATAACTGTATGCTCTCCATATCTAGCAATCTGCTCAATAGAAATAGCCATCATTACATTAGTTTCCACAACATCTCAGATAAATATAATCAAATAATGCAAAATATTATAATAAGGTTCTATTAAATCAGGTGTTACAAACGAAC
>Ga0209768_10002006_pt1 | contig 12799 bp, 22 predicted proteins | sample LauGreSBDMM110SD_3_FD_187564 | JGI IMG/M metagenome (GOLD analysis project Ga0209768, IMG submission 187564) | Freshwater lake microbial communities from Lake Michigan, USA - Sp13.BD.MM110.SD (SPAdes) (version 2) | ecosystem: Environmental > Aquatic > Freshwater > Lake | place: Lake Michigan... | reverse complement strand
AGGAAGTATGTCTTCCCATTGTGGTGTAAAAAATAGTAATGGACAAAGTATAAGTAAAATAGATTTTTGTAAAGCATTTGCTGCTAAACTCAAAAGTATGGATATGTTAAACGACATATACAAGTTTGACAATAGAGTGAAAAAATATAGGAATGATCTTATATCTATTTCTATGTTAGATTGTGGAGGAGGTACCACCATCAATGAAGCTATTAGAAGTATAGAAAAAAATGGTGTTAATGCATTAGTTATTACAGATGCAGAAGACAACTGTTCTATCTATTCTGATAAAGCATTTTTTATTGGTGTAGAAGGAGCTAGATTTTCTCATTTTGATAATGATGTCATCAAAGAATATGCTGACAAAGGTCAAGCTGTAGTCTTTAATGGTGAGTCAATAAGTAAAGTGGATGAGTTTGGTAATATAATATAAAAAATGAGGGCCCTATATAGTGTAGGGCCCTTAATTTTATCCTGTAGTAGAGAGGGTGATTACATACAAGACATATATGTAGAGGGTTATCTTCCTTGTCCTACGTAAGCTTTTGGTCTAGGAGAATGCTTATTAAAAGCTTTTTTAGCAGATCCTTTTTTTCTCTTTCCAAATAAAACTTTTCTAGCATCTCCTGTAGATTTTGCCATAACTTAATATTTTAATATCTTATAAATCCTTTTATACTACTAAATTTACGAGAGAGCTTGCCCGTTCTGTGAGCCACTTCATATCCTTCTCTTGATCCTTCATCATTTGAATTACCTTCTATAGTTTCAAATGTTTTGTTTACAAGATCAACTTTAGTTACAAATCCAATATGTCCCATACCCTTACCAAAATCCATGATAAATAAATCACCAACTTCTGGAACAGCTACTTTTTTACCATATTTAGTGGTATTCCAATGAGCTAATACACCTGCTGTTTTTGGTACTGGGTTAGCTGCAGCTAAGTTAGCTGAAGCTTTTTTAAAACACCAATAAATAAAACTTTGACACCAAGCATATCCTTGAGGTAGTCCTACAGAAGACAGATATTCACCCACCTTAACACCTTTGTTATTTCCACCTTCTTCATGCACACCTATTTGAGATTCAGCTACTTTTAAAGCTTCCACTGTTATTTTACTCATATATTATTAGTTTTTAAGTTTTATTTTCCAATAACTTTGTACTCCAAATTGAAATTCACCTAATAAATTAACTCCAAAAGAACCTCCATATATATGATCTTTTTTAGTCTTTAATAAAAGACCAGCATTTATTTGATTTATTATTCCACTCTTTTGTCCTTGTATTCCCCCACCTACATAAAGTTGTAGTTTCTTTTTTTCAGGAACTATCACAGTATTAGTTATGATAGGATATTTAAGATTATAACGAGTGCTTCTTCCTGTAATCATATTTTTACTTACAGTATCTATAATATAAACATGCCCTATTGAATCTATTTTGATACTATCAGATGATATATTCTTAGTTAGAAGTTCTCTCACTAAGTCCTCATATTGCTTAATAAGTTTATCATAATTAGTATCTGGAAGATATTCAGTGTTCCATCTATCTACAGGAATAGTATAAGTTTCTGTCTTAAAAATTTGAGGTTTAGTATTGATTATAGAATCTTTAATAACCCAACTAGTATCTCTAATAATTTTAGATTCAACAATAGTGTCTTTAGCTCCACCTCCACACCTTTGTAGAAGTATCACTATTAAGAGTACTAAAATTAATATTTCTGATATACTAATTTTTCTTAGATTACTCAACAACATCTGTAAAAAAGTTTGAAATAAATTTACCAATTACAGCTACAACCATAATAGTTGTGCCAACTATAGGATGTCCATTTAATATAGCAATACTAGCACCAAAAGTACCAGCTGCTGCTAATGAATCTCCTAATAGTCTCACTCTCTTAGGAGTGGGCTTAAAATAATGTTTCCAACCAAATTTCATATGTTTAAGTTTTAAAGTTTAAGATAATACTCCACCTCTCCATTTGCTATTAATAGAAACAAATTGATAATAAGTTCCTAAAGCAAAACTACTTAACTGAGTAGATGTTCCTTTTGAATATGGTCTGTTAGTTGCACTCACTGCTTGAGCAGTTGCTGCATCTGAATTTATAATTGTTATAGACATTCCATTCATAAGAGCTGGATCAGGAAATATAAGGTCATTACTAGCACTAGCTGTAGTAATTTCATAAACTCCTCTACCAACAATAGTATAAGCAGCAGAAGCTGTTGATATACTAAAGGTAGGCTGCTTATCTAAAGCAAGGATTTTAACCTTCTTTAAAAGCCACTGTAAACTTTGAAATATTCCTTGAGGATATTGTGCCATTATAATTCAGTTTTAGGTATATATTTTTTTACATCATATATTTCTTCAGGTTTGAAGTATTGATCATGTCGATAACCAATAGATGTAATAGGTCTTTTGTTGAATACTGCTTGTTCTAAGGATTTAACATCCTTTTCAAGTGTCTCAATCTTTGTTTTATCTATATTTGACTGAGCTAAAAGCATCTTAACATCTGTTCTCATTTCTGAAACATCCCTCCAAATAAGGGTTGCTAGAATTGTAACTAAAGCTGGGAACACATAGATTTTCAATGTGTTAGCCACAGAACTTTTTGGAGTAGGCACACTCATTATTAAAAAAATTAAAAAAATTTATAAATATATACATGTAAATTGACAGAAAAAGGGTAATTTTGATCTTCTTTTCTATACAATATAATATACAAAATTTTCAAGAAAAAACCTAAAAAATTATGAATCCATTAGAATATAAAAAAAAAATAGAACATGAGTTAATTAAAGGATTTTTAGATAAATTCTATCATAAAGTGGGATATTACCCTACAGTGATTACTAATACTAATATTGAGACAAAAGATGGTTTAGCTATATTGAATCTTAGTGATTTAGAAAAACATTTTGAACCATACTTACCAACAATATATGAAAGAAAAATGAGTTTAACTTCAAAAGATAGAAATAGATCTTTAGTAGATTTAAGATTTATCTTCTTTTTTATAGCTCGAACAATGATGTATAATCTTAAAGATATTGGAATGTATTGTGGAGGAAGGGACCACACTACAGTAATTTATGGGTTAAAAACATTTAATAATTTGTATAAAACAGATGAAAATTTTAGAAATAGATATAAAACTATTATAAATAATATAAAAAAATCATATGAGCCACAAACATTGGAATACACTGATAAAGTGGAACTTGAGTCCTAATCAAATTTATTTTTTAGATTGTTGCCGATCTAAAATAAGACCTGCTAATATAATTAATGAAGATGCTGAAGCTTTAGTGTGTCAAGCAAAAGGGTTAATAGATGATAAAGGTAATTTAAGCAATAAAGCAACTGTTATACTTGACGAGTATGAGACTTTTCTTATTAAAACAAAAAAGAAGGTAGCTAGTGAAGTTTTAGGAGCTGATATGAATGATAGAATTAAAGAGTACAGAGAAATCTGGCCAGGTAAAAGACTTCCTTCCGGGGAATTGGCTAGACAATCTAATCAAGAATTAAAAGATAAGTTTATTTGGTTCTTTAAAACATATCCTGAATATGACTGGGATCTTATTTTAGACGCTACAGATCATTATAATGAAGTTTTTAGTAAAAAAAACTATCAATATATGGCTACTAGTAGCTATTTTATAAAAAAAACCAATCCTTTAACTAAAGAAGTGAGCTCAAAGCTTGCTGACTATTGTCAGGAAATTCTTGATAATCCAAAAATATTAAATAATCAATAAATAAATTATGACAATAAGAGAAAAAATAATTCACAGTTTTTTTTTAGCAATTTTTATAAGTATTATTAACTGGCTTATAATATTTAAATTTATTGTAGAAATATCAATTTTTAAATACTTTTTAATAGAAATTATTTTGATATTATCAATTAAATTGTTTACATTTACAAAACAAAAACTAGGATTAAGATAATAAATGAATATACTCAACTTGCCTATTAAAGACAGACCTTTTGGACTACGCACTTATGTAGAAATATTAGAAGAAGGACTGCAATATATTGAAGATAGAAGGTCAGGTAAAATTAAATCTTTAATGTTACCTTGGACTGGATTAAATAAAGCTGGAGTTGCAGGTTTAGAATGGGGATCAATGCTTACAGTAGGTGCTAGACCAGGATCTGGTAAAACCATGTTTGTATCTCAAATACTAAGAGAAGCTAAATATCTCAATCCAACACAAGATTTTAATATTTTAGAGTTTCAGTTTGAAATGGGTGCTAGACAAACAGCATCAAGAGATTTTGCAGCTCAAGTTGGACTTGATTACAATCAAGTTTTAAGTACTTATAAACAAGTTGATGATTTTTCTATAAAAATGATGAATCAATATCTTGAAGATACTAGGTCATTTCAAAAACTTGGTAATTATAGAACTCAGATTAATGAACCCATCACTGTAAAAACAATGGAAGAAGCTATTTACACAGCTTACAAAGGATTGGGTGGGAAACCATTAATTGTAACTATAGACCATAGTTGGTTAATTAAAAAAGATGTAGCTGAAAAAGAAAAAATAACAACTCTATATAATTCTGTAGAAATGTTAATGAAAGTAAAAAATAAATTACCAATTATAGTTTTAATGATATCTCAACTTAATAGAAGTATTGATGAACCAAGTAGAAAAAATCCTGGTACTGTAGGTAATTATCCAACTAGCTCTGATATATTTGGTGGAGATGCTCTACAACAAGGTTCTGATATGGTGTTAGTATTAACAAGACCATTTAAAGCTGATATAGAACTTTACGGACGTAAGGAATATACTTGCAAAACAGATGATATATTTGGACATATTTTAAAATCTAGAAATAGTGCAGATGATACCAATCTTATATTTTTAAAAGCTGAGTTTACTAAACAAAGAATGATAGAAGTAGCAGAACCAACAGCAAACAATCCAGGAGGTCAACCTCCACAAAGAAGAACAGCAAATAGATTTGGTAATCCTCCAGTAATTTAAACAACATACAATAACAATTAAAACAAAAGACATGAGTATTTTACACACAATGTCTGATGATGACAGAGCAAAGTACAAAGCCCTAAAAACAAAAGAGATTAGAGATTACAATGTTGATCTTATATCTGATTTAGGGATTAGTTACTATGACTTTAACATGAAGACACAGTTTTATGATGAACAAGCAAGACTGGTGGTAGGGATCTTTCCATCAGAGTTTAAAAAAACAAAAGGATTTTTCTTTGAGCTTATTGACTCAGATTTAATTCCAGTAGATCCAGAAAGAAAAGTATATAGAGTGCCATTTAACAATGCTTTTGAGGAAGAGTATGAACTTAATGCAAAAGGTTCTTATTTAGTTCCAATAGAAGAACTTAAAGTGGTACATAGAAGTTCTATTGCTATTAGTAAAATGTCAGCCTTTACAGGTACAGATGATTCTGTATTTAAAGTGACACAAAAAGCTCAAGAAAATGCTGGTAGCATTCCAAAAGCTCCAGCTCTTATGGAAGATGCACCGTATGCTGATATGACTATCAGAGATTATTATGCAGTCCATACAAACAGACCAGTGAGTGCTAAAGGCTGGTTAAACGACCTTATAAAAAACAAATAGTAATATGGCACAAGGAGTATTAATTATTGCAGAGTCCGGTGCTGGAAAGTCTACCAGCATTGAGACGTTAAACCCAAAAGAGACATTTATTATAAACGTAGCTAACAAGTCACTACCATTTAAAGGATGGAAAAAGAAGTACACTATCTGGAGTAAGGAAAACCCCTCTGGAAATATGTATGATAAATCTAGTCCTGAAAATATTGAAGCTTGTGTAAAGTATGTTAGTGAAAAACGTCCTGAGATTAAAAACATAATTATAGACGACTTTCAGTACATGAGTTCCTTTGAATTCTTTGACAAAGCTAATGAGAAAGGATATGAAAAGTTCACACAGATAGGTGCCCACCTAGCTAGAATTGCTCGTATGCCTAAAGACATGAGAGATGATCTCATCATCTTTTTTCTCACTCATGCAGAAGAAGCAACAGATATGGAAGGTAAACGTAAGTTTAAAGCTAAGACTATTGGTAAAATGGTAGATGAAAAATTAACATTGGAAGGATTATTTTCCATAGTTTTGTTTGGAAAAGCCAAGAGAAACAAAGACGGTGAGATTAGGTATGTATTTGAAACCCAAACCAACGGTGAAAATACATGTAAAAGTCCACGTGAAATGTTCCGTACTTTAGAAATAGCTAACGACTTACAACTTGTTGTGAAGGCAATAAATGATTATGAAAATTAACAACCACATTTTTTAATTAAAAAACAAAAAACATGTTCAGTACAGAAGGACAATCAGTTAAGGGAGGAGGATTAGGAAAATCTTTTGAACCCGGAGTAGTATTTGCACACATTTATGGTGCACAAGTTCGAACCTCCAAAACAGGTAAGAAATCTTTAGAAATCACATTAGAAGGACCACCACTACCTAACTTTGAAGGTTGGGCAATTGACAGAGAAAATCCAGAAGGTGAGAAGTATAAGGGACAAACAGCAAGAGTGTCTGCTACTATTTACATCAGTGAATTTAACAGTGATGATGTTAACAAGAATGAAATCTTGAGCAAAATTATTGTTATTGCTGATCAATTAGAACTTAGAAAAGAAATTGACAACTTATCTAAAAATGCAAAGATTACGTCTATTGAACAATGGGTGGCAGCAGCCATCAACATTCTCAAAGGACAAGACTTGTATTGGTTCTTATCAGGTAAAGAAGATGAATATAATGAAAAAGTAATTGTAAAATTATCTCTTCCTAAATTCAAATTTGTATCTATTAACGAAGAAAAGTTAAATAAGTTTGATAAAACTAATAAGTATCATTTTTCTCCATTGGCATCAAAATCAGTTAATGGTTTTGAACCAGTGAATAATGATTTCAATCTTTAGTTTTTGATTTGTATTTAGTAAAGGGAATGTTTCTACATTCCCTTTTTTTATTTTAAATTTGCATTTATGTTTAAAACAAAAAATCTAGTGCATGATGTAAAAAATGTTCCTACACAATGGATATTTCAACATTTTTGTAGTATAAAAGAAAAACTAGCAGGCCAAGATGTAAAGATTAAATCTTTATTTAACCCCAATGAACGTACACCTAGTATGTGTATTTATACTGATAAGTCTAATACCTACAGGTATAAAGATTTTTCTACAGGAAAAGGAGGAAGTGCTATAGATCTTGTAAAAGATTTAAACAATCTTTCATTTCATAAAGCTTGTCAGTTAATAGTTGAAAATTATAATGATTTTGTTCTTCACAATAATGGAGGATATGATCTTGAAGAATTTCAAAGAGCAGCTAAGTATAAAGTGACTAGTCACAAATTTAGAGGTTGGACTACACAAGATCAATATTTTTGGACTCAGTTCAATATAGGATCTAAACTACTTGAGGCTTACAATGTTAAGCCACTAGAAAGTTATTGTATGACTAAAGACGATAAGAACCTTTGTATAAAAGGACTTTATCTCTATGGTTATTTTAAAGAAGATGGTACACTATATAAAATCTACCAGCCCAAGACTCTTGATAAGAAATTTATTAAAGTGTCTAATTATGTTCAAGGATATGAACAACTACATGATAATACTCATCTGGTAATTACATCCAGTCTTAAAGATGTAATGTCTATTAAGTCACTCAAACTTAATATAGATGTAATAGCTCCTGATAGTGAAAACACTATGCTTAAGCAAGATGTAATGGAAGAATTACAAAATAAGTATAATAAAATAGTGGTACTTTTTGACAACGATGATGCAGGTATTAAAGCTATGCAAACATATAAAGAAAAATATCCATTTATAGAAACTACAGTCTTACCTATGAGTAAGGATGTATCTGATTCAATTAAAGATTTTGGAGCTAAAGAGGTTTTAATAAGATTAGTTCCTATCTTAGACAAAAAATTAAGCAATGGCTAAAAATAAACGAGTACCTACCCTTAAGACTAGAAATGCAGGAACTTTAACAGAATCTGCTTTTTGGTCTTTTATACGTAGTGCTTTAAGACAGAAATCAAGATTTTGGAAACCTATTACACAATGTAAAATGAAATCTCGTAGAGCCTATAAAGGCCCCCTTAAGAGACAGAAGTTTGAATATCAGTGTAAAGAGTGTTTAAATTGGTTTCCTGACAAGAAAATTAATGTTGACCACATACTACCTGCAGGATCTTTAAGGTGTGCTAATGACCTCCCAGGCTTCGTAGAGAGGCTATTCTGTGAAGTGGACAATCTACAGGTACTTTGTGAGACCTGCCACAATAAAAAAACACAAGATGAAAAGTCTAAAAAGTAAAGAAGAACTTATAGAAACAGTGTATAAACAAATAGAGCTAGATGTACACTGTGGTGAAATAGAAGCTATAGAAGAACTACTTACGTTCTGTCCTGTAGAAAACCTAATAGAATATTTACCAGAAGAAGACTGGAAACAATTTAAACATTTAAGAGACAATGGAACAATATAAAATAAAAGCTAATGAAGATTTTTTTGAATTTATAAATGGTATCTTAAAAACAGGTGGAACATACATATTTCCTGCAGCTGATCAAGTGTATATAAAAACAGAAGATAAATTTGAAGCATCTCAAGAAGCATTAGATGCAGTTAATCCTTTAGTAAGCAAGGAATTTTTTGATAAATATTTTAAATTACAACACAATGCCTGAATTACATGAAACCCTAATGGGTAGAAAACTTATAGAAGGTACACTCCCAGAAATAGCTAGACAATTAGAACGTATAGCAGATTCTTTAGAAAAGAAACAGACACCAGAACAAACAAGATCAGCATTTGAAACTTATATTAAAAACTATCCCAATGATGCAGACCTTGGGAAAAATATTAGACAATTATGGCAGAAATAACAAAAGTTGAAGATCTTAAAGATAAACTAACAGTCAAATTATTTATAGATTTTTTAGAATATGAAGAAGCTTTTACAAAAGACAAAGAAACAGCATCAAGAATTAAAATACTATTACAAACTTTAGGAATATGGAATTAGAAGATTTAATGCAAGAATCTATAAAAACAATGGAGAAAGACTTTTATGCTAAACCATTTAGTTTTTCTTATAGTAGTCTTAATAAGCTTATGTGGAATCCACAAGCGTTCTATCAAATGTATGTTCTTGGTAATAGGGAAGAGAAAACAGAGTCTTATCTAGTAAATGGTAAAATAATACATGCTCTTTTATTAGAAGAAGCTAAGTTTTATGACCAGTTTATAGTTAGCCCTAGCAATTTACCTACAGGAAGTGTAAGAACTGTTATAGATAGAGTGTTTGCTCATGCTCAAGAACTACAAGCTAATGGTGATCAAAGAAAAGAATTTGTAGATTTTAGTGATGCTGTATTAGATGTTCTAAAGGATATTAATTTACACCAGAGCTTAAAGACAGACCAGCAAAGAATAGATAAGATGTACACACCAGACGCTATGAGCTATTGGGAATTTATTAAAGCTAAAGGTTCTAGGACACTTATAGACCAGGAAACTTATGACTTTTGTAAAACAGGTGTAGATCTTATTAAGATGAATAAACAAGTGTGTGATCTTATAGGTTGCAATGTCACTGAATTTGAAAACAAAGAAGTATTTAATGAGTTACCTTTAGATTGTAATATAAATAATAAAAAGTTTGGTCTTAAAGGCATATTAGATAATATTGTATTTGATCATGACAAGAAAATTATTTATATTAATGATATAAAGACCACCTCAAAAGATCTTAAAGATTTTCCTGAGTCAATTGAATTTTATAACTATTGGTTACAAGCTGCTATTTATACCACTATAATTGCAATCAAATTTATACATTTAATAGATTTTGGATATGAATTAAAATTTCACTTTGTGGTAATTGATAGAGCATATCAAGTGTATCCATTTCCAGTAAGCCAAGATACAATGAATAGTTGGTTTACAAAACTAACAGATTCCTTAGAAAAAGCTGAATGGCATTATACAAATAAAAAGTATGAACTACCACATGACTTTGCAATAGGAAAAGTAACTTTATAAACAAAAAAAAATGATAGATAGACTCTATGGTAAATACTTTCAAAAATCAAGAGCTTTTTTGTATCCAGCTTTGGGTATAAAAAAGGGAAGCTATATTACACCTTCTGGCACCTATATTTCCCTTTCCGGAAGAATAGAGCCAGAGGATGTAAAGCTTATTTGTACATTTCGTGATGACCAGTCTGAAGGGTTTAAGAGTTTTGAAAATCAAATGCTTTTAACTAATCCATTATTTGTAGAAAAAATATGTATAAAAGATTTTAATTTATACGTATTTGATTTAGAGATATATCAGGCAGATTTCTTTAATTTCTTACTAGGTAAGTATTCAAAAATATCTAATCATCTCAAAAAAGCAATAAAAAACTATTATGGGGAAAATTCGGCAGAATATAAATTTATAGAAACCTATTTATACCCTGATAAATATTTTGAAACGTATGCAAAGCTATTAAATGTTAAAACTGATATTTTAAATAACGTTGGGGAATTATGTGATCCTTGTGATCTTGATAAAGAAATTTTAAAAATCCCAGTAGAAGATTTGGAATGTTTGAATAAAATTTGATAACTTTGAAAAAAAAAACTAAATTATGAACAAATCAATGATGTTAATTACGTCTAGTTGGGGAACCAAAAAGACGTTTAAGATGATTCCAGCAACACCAGATTGCATCTATAATGAAGCAATTTTTGACTTAGATAGCAAAGTGTTAGCTCTTATTTCTAAAGAAAAAAAAGAAAGCTTACACATGGTGGCTAAAGTAAATGAATGGGGAGATGTTGTTCCTATGAAAATAGGAAAACGTTCAAATGGTAAAGATTATGCTGAAGAACGTAAAACTTTAGAAACTTTTTATGAATATTATGTAGAAGATGTAAAAGATGTAAAAGATATAGTAGCTAGATTAGCTGTTAACTCTGATACATTTAATATCACTTCTTTTATTGAAGCTAAAACAGAAGCACCAAAAACAGGAAATTTAATTTCAACTATATAGTTCCTTGTTCATAATACCATTAAACAGCAGACAATGTCTGCTTTTTTTGGCTCTAAAGGGGAAACAGCTTAACTGAATATTATAAAGATGGAAAAACCACACTGGGTAATGGATTATGAAACAATCAATAATTTATTTGTTGCCGTGTTTCAACATTACAAAACAGAAGAAACTAAAGTATTTGTAGTACATGAATCAAAGAATGACTTTCCTGAATATATCACATTTCTTCAAAAATGTGTGACAGAAAATCAATGGCATATATCCTATAACGGATTATCATTTGATGCTCAGATTACACAGAAATTATTATTAAATCAAAAGTCTCTCTTAAAACTTAGTGCTCAAGAACTTGTAGATTATATTTATAAGTATGCTCAAACTGTTATAGAGAAGTCTAACAAAGGTGACTTTGCTGAATTTGCCCCATACAAGTTAAAGATTAAACAAATTGATCTATTTAAACTTAATCATTGGGATAACAAAGCAAAGATGTCTGGACTTAAATGGATACAGTATTCCATGGACTGGGAGAATGTTGAAGAGATGCCTCATAGACATGACCAACCCGTTACAGATAGTAACACTTTGAATGCTGTTATAGAGTATTGTATCAATGATGTTAGATCTACTAAAAAGATATTTGAGCATTCTAAAGAACAAATCCTACTTAGGCAAACTCTAACTAAAGAGTATGGAATAGATCTCTATTCAGCCTCTGAGCCAAGAATATCTAAAGAATTATTTCTTCATTTCTTAGAAGAAAGAACAGGAATGACTAAAAATCATTTAAAGTCTCTTCGTACACCAAGACAATATATTGTATTAGCTGATTGTATCCTTCCATATGTAAAGTTTGAAACTCCTGAATTTAATAAAGTGTTGGACTATTTCCGTACCAAGGTGATTACATCTACTAAAGACGGATTTAAGCATACAATGAACTTTAAAGGAGTGAAGATTGATTATGGACTGGGTGGTATTCATGGTGCAGCACAAGCAGGTGTATATGAAGCTAAAGAAGGATGGACAATAATGACATCTGACGTTACTAGTTACTATCCTAATTTAGCTATTAAGAACAAATTTGCTCCAGCCCATCTTCCTCAAAAGGAATTTGGTCAGTTGTATGAATGGTTCTTTGAAGAAAGAAAAAAGATACCTAAGACAGATCCTAAAAACTATGTGTATAAGATTATTCTGAATAGTACATACGGATTAACAGGTGATGAAAATTCATTCCTGTATGATCCTAAAATGACTATGCAGATTACTATTAATGGTCAACTACTATTATCAAAACTTGCAGAAATGTTAAGTTTGGCTATTCCAGAGTGTCAGCCTCTTATGTTAAATACAGATGGTATGGAGATGATGATACCTAATGATAGAGTGGATGATTATATGAAAGTATGTGCAGAATGGGAAAAACTTACTCAACTAGCACTTGAACACGATCAATATAGTAAAATGATTATCAGGGATGTAAATAACTACATGGCTGTTACTAGTAATGGTAAAGTAAAATCCAAAGGTGCATTTGAATGGGAAGACTTAGATAAAAAGAAGGTGGCTACATTCCATAAGAATAAAAGCTTTCTTATTGTACCTAAAGCAATATATGCATGGTTTGTACTTGGTATCAAGCCTGAAGAGTTTTTAGAATC
>Ga0209768_10002005_pt1 | contig 12800 bp, 5 predicted proteins | sample LauGreSBDMM110SD_3_FD_187564 | JGI IMG/M metagenome (GOLD analysis project Ga0209768, IMG submission 187564) | Freshwater lake microbial communities from Lake Michigan, USA - Sp13.BD.MM110.SD (SPAdes) (version 2) | ecosystem: Environmental > Aquatic > Freshwater > Lake | place: Lake Michigan... | reverse complement strand
TGTCATTGAAGGCCGAGCCAATAACGACCTCGATGCCACTGAGCGTGTCATTGCCAGCTGCACCAGAAGCGGTAGTAAATGAATTAACGGTGATGGCGCCGCTAGCTGTGCTGTAGTCAGCCGTGTCAATGCCAATACCACCGTTAATTGAGTCATTGCCAAGGCCACCCACCAACGTGTCGTTGCCTATACCGCCAATAAGTGTGTCATTGAAGGCCGAGCCAATAACGACCTCGATGCTGCTGAGAACATCATTGCCCGCACCGACACCGCCAATGACAGCACCATTAAACAGGTTGGCGACTACGGCCGATGTACTCGTGCTGTAGTCAGCCGTGTCATTGCCGGCGCCACCACGCAAAGTGTCGTTACCCAAACCACCAATGAGTGTGTCGTTACCCCCTCGGGCCTCGATGGTGTCGTTACCGTTACCGCCAGTCAGGACGTCAGCGGTCTCCGTGCCGCCTATCCAAAGACTTGTTGACAAGCTTGGCGTGCCGGTGGTGGCGTTCAGGTTAACGGTGGTAGTGGTCCACTTATCGTTGTAGGAGCTGTTAAAAGACAGTTGCTCTATGTTGCTAAGTGTGTCAGCGCCCTGATCGCTCAGGGTGCCGTCGGCGATGTCAGTGCGCTTGTCGGTCACCGTCCAGGTCTTGGCGGGGATGTTGTAGCTCAGGCCAAACAGGACTGCAGTTCCATTAGTCAGGTTCCAGCCGCCGGTTATGGCAGTCAGTTTCAATCCATCTGCGGGAATTGAAAGCTCGCCCAGATCGTATTCGGCCACGTCGGCGGTGCCCGTGCCACCGACCAAAGTGTCGTTGCCCGAATCGCCGAACAGGCGTGAGTTGTTTTTTCCAGCCGTTAGCAAGTCGGCAAACACGGTGCCTCTAACATTGTTGACGCCGCTAAAGGTATCGGTGCCTACGATCTTGGCGTATTCGCCCACGCGATTGGCTGCATCAAGCGCCTGCGCCTTGCCAGTTAGCAAATTGGCGGCCACGCCCACGCTGGCGTTGTTGTAAGACAGTTGGGTCTGGCCGTTGCCGGTTATGGTGTCATCGCCACCACCTGGGGTAAAGCGGTTCCACAGGTCGCGGCTTCCCGCATTGACCGAGCTACTAGAGAAGCCGGTGGCATCGTAGACGTCGTTGGAATTGGTGCCTTGGACTTTTTCAATCGAGAGCAAGGTGTCAGTGCCATTGATAGAGCCATCTGCATTGAGGCGCAAGACTGTGCCCGCCGCCATATTGACATTGATGCCCTGGTTGTTTCTGTCCCCAAGGTATCTTGCTGAATCTGAGCCGCCGACGCCCCCGTCAAGCAAGTTGTTGCCACCCCTACCGCTGAAACTGTCATCGCCCGAGGAGCCGACCATAGTGTCGTCGAACTGGGTGCCGTTCACGCTGTTCACGTTGGTCAGTGTTTTAGTGCCTCCATTTTTTTGAACGGTGCCATCAACTGAGGTGTACGAAACAGATAAATGACTAGCATTTATGGTCCAGGCGACGCCTTTCTCGCCCATCTGAAAGTTAAGGCCTTTACCGTTGCTGCTGCTGAACCCGCTAAAGCCGACTGCCGAATCCCCGTTACCCAGAACGGTGTCATTGCCAGAGGAGAGCGATACCCAGGCCCACTTCTCGCCGGCACCGGCGCTGCCGGTTTGATTTATGAAATCAAACTTATCATCAAAATAGGTGTCGTCAAACTCATTGATGCGACTAAGCGTATCCTTGCCGGCAATTTGATCCCACAACCTCGCCGCGCCCACCATATTGGGAGCACTACCGTAAATAACTTCTCCTGTTACCCCGGTCAACTTAACATCTATCTTTACGCCAGACCACCGGTAGTTGATGTCCATGTCGTTAAAGGGCAGACTGGTGGTCGAGAAGGTCTGCACGAAATTGTCATTGCCACCCATACCATACACTGATAGCGCATGCTGGGCGCCTTTGCTCTCGTCATTACCAGTAAGGTTGAACAGACCGGCCAGACTACCCGTAATTGTGTCGGAACTGGTGGTAAGAACCACCTCTTCAATTCCGCGCAAAGTGTCAGTAAACGTAGCGTTGCTGGCGTCTGTATGGTCGACAGTAATCGCACCACCCCCAGCAACGGCGGCAGAAAGATTGAGGGTGACCCCAATAACGGCACGGTCCGTTATTGATCTTGAATCAAAGAAGTAATGCCCGCGATCCCAGTCTTCAGAAAGGCTTGACATGCCATAGCGCCAGCTCAAGTTTGACTGGTACCCGCCGACCAGCAAGCTGCTTCCGCCATTTGAGAAAAGTGTGTCGTATCCTAATCCACCCACTAGCGTGTCGTTGCCCCCGGTGGTGAACAGCGAGTCATTGCCGCCGTTTCCAAACAAAGTATCGTTGCCTGTGCTGCCAAATATTCTGTCGTCAGAGCCAGAACCGATGACGATTTGGATGTTTTGCAGCGTGTCGGTCTCTGAACTTTGCCCGGAGGCGGTACCGGGGATGACATTGGAGATGGTGCTTGGCGTAAGATTGACGAAAAGAGATTGGGAAACGGAACTGTAATCAACGGTGTTAACTCCAGCGCCGCCATTCAGCGTATCGTTTCCGGCGCCGCCTACAAAGGTGTCGTTGCCATCGCCACCGTCGATGCTGTCGTTTCCACCTTGGCCGTCAATCTTGTCATCAGCAGAGGTGCCTGTAATGCTGTTCGCCGTGTCATCTCCGAAAATCCATGCACTCGTGTTCGGGCTTGGGTTTATAGGGCTAGCCATTGCAGTCGTGCTAAGCGAAAAAGCGGCAGCATCGTTCATTGCCGCGTCTTGCACCACCCCGCTAATCTGATCAACACCCGTGGTCCCAGCTGGGGGGGTATAGGTAACCGTTACTTTTGCCCCGTCCGGCACAGCGCTTGAAAGTGTCAAAGAGTAGCCACTCCAGCTCGATGCCACGGTGGTGACTTGGGCTTCAACCGGTGTAGCTCCGTTAGCGGTGGTGTAGGTGACGCTAAAGGTGGGAATCAGCGCACTGTTTGAGATGGGCAGATAGTCAGGCTGCGCCACGTTCTGCATAGAAATTGTTACTTGGTTGCCGCTGGCGCCTACGCCTGTTGCCAATGGCCCAAGTGAATCGAAAGTGACCGTTGTGGAATCGGCACGAGTAGCGTCGCCAGCCGCTCCAACCCAGGTGCTTGCCAAGGGGTCGGGCCCGCCTGTGGGGCTGAGAGCAGCATCCGTTACTTGGACTTGAAAACGGTAGTCGGCTTGATGGGGCTGTACATTGGTGTCAACTAATCTAAAACTGCCGAGCACGACGCTCCATACATCGCCATTGACAGTGGTTGGAGTGCCATTCTCGAGATGGCGAATCTGAACAACAGCGTCCGCGCCGCTTTGAACCACACGTGCTTGGTAAGTACCAGGTAAAACTTGACCAGCCTGCGCGTCTGGTTGCTGCAATAAACGACTGCTTGTGTCGTTTGCAATTTCAAACCAATCGTTTGACGCGGTGAGCCCTATCGCAACCGGTGTCATTGAACCATTCAGGAAATTCAATTGGCCTGAATACCCCGCGCTCAATGCGCCTTTAGCAACGATTTGCAGGTAACTAATGTCGGTACCGCCGATTGCGTGTAAAACACTGTTGTTTTCAGTGATGTAGCTAAAAGTGTACCAACTCAACGGCAAACCAACGGCCACCTTATTGCTGCCATTATTTGGATAGACCGGAGTAACCAAAGTACCCTGTGTTGATGTGGTTATCGTCGTGTCGAAATAGGTGATGTTTGGCGTGGCGTAATACTGCGAGTTCCAGTGCGCCACTCCAGAGCTATCAGCCCATATTCCGTAATGATTCGGCCCAGTGTTGTTGACGCTGGTAGACGATTTATTAACGTTACTATCGTTTGGGTTTGTTACCAAATCAACATATAAATTGGGCATATGGTGTCACTTTAAGATAGGAGGGTGAGGCTTTAACTAAAGACCGTCGTTACCGATTTAATTGTTTTTTTAATATTAAACTGTTTTATTCGAAAAATCTACCGTAAATGGGGCTTTTTCGCCATTATTTAAATCGTGTTAGTTTGGCTCAGAAAGCGCATTGGCCCCAGTGCGGTACAAGGCGTTGATCAGATACGAGAAAAGCGACCGTTTTGGGCCCAAAACGTAAACTTCTGTCGGAATTCCGGCGGTTAGTTGGTTTTGCCTGCGGCAGGTCGGGTCACAGGGGAAGGAGACGGTCGCCTCAAAGCTGGGCGGATCCATGGCACTTTCCTGTTTCACGTCCGGCGAAATGGCAAGCACCTTGCCCCGGAATTCTGGTGAAAAACTTTGGGAATGGGTGAGGAGGCGGACCGTCGCCTCTTGCCCGACCTGCACGTTGGCGTGGTCCAGCGGGCGGTAGTTGGCAATCACGACCAAGTCGTCGTCTTGGGGCACCAGCTCGAGCAGGGTCTCGCGTGGCGCCAAAAGCAGGCCGGGTCGGGCTTTTTTAAGCTTGTAAACATGGCCCGCTTGCGGTGCGGTGAGCGTCAGGTTGGTGTTGGCGCGCAAGCTTATGCCTAGGCTGGCGTACTGGGCTTCGAAGTCGGTCATCAGCGCTGCCCGCTCGCTGCGGTTGCGGTCAAAAAAATCGGCATCTATTTCAATTTGCTGGCGTTTGAGTTCGACCACACGGTTGCGCTTGTCAGAGATGTCGATGACCTTGGCCGAGAGGCTTTGCTTGGCGTTGATGAGCTGGCTTTCCTGGTCGAGCAGTGCCGAACGCGAGTAGAAATTTTCTGCTACTAATTGTTGCTTTTGCTTAAACAAATACTCCTGTATCTCGACGCGGCGGGTTTCCTCGTGTAGCGACCGCTCTACGTGCAGCAGGTCCGATTCGGCCTGAACGATTTGCTTTCGCAGCATCTCGGTTTTGCGTTTTTGGTTGCCGACCATGTCCTGGGCGATTATGGCTTCCTGTGCGCAATAGGTGCTGAGGTAGCTTTGCGGTAAGAGCGCGTAGTTTTTCGGCGCTCTGAAGTTGGATAAGTCCAGCGCCGCCTGGTAGCGCGCCAAGCGGCAGGCCTTGGCCGCTGCGGCGTTGAGCAGGGAGACCATTTCAGCGTTGAGGCGCGGTTCTTCGAGCCGGGCTAATACGTCGCCTTCTTGCACAAACTGTCCGTCTACCACGAGGATTTCGGCAATTTTTCCGCCTTCAAGCGTGTCGATAGGTATCTTCTTTTGTACAAAACCCAGCTGCCCGGTCAGGTTTACCGAGGAGCTGAGCGGCACCAGCAGCACGGCAAAGAACAGGAGGGTAGTGAAGGCCCGGTGGCGGCGCACAAACCATGCGCCTAAGCGGGTTTTTCCGCTGGCAAGGCGTGCGACTTGGGGCTTCAAGATGTACCGTCCTTTTTTCGCACCAGGAGTTGACCTTGTTCATCGATGGTGATCCAGTGCGCGCTTTGTTCGACCAGTTGCCGGTCGTTAGATGCCACCACAAGCAGGGCCCCTGCTTGTTTGGCGGCAACTATGAGCTCGAGCACGCGCATTCGGCCTCGGCCGTCCATGCCCATCATCGGGTCGTCGATAACGATTAACAGCCCCTGGCATTGGTGCAACACTCTTTCCAAGTCGTTTAGGCGCGCCAGGTAAAACGAACGCTTTTCTGGTTCATATAGGCTTTCATGCTGATTGAGGTATCGAATCAGATCCCAAGGTTGGACATGGCGGGTTTTAAGGTCTATTCGTCCGGTCTGTATCGGCAGCAGCCCCAGCACTGCTTCTAATAACGCGGTTTTACCCTGACCGGCCGCACCGGAAACGACCAGCATTTCGCCTGCCCCGATGTCCAGTGGATCGGCCAGTCGAAGCGTTGCCGGTCCAGCGGCAATTGCGAGTGGGCCGGAAAATCTCAATCCATCGACTTTGATTGCGGGCTTGTCCATTGGCGTGCCGTCGCTAGTAAGGGCGAGCGCACGGCCGGTTACTGCGGGGGGCGGCACCACCTTCGCGCTGCGGCGATTGACCGCCGCAAAGGTGAATATCTTGTAGATGAGGGAAATTTGACGAATGCGCTCGGCGGGCATCAAGAGGCGCTGCGAGAAAAACGATATGGGTAAGAGGTAGCCGGTGGGCAGGTTGTCCTCAATGATGAGAAAGGCCGCAAGACCCAGCAATACCAAAGAGGCGGAATAGCGAAAGGAATTGAGGTTGGCCATGGTAGCCGCCTGCGTCCAGGGCGAAGGGGGATTTTTGGTCTTTAAATTGAAATATTGGAGGCGTTCTTTGGGTTCCTTCCAACGATAAAACCAGCTGCTGCGGATGCGTGCGATGCGGTCCTCTTGCGAGCCGTCATTGCGCCGGGGTTGCACCACGTTTTGAAAGGCAATGCCATAGAGCAGCAAAAATACCAGCACCATGGCAAACAGTTTCCAACTCACAAAAGTGAGCAGTACGAGCACCGCAATCGGGAAAAATACCTGCAATGCGGCCCCCGCAAGGGCGACGAATTCACCAGATCGAAGGGAGATAAAAATCGATTGCAGTAGCTTGATATTGGCGCTGACGTCGCGCCCCCGGGCAAATAAGAGCACGCCTTCCTGCGGTGCGAGCAGGTGCAGGATGCGCCTGCGAATAAGCAGTAAGCCGGCGGTGCGATAGCGCTCGTAGGTCTTGCTAAGTTGCAGTGCCAGTAGCGAGAAAACCAGCAGTATTGCCAGCGAGGAAATATTGCCTGAGGGCAAAATTTTGCTGAACAGGTTGGACGTGAAGAAAAATGGCAATAGCAATAAGCTGTCCGCAATCAGCGCCACCAGCAAGGTATCGCGCAGCACCCGGTCGCGGGCAATTTTTATGAGTACCGCATTGCTCATGGTGGAGGCGGCTCACTGAGCATAAGTTCGCTCGCAACTTGGTCGAAAACAGAGCGCCAGTCTCCGGGAGCGGTTTGACGCCAGAGCCTGACACTTTTGTACCAAGGGCTGTCCAAGGCGCTGGGGCCCCAAAGCCAATGCGGCGAGTAATCTAGTAAGGCCCAGCACGGTACGCCCAGCGCGCCGCACAGGTGCACGATGCTGGTGCAGGTCGTAATGACTAGGTCCAAGGACTGCACGGCATGCGCGCTGTCGGCAAAGGATGCTATGTGCTGCACCAGTTGCTCGGAAATGGGGGCATCAGGGAGTTTGCGCAGGTCTTGGGCGCGCGGCCCCATCTGCAGGGAGTGGAGCACAGCGCCAGGGACCGATAAGGTGCTGGCAAACCATTCCAGCGGTGCTGCGCGGTATGGGTTGCGCTTGAAGGTGGTGCTGCCTGACCATACGATACCGATGTGTTTGGCTTTGCGGGCTTTAACGTTTTGCGCGATTGCACCGGCAATTTCTTCGCGGGCAGCCGGTGCATGCAAATAGGGCGCGCCATCGAGCGTTTGGCGCGCCATGACATAGCGCGGCAAGTCCAGAAGCGAGACGACCAAACCTTGCTTTTTGTCAACGCGTTGTTCCTGGTGTTTGACAAATCGGATGTGCGGAAAACTATGCCGCATAAGGGATTCGAGCTCGGGCTTGACTTCGACTTCGAAAGACGCTACTAATTCAGGCAGTGTTTTTAGGTAGCGTACGCATTGGATGTAGTCCCCAAACCCTTGTTCGACATACACAAATAGCGGTTTCTTCGCTGGCAATGGCGTACCGTCCCATTCGCGCCCAAAAACTCTGCGTGGCGGCGCTTCATCCATATTCCATCGGTACTGATAATTGAAAAATCCCTGCTCATAGTCACCTAAAGCGAGTTGGGAGCGGGAGAGATCCCACCGCAAATAATCGCTTTTTGGCGCAAGCGCAATAGCTTGCTCAAATGAATGGATCGCGTGGCTGTGCTGGCCAGCATTGGAAAATGCCAAGCCTTGGTTGTGCCAAAGTTGTACTGAGGGCTTAGCCGCACAGGCCAGTGCTTTTTGGTGTGCCGCAATCGAAGCAGCTAGGAAATTGGCATCTTTAAATGCATTGCCAAGATTGGACCACGTCCCACTATTGCGCGGGTCGATTTGCAGCGCAAGGTTGTACATAGTGATGGCACTGGCAGGCTGGCCCAAGGCACGCAGCGCCACGCCAAAGGCGTTGAGCAGGGCCGGACTTTTGCGTAGCACTTTGAATGGCACTGCTTTGAGTTCCTTGAGCGCTTGTTCATACCCGCGTGCCGCCATTAAGTCGGTAATTTTTTTATAGAAAAGCGCAAACTCGCTTTTCTTTTTATCTTCAGTTATTTGCGTCATATGTTTCTAAATTCCTGGTAATTGCTGCGGATCGATGACGATGCTGGAGAAATCACTGGCGCTCGGTGTGCTATCGAGCAGTAAGAGTGCATCGCCGATGCCATCCCCATCCCAGTCCACTTGTACCATCGATGAACCCAACAATACTTGTCCGGCTACGCCGGTGAAATCATCTTCCGTAAATGTCAAAGCGGGGGGCTGGCCATTTAGCGGATAAGTAAATTGCAAGGTATCGATACCTGATTGGAAGTCGAATATTTCGCCCATAAACCCATCGGCAGCATTCAATACAAAAGTGTCATGGCCGTCACCGCCTCTGAAGCTATCTTCCCCGCCGCTGCCAATGAGCGTGTCCTCGCCCGCGCCGCCGCTTAGCGCGTTGTTGTCGGTATTGCCGATCAATAGATTGTTTAGCGCATTGCCAGTTAAATTGATGGGTCCGCCTTGAGCCTGTGCCGCAGCGACCTCCACATTGGTCGGCAATACGAAACTGGCAGCCGCCCGAACAATATCCTGGCCCTCGCGTGCGTCTTCCATAATGGTTTCAGTGCCAGAGTAGAAATACACATCGTCACCAGCTCCGCCAAGCAAGGTGTCCGCGCCACCAAAGCCATTAAGAATGTCTGCCTGGGATCCGCCAATCAGCGTTTGAGCCGCGGCACTGCCATTGAGATGCCAGCCAAGGTCTGTGGAGTGCGTAAGTAAATTCGGGCTAGCGGTATGCGCCAGGTAAGCGGGGGCATTGGAAAGTACCGATACGACCTCTATGTTGTCGGTCCCTACGTAATTATCAAAGCCCACAAGAATGGCGTCGTAGCCGCTATTGGTGCTTTCAACTACATGATTCAATGCGCTACGGACAACATAAATATCATCCCCATTGCCTCCCAACAGCGTATCTGCAGCGAGAGAACCGATTAACGTATCGTTTTTTTCAGTGCCCACTGTGACGCTACCGTCCCCAGGGCCCTGCAATAGCAGCCCGTGATGGTCGATCGGAGTTGGCAAAGGCTGTGGGTCAGTAGGGGCTGGTAAAGGCTGTGGGTCAGCGGACGCTTCGAAACCTTGAGGGCTTTCATGATTACTTTGCTCGCTAGGTGTTGCGGCAATCGTTTCCGTGGTGCTCGGTGCCCGGGCAACACCCGCGCTATTCAGAACTTGCCGAAGGCCTGCTCCCTCAGGCCGAACCGGGGAAATGCTGTCGAGCACATCCTGGCCGCCGATCAGATTGGCATTGGATGGGTCGAAGCTGGATGCATCGCTTGCACCGCTATTGCTTCCATTCAAGTAGGCCTGGTTTGCGAGCAGATTGCCAGTGGACTGATGAAGGCCAGAAAAATTAGTATGGCTTTGTCCAATTCCAGTACCCGATTCTGAGGGTGGCGCAAGGGGCACAACTTGATTAGCAGCAGCGGTTTGCGGATCGGCGGAACCGTTGAGCCAGGAGGATTGCATTTGCGCAAGCAGTTCTTTTTGGGCGTTTGCATCGCCCCCGGCTTGCCCCGCGCCCAACAAATTAAGCACTTGGTAACCAGACAACTCCATCCCTGCCAAGGCACTCACGACTGCCCCGACGTTGACCACTCCCGAGTTCGTCCAAACACCACCTTGAAGTGGCGTTGAAAGCAGCCGATTAGGGACCTTAATCTCCATGGGAAGTTATTCTTTTTTAACGATGAAAATACATTTCGTGAATTTAATATATTTTGAACCATTGTAATTCCCTCCTCATCAACCGTATTCATCGATCTCTTTTTAGGCACATATTGATGCAGCAAACCATTAAAGTTCTCGTTAGAGCCCCGATCCCAACTTGCAAAGGGTCTGGCAATATAGGGTAATCATCCCTTAGAACCAAAGACGGCTCTGATGTAGTGATAGCGTGATCTTTTCCAATCAGCTAACTTAATGCCAAATCTCAATGTGATCATTGATAGAGCACTAAACTTCTGACTTTAGTGCTTTGACAAAGAAAAAGGGGCTACGTTTTCACGTAACCCCTTGATTTCATTAGGCTATCTGGCTCCTCGACCTGGGCTCGAACCAGGGACCTACGGATTAACAGAAACCCAGGCTCCTCAAATATCCATATAAATCAATTGGTTACAAGAGAAAAACACAAACGTGTAATATTTCGTGTAATTGAAAAACAGTTGCATATTTCAACTGCGTGGTATTTTGAGCAGTGCAACTGCTTGGTCCTCTTCATTTTACGACAGGAAAAGTGAGTGTGGACTTGGGTTTGCAGCCGTTGTCGGCAAAAAGTTCGACTCCACATTTGGGGCTCGAGCTTGATCATTTGAGCGGCATCGGAATTGAAAACCGTGGAATACCACGTGCAACTGATCGCAGTTGCCAGGCTGCTGAGGCTAATGCTCCGTCACGCTAACTCAACCTAGCTCTTTACGAAATTACTTAATCTGATCTGTGTTCAGTCAATTTACTTATGGCTCTAGTGGACAAGATGAACTTTGAACTTTGAGTTTCAATCCCTTTGGAGAGATTAAACTCGCCCAATGCGGCAGAACCTAATCCAACGCCTCCACTTAGAGTATCGACGCTCAAGAAGCAAGGTAGCAGGTCTCCCCGGGATTTGGAGGGGGATGTTGTGGATGGTGCTTGGAGGAGTTTTTTTTTCCTTTCTCAACACCATCGCACGTTCTATATCCATGCAGATGAACCCCTTTGAGGTTCAGTTTTTACGCTACCTGTTTGGACTCATCGCTATGTTGCCTTGGGTGTTGCAAGTTGGCCCCGGGAACTTTTGGCCAACCGATGTAAAAGGACAGTTTTGGCGGGGTGGGGTACATACCATTGGATTGGTGCTGTGGTTTATCGCTTTACCAAAAATTCCTTTGGCTGATATGACAGCGATCGGCTTCACAGGGCCAATTTTCGTCATGATCGGTGCTTCTTGGTTTTTGGGTGAGCCGATGCAACGTGACCGCTGGATTGCCGCCTTGGTAGGTTTTGTGGGCGTCATAGTAGTTGTTGCACCTAACATGTCATGGGACGGTGGAATCTTTCACTTAGTCATGTTGGCGTCAACACCGTTCTTTGCTGCATCCTTTTTGATGACCAAAGCACTAACGCATTATGAAAAAGCAACCGTTATTGTGTTCTGGCAAGCACTCACTGTGACGCTTTTTAGTTTGCCTCTGGCTTTAATGAACTGGCAAAACCCAAGCCTTTGGCAGTGGTTGGGTTTTGGAGTGGCAGGGATCTTAGGTAGCGCAGGCCATTATTGTTGGACACGCGCATTTCATGCGGCTGATATTTCGTCACTTCAATCAGCCCGATTTTTAGATTTGGTGTGGGCTTCTGCTTTGGGTTGGCTGATTTTCTCAGACATCCCTAGTCAAACCACTTGGATAGGAGCAGTGGTGATTTTAGCAACCACACTATGGATTGCGAGGCGGGAGGGACAACAAGCCGCGAAGGGATTGCTCGACGACCCAAGTCGTTGATAAAACGTTTCTCAACTGAGCATTTTCTTGGTGTTTTGACAACCCAGCATGCCCACCAATAGATGTTTCTTGGTTAAATTTAGCAAATGGCTACAAAACTGTTCAAGGCGAATCGGTAGCTTGAGGTGCAGAAATTTCTTTTGCAATCAGATCTGACAACCCTTTTCTAAAACGGTTAGCAGCTAAGTCCAGCAATAAACCCGTGTTTGGCGTAGTTTTGTTTTTCATGCCCAAGTGCACCGCCTCTAAAATTTGTCGATCTTCTTCAAAAGCTGCACGAGCGCCAATGGCGTTGCTCTGCGTGATGCTCTGGTCTTGAGGGTCGGTATTACGGTGTTGTAGCCAAAAATATTGGGTATGGTCTTCATCAATGGGAGTCAAAAAGTTATAGGAAATCATGCGGTAGGTATTGGGGCCTTCTTGCAAGTTGACGCCACCTTGACCAGCGGGGGTGTAAATGCCCATGTTGACGGCTAGCGATGGGTATTGAACCTCATAGTGTTGGAGTCGATCCGCATTCCCTTTGAACTTGACTAGTGGCGCATAAAAAGGCGGGGGCGGTTGATTAAGTAGCCAACGGCTACTGATCACGCCTTTAGCAGTAACTGTAAATTCTAGCGGGGTGTTGTCTGTACCGGCACCTGCAAAAGAGCTTCGGTGTACCCAGGCCACGTGAGAAGGGTCTAGTAGGTTGTCGACTAGCCAGAGGTAGTGGCAAGCAACGTGCATGCTTTCACCTTGTGTGATGTGCCAGGCTGGATCGTTGTAGGTTGGTATGTCAATGATCGGGGTGTGCAGGGCCTGATCAGGATCACCCATCCAAATCCACAACAGGCCATATTGATCACGCACAGGATAAGAGCGGACTTTCGCCATAGGAGGAATGCGTGCTTGGGTGGCCGCGTCAACGCATGTGCCAGAGCAGTCAAAAGTCAGACCGTGGTAGCCACATTCCACCGCATCACCTTTGATGCGGCCCATGGATAAAGGCAGTTTGCGATGCGGGCAGGCGTCTTCAAGTGCAACAGCTTCACCGTTTTGCATGCGATACAAAACAATGGACTCAGACAACAGGCGAACCGGTTTGAGTATTCGGCCC
>Ga0209768_10001994_pt1 | contig 12831 bp, 12 predicted proteins | sample LauGreSBDMM110SD_3_FD_187564 | JGI IMG/M metagenome (GOLD analysis project Ga0209768, IMG submission 187564) | Freshwater lake microbial communities from Lake Michigan, USA - Sp13.BD.MM110.SD (SPAdes) (version 2) | ecosystem: Environmental > Aquatic > Freshwater > Lake | place: Lake Michigan... | reverse complement strand
TTTCCCGTCAGGCCAACATCGCCCAGGAAGCGCTCACCGTGGTCCATGAACAGGCCGTGAGCGCACGCGACAAAGTCTCCGGTGTGAGCCTGGACGAAGAGGCTGCTAATTTGATTCGTTTTCAGCAGGCCTACCAGGCCTCTGCCAAGGTGATGCAAGTCGCCGGCGTGCTGTTTGACGCTGTGCTGGCCGTGCGCTAAGCCACCCAGGAACTTTGAGGAACACGCATGAAAATCTCGACCAACGCTCTGTATGACCGCGCCACCCAGCAAATGGGCACGGTGCAAACCACGTTGGCCAAGTCACAGGCTCAGCTGGCTGCGGGCAAACAAGTCATCACCCCCAGTGACGCACCCACTCAGGCGGCCAGCATCCAGCGCCTTAAGTCCATCATGGCCCGTCAGGACAGCTACGCCGACACACTGGCCGCCGTGAAGACCCGCCTGGAAGACGAAGAGTCGGCCCTGCAAGGCGTCAGCAACATGGTGGTGCGCATCAAAGAAATCGCCATTCAGGCGGCCAGTGACACCCTGGGCCCCGCCGACCGCAAGGTGCTGGCCGTTGAAATGCAGGGCCTGCGCGACCAGATTCTCAGCATGGCCAACGCCCAGGACAGCTCGGGCAATTACCTCTTTGCCGGTAGCCGGGTAGACCAGCCCGCCTTTGCCGAAAACGGCTTTGGCGACGTCACCTACCAGGGCGACCAGACGCGCATGCGCGTGTCTGTGGGCGACCAGCGTACTGTGCAACTCAACCGCTCAGGCTCTGAAGCCTTTGTGCGCGTGGTGCGTACCGACGCCAAAGGCGTGTCCACCGGTTTCGGCTTTTTCCAGGCGATCGACCAGCTCACCGCCGCCGTCCAAGGCTCCAGCCGCATAGAAATGCAGCGCGGCATTGGTGAAATGGATGCTCTGCAAAACGGCCTGACCCTGGCCCTGGCCCAGGTCGGCACCGACATGAACGTGGCAGACGCCCAGACGGCCGTGCTCGAAGAAACCCGCTTGAGCCTGAAAACCACGCTCTCCAATATTGAAGACCTGGACTACGCAGAAGCCATTGGCCAGATGAACAAACAAATGCTGTCACTTGAAGCCGCTCAAAGCAGCTTCGGCAAGATCTCCAAGCTCAACCTCTTTAACTACCTGAACTGATGAACGCCGTCACCGCCCACCCCGGCTCGGCCGGCCGCCAACTGCCCCCCATGTTGCCTCCTCAGGAAGCACCTCGGGGCTTTGCACGCTGACAGCCCTTTAAACCAATACAAGCATGGCCACCGCCGCCACCTCCTCATCAAGCAGCACCAGCACGGCTACCGCAGACGCGCAAGCCGCCGCAGCGGCCAAGCGCGCCAGTGCCCAGAAAATCATCACCTCACTGAGCGCAGGCTCCGGGGTGGACGTGGCTGCGCTCGCCCAAGCCCTGGTGGACGCCGAGCGCGCCCCGCAAGAAAACGTCATCAACAGCAAGATCACCAAGAACGAAGCCAGGGTTTCGGGTTACTCCGCTGTCAAGTTCATGCTGAGCAACGTCAAAGATGCTTTGACCGCGCTCAAAGACGCCAACAGTTTTAATGCCCCCAGCGTCAGCAACTCCAACACCTCGGCCTTGAGCGTCACTGCAGGCACGGCCGCAGATCTCGGCAGCCATGCCGTGGCCATCACCACACTGGCCAGCGCCCAGCGCAATGTCTCCACCGGCTTTGCGAGCAGCTCTACCGCATTGAATTCCGGCAGCAGCTTCACCATGGATGTGACGGTAGGCAGCGCTTCCACCTCCACGGCTGCGGTTTCAGGCCTCACCATCAACGGCACCGCCATTGACGCAGTGTCTGCAGACCCGACCATCGTCACCACGCAGGGTGCAGCCGGTCAAACCGAAACATCGGTCATTACCTTCTCTGCATTGGGCGCAGGTCATAAAGCAACACTCAACGGGCTGACTTTCACCGCCACCGCCGCCATGACGGCGGATCAGGTTGCCTCAGCCTTTGGCGGCTTGACCTCGGGTGACACCGACGGTAACACCACGGGCGCAGCACTGGGCACTTACAGTGGCAGCTTCACGGCGGGTTTCACCACAGCCGATTGGTCGACTGGCGCAACTGTCACGGCCACCAGCACGTCTGCCACCACCGCTGTCACCGACATCGCTATCACAGCCCATAAGTTTGACAACCTGGCGATTGCCATCAACGCGAAAACCAGCACAACAGGTGTTTCGGCCGTCAATTCATCGGGTGCCTTAACACTGAGTGGCACCACCTTCACCATCGGCACCACGGCCGCCAGCACCGAGGCCATCACCGGCATCAGCGCGTACAAGCTCACAGTGGCCAGCGGCTCCGACACCCCCCAAGGCCTGGTCAATGCCATCAACACCGCCGGTCTGGCGGTCACCGGCCGGCTGGTCAACTCCGGCAACAGCACGTCGCCGTCTTACAAGGTCGTGCTGACCGGCGCTACGGGTTCAGACAAAGCTTTCAGCATAAGCAGCACCCCCGCTGGTGTATTGACTGCGTTGAATTTCACACAAACGGCCGCCAGTGACGCGGTGCTGACTGTTGACGGCGTGACTTACACCCGCAGCTCCAACACCGTGACCGACGTGGTGGACGGCCTGACCTTGAACTTGCTGGCCGCCGGCACTTCGGCCAGCATCAGCTTAGCGCGTGACACCACCCAAGTGGTCAGCAAAATCGACGCCTTGGTGACGGCCTACAACGAAGCCAACAGCCTTTTTACCGAAGTCACCAACCCGAAGTCTGAGCTGGACATCTATGGCGCCACCCTGGTGGGCGACACCACCGTTCGCTTGGTGCGCACCCAGTTGCGTGAAGCCTTGCTGGGCGAGTCTTCCACCCCGGGCACCAACGTCACTGCCGCCTGGCAAATGGGCCTGAGTGTGGACAAAGCCGGGGTGATGACGCTAGACAAAACCAAACTGGCCACTGCTTTGGCCGACAACTTTGACGATGTGGTGACCACCTTCACCGCCAACCAAAACAACCGCAGTGCCACCAGCCCGCCTTACAGCAGCAGCAGCGGCTACAGCTCAGCCACCAGCAGCCTGAACGGCGGCGCGGCTTTCACCGTGACGCTCACGTCCAGCGACGGCACGGCCCATGGCTTTCCGGTCACGGCTACCAATGCGACACCCCAAGGTGTGGTGGACGCCATCAACGCCACCAATTTAGGCTACACCGCCCAGCTGGTGCAAGACACCAGCGGCACCTTGCCCTACAAGATTGCTGTCATTGGCAGCATAGGCGGTGCCAGCTTTACCCTGAGCGCGGCTGATACCGGCGGCGGCAGCGTGTCTGACCTGACTTTTTCGAGCAGCGGCTCCGGCATTGCCGGTGACACCTTGCGCAAAATCAGCAGCTGGCTGGCCGCCACCAGCCCGCTCACCACGCAAAGTGTGAACGCTGAGTCACAAAACGCTAAATACGCAGACCAGTTGGCCGCCCTGCAAACGCGCATGGACGATCTGCTGGCACGTTATACCAAGCAGTTTTCCGTCATGGAAAGCCTGGTTGGCAGCATCAACAGCCAAAAAACCAGCTTGAAGAGTACTTTTGACGGAATGATGTCTATGTATACAAACGATTGAACTAGCGCCGTCACAAGCCGATAGCAGCTCAAGCGCCTTGGCCTTAACAGCCCGGGCTGCCCCTATTTGTTAAAAAATCTCCGGAAAACCCTCAAGTTAACCGCGGAGGGGTCGATCCTTCCTGACCGAAGCACCCTTGCACCAAGCTGTTGCGAGGGAACTTCATCTGTTTAACAGCAGCCAGGAAAGGACTTCATCAAGAAAGCCTTGCTGCTGTGCTACACCAAGCAGTTTGGCATCATGGAAGCCATGGTTGTCCAGTCCAATGCATTGCGCGAATGCTTGACGACTACTTTCAAAAGCATGTATGCAAAGAAATAAGTCAAAGGTAAGCAATGACGCGAGCTGCCGAGCTTATTTAAAAAATATTTAAATAAGGCCTAAAGTTATCCCGCGCTAGGTCGATTTCTATGTCTATAACCCTTGATTTAAGTGGGCGTCAAAGGAGTCAACGTGTCCTTATCAATAAATCCTGCGGCTTCTGCCGCAGCGGCGGTGCAGGCGCAGCCAGCCGCGCCACCCGTTGCGCCCGCCGCGCCGGTATCGGTCGCGCCAGTTGAAAAAGCCCCTGCCGTCAAAGCGGAGCCCTTGGTCGATCTTCAAGAGATGCGTGCCAACTTGGAGGCCGCCATCGAAAAGCTCAACCAGCAGGTAGAGCGTAATGGCCGCGGTCTCAACTTCGCGATTGATGAAAAACTGAACCGTCCCATCATCACCGTGCGCAGCACGGCCACGGGTGAGGTGATTCGAACCATTCCCAACGAGGTCATCATCAAGGTGGCGCACAACATTGAGGACATCAAAGGCTTGCTGACGGATCAAAAAATGTGAGTGCTGAAATATTTTTTCAAATTTACTAAAGAATCATTTTCACACGCCGATTCATCAGTTATCAGTAAGGGAATAAAACCTTTCTGCCAAGGGTGTGTAGCAGGTGAAAGCCTTCTTCCACCAAATTCGTTAGCAGTTCAAGGCCCCCGAAGAAGCTGCTTTTTGTAGAAGTTAATTCATTCAGGAGAAACAACATGTCAGTCATCAACACAAACGTTAAGTCCTTAGTCGCCCAGGATGCGCTGTCAATTAACGGTCGCAAGCTCTCCACCGCAATGGAGCGACTTTCGACTGGAAGCCGCATCAACTCTGCAGCAGACGATGCTGCTGGTTTGGGTATTGCTACTCGTATGACGACGCAAGCGCGTGGTTTGCAAGCTGCGATACGGAACGCAAACGACGTTATCTCAGTTGTTCAGACGGCAGAAGGCGCAATGTCTGAAGTTGGTGATATTCTGCAACGCATGCGTGAACTGTCTGTTCAATCTGCATCCGATCAAAACAGTTCGACCGACCGCTCTTACTTGCAGGCAGAGGTCTCCCAACTGTCAGCGGAAATCGACCGGATTGCGAGCACAACACAATTTAACTCAATGAACCTGTTGGATGGCTCATATGCGAACAAGTCCTTCCAGATCGGTGCAAACCAGGGCCAAACACTTGGGCTGTCGGTTGGCAGCATGAAGGCCAGCGCCCTGGGTGTGGCGTCTTCAGCTATTTCCTCGAGCATTTCGTCCCCAACCACTGGCGTCACGGGTGCAGCTGCCCAGGGCACCGGCGCGGTACAGACAGTTGTCAACTTGAAATTTGAAGACAGCGACACTTACACATTTACCATTGCAGATGACGTGTCCGGCTTGGCAGCCGCAGGTGTGACTGCCCAAGCCCTTGATTTGACGAGCGAGGTTTCAAAACAAGCCTTTGTTGATGAATTGAACACGAATTTGAAGGAAGCAGCGGTCAATACAAAAATCATAGGTGCCGCCACTTTGTCAGCAGGTGCAGGCACGGTTGATTTGACAGATACGGCCGAGTACGACAAGGTAAAATTGTCTGTCTCGGTCGGCGGTGCCAGCCCCGTTGCCGTCGATTTGCGTTCACGATTGCTGTCGTCTGCATCGAACACTGCCCTCGTCACGGCCGCTGAGATCGCGACTGCTCTGAATGCAGAACTGCAAGCACAGTTTGACGATAGCGTCACTTTGACTCAGGCTGCAGGCGTATTCACCCTGACAGATGCACAAGGTCGCGCCTTGAAAATCAGCCAAGGCGCTGGCGACGGTACTCTTTTTGGCACTGACTCGACCAATGCCGGCGCACTGACTGTCGATGAAAACATTCAGAGTAATTTGTCTGCGGCGTGGGATGGCAACAACCTCAAAGTGACGAACTCTGCAGGGGGTAAAACCACGGTTGCTGGTTACGCTACCGCTGGGACTTCCCGCGTCATTTTCGATACGGTTAATGATTCCCAATCTGGACAAAACTTTGACCCAATATCCTTGGTCGCGGCGGCCGCGACTACAGACGATGTTGTTGTCGCAGGCCGAGTCGAGTCTTCCGAGCTTGCGATGACGTTTTCCGACCGCTTTGGTGATGGAACCAATTCAAAGGCATCTTTCATAATCACCAACGGTGCAGGGGATGTCTACGCAACGATCACTGACCTCGACGTGCACCAAAGTAAAACAGATGCGAGCGTAGTTGCTGCGATCCAGTCTGCGTTGGCAACAGGCATTGCGGCATTGGACGACAGCGACACATCCATAGACGTGAGCGACTTTGTGGTTGCATACTCAAACGGGGCTTTGACCATCACCAACTCAGAGGGAAGGTCTCTCGCCATTGAGGACTATTCGTCAGCCTACACCACCGCAACCGTAGCCCCTTTGAACGAATTGGGTGCTTCAAAGACCCTTTCAAGTCAAATTCATATGTTCAGCGAGGTGCGCTTGGGTGTCAACACAACAAGCTTGACCCAGACTCTATCGGCCAATACGACCAACAAATACGATATTTATATTGACGGCCAAAAGTCTACACTTGGTATTGATTTGAGTTCGAGTTTTGCAGGATCACTCACCGGAGCAACACTCGCAACCGCAGTCCAAACGAAAATCACAGCGCTTACTGACGTCTTTGCTGCCACAGCTAGTGGTGGTGCTAGTACAGCGTTGGCGAAAATGGGTGGTATCAAAGTTGTTTGGGACGACACTTCAGGCGAATTGGTGGTCCGTGACAATCTTGGCCGCAATGTGAGGATCGCGGCTCACAGCGGCAACACTTTCCTTGGCACAGGTGACATCTTCTTGCAAGATGACGTTTCTGGAGTGGCCAATCAGGGTGGCTCTGTTTTGGCGGATTCTGCTGTAGCCAAAGGCTCGGTTCTTCAAGCGGCATCGGCCACGCTTGCGTTGAATCAGACCAAGGGTGATTTCACCTTCTCCTTGAACGGTGTGTTCCTTGACTCTGGCACAAACACGCCCGGCGTTGGCGTGGCAGGCACGGTGACTTGGGACAGTTCGCAGCCTTTTGCAGGCTCAACCATGCAGACAAAATTGGATGCGATGGTACTTAAATTGAACAGCGCGCATCCAACCAATGTCTATTCGTACAGCGTCTCAGGCAACTCGGTAAGCTTCCAAAACTCGGATGGTGGACCACTTGAGTTCGGGGGGTTTAAATCTGGCACGGGATACAATGGCCTCTCGGGGACTGTGACAGCTGCTGCTGGACTCACTGGCGGCGGCGTCATCGGATACGACGAGACTTTGGTTACGGCCAACGCTACAGGAACTTCAGCGGTGGCAACCACTGCAACCTTGAAGTTGCAGGGTGATGACCTGGTTGGCTTCACGGTTTCCAATGGAACAACCAACTACACCGTTGCACCGGCGGCTGTAGACATCAGCAACTCGACCAGTGCTGCAGCCTTTGCGACCAGCATCAACGAAGCGTTGGCGGGGTCCTCGATCTCCGCCACAATGGACACAGACGGTACGGTCTATTTCAACGACAACACGGGTGGCCAGATCGCGCTCACTGCTTTCAACGCCAGCAGCGGACGAACCGCAGCTTGGACCCCAGGTGCGGGTCAGGGTGACGCTTTGACCGTGAGTTCCGGCTTTGTTGGCAGCAGCGTTGCGGCATCCTCGTCTGTTGTCAATGTTGGCGGTGGGTCCTCTTCAGTGGCTCAGATCTCGTTGACTACGGTGGCTGGCGCCAGCAGAGCGCTGAGCGTGATCGATTCCGCTCTGGAGTATGTCAACGCAGAACGTAGCAAGTTGGGTGCGGTTGAAAATCGTTTGGAACATACGATCAACAACCTGACCAATATTGTCACCAACACTCAGGCATCTCGCAGCCGAATCATGGATACCGATTACGCTGCGGAAACGACTGAGCTGGCTCGATCGCAGATCATCCAGCAAGCAGCCACTGCAATGTTGGCACAGGCGAACCAGCAACCTCAGTCGGTGCTCTCGCTCTTGCAATAAGCAACCGCCCTTGACTAAAAAACCCGGCCTCGGCCGGGTTTTTTTTGGCATAAAAATTGCTCAACAAGAAGAAAAGGAGCCCACCATGTCAAACCGCTTTCACACCGTTAACGCGCCAGATTATGCCCATCAATTCAAATGTGTAGGTTCCGATTGCCCAGATACGTGCTGTGCTGGATGGCGAGTCGATGTAGATAAAGCAACCTACAAAAAGATAAAGTCCCTAGACGATAAACCCGCTTTTAACTTGATTAAGTCTTACTTTAAGGTCAATCCTGAGGCAGACACGCTTCGACACGGATTTATTCAGATGGAGCCCAGCGGCAAGTGCCCAGCGTTGACGCAGACGCAGCTGTGCGCTATCCAATCAGAGTTGGGCGAAGACTATTTGTCGAAAACCTGTCAGCTCTACCCGCGCCAGTTCTCGGATATCGGTCAGGAAACCGAAATGCACCTGTACCTGTCTTGTCCAGAAGCGGCGCGTCTTTGCTTAGAGTCGGATGCACCCCCTGTTTACTCGCCGATCGACCTGACCATTCCCAAGGGCAAGCTTCTGCCGACTGTGGGGGGCTTTACGACCAAGCCTGGCAAGGCTATCTCACTGAAGGTATTCATGTTTTGGCAAGTACGGGATTTGATTTTTGAGCTCAGTTCTATGCCCAACATGCCGCTTTGGGAGCTCGTGTTGCTTGTTGGATTTTTGTGCGAAAAACTTCAAAATTATTTCAACACGGAAACAGAGCCGAAACACGAGCACATTGAAATGCTCGTTCTTCAGACCAAACTGGTTGCTTTGGATGGTAGTTTTCATCAAGAGGTCGCGCACATCTTGCCTGAGGAACGTGTGCTGGGGTTGCGAGCCCTTTACATGCAGGTCATGACGAATGAGCGTATGCAGTTACCCGGAGCCAAAGATACAGCGTTTATCGCATTGATTTCTGAGTCATTTGAAGGGTACAACGCGTTCATGGACAGCAAAGCGCATTCGCCGGGGGCGGTTTGGTCTGAGCCCAACGCGCTGATTGAAAAGACATTGCGAAACTTTCTAAGGAATGAGGTGGGGCTTCAGGCTTTCCCTCGCTTACAGGATGCCGATTGGTTGAGTCAATGGCGAAAGATCGTGATCAAGCTTTCATTGATCAGTTTCTATTTAAATGGACTCAGCAAGTTTCATCGCGGTGCTTTTGAGTCGGCTCATTGCATTACCCTGGTTCAAAAATTCAGCAAAGCGATCTCCCACAACTCGCTTTTCCTGCCCCGCATAGACAGCCTGATGTCAAAAGCGGGAATTGACGGTGTCGCGGGCTTGGGAATCCTTGCACGATGATTGGGGTAACCGGGACCTTGCTCGATTCAGCGATCAACACGATCACCGACTCCCGCGCTGCCATGGGTGCTTACCAGAACCGACTGACCGCTTCGATCAGCAACCTGGAGACGACCTCGATGAATCTGTCTGCTTCACGCAGCCGTATTCTGGACACCGACTACGCCAAGTAGACCACCAACCTGGCCAAGTCGCAGATCATCCAGCAAGCAGCCACCGCCATGCTGGCCCAGGCCAACCAGTCCAGTCAGTCCGTGCTGGCCCTGCTGAAGTAAGCTGTTGACCCGAGATCCCTGCGCAAGCAGGGGTCGTTTTTCACTCCAAGATTGGGGCCGGTTCGCCGGCCCCTTTTTTTTATGGGCGCTTCAACGGCGTCATGGAACCTTGGTCACACCGTGCGCGACGGCATCACGCAACACAGCATTGATACGCGTTTGCCAGCCAGCGCCAGTGGCCTTGAAAGCCTCAAGCACTTCTGCATCCACACGCATATTCAGGGTAGGGCGCTTCACGCTCACGCGAGGCCTGCCTCGACCACGCGTGATCGTTGAGGCTTTCCAGTCCAGAACAGTAATCTCTGCGAAGGCAGGAATCCATTCCATCAGCGAGTGTTGAGCCGGTTTGCCGGCCCCTTTTGTATGTGCGTTTAACAACGAAAGTGCAGGGCGGTCATTGTTTGCCCCCAACGTAATGCCGACGCCAGAGGAGCTAGCGTCTTCTTGCTGCTTGATTTTTATACCAATTAAAGTATATTTGTTCTATGCTTGGTAACAAAAAACCGATTGAATGGATAGGTAGCAGTCACAAAGACTTGATGGGCTTGCCTGCTGACGTAAGGCGGTTTTTCGGTTTTGCTTTGTCGCTGGCGCAGGCAGGTGACAAACATGATTCAGCCAAAATGCTGAAGGGATTTGGTGGCGCTGGGGTAATTGAGGTGGTGGAGGACGATGCAGGCGGCACTTACCGCGCCGTGTACACCGTCAAGTTTGCCGAGGCAGTGTTTGTCCTTCACTGTTTCCAGAAGAAAAGTAAGCGTGGCATTGCCACACCGAAAGAAGACATGGACATCATCAATGCAAGGCTGAAAATTGCCGAAGCGTATGTAAAGGGGTTGCGAAAATGAAAGCTCAGCTTGTCAAAGGCGTTGAAGTGCACACAGGTTCCGGTAACGTGTTTGCCGATCTTGGGCTGGCGGATGCTGACAAACTCAAGATCAAAACCGGTTTGGTGCTCGAGATCAGAAAAGCCATGCGCAGCCTTGGTATGACACAGTTAGAAGCAGCCAAACGGATGGGAATTACCCAGCCTAAAGTTTCCGACATGATGCGCGGTGACTTCACCAACCTGTCCGAGCGCAAGCTGATGGACTGCCTAACGCGACTTGGCTACGACATTGAAATCAAGGTTCGCCCGGCCAAGGCTGAGGTAGGGCACTTGATGCTTGCGCCGGCCTAAAGTTTTACCTAGTCATGGGATCCCAAGGGTTGAGCATGGCTACACCCGTCCCTTCAAAATCAGCCAGGTTGCGGGTGACCACAGTCATGCCGTGAACCAGTGCTGTTGCGGCAATCAGGCCATCCCTGAATGGGCGGGGGTTGGGCACATGTTGCTTGGCGCTGCGCAGTGCCACGTCGGTGTCCACCGGCAATATGCGGCCTTCAAATGCCGGTAGAACGTGGCTGTTCAGCCAAGTCCGGAAAACTGCGCCTTGCTTCGGGTCACGGTGCTCTGCCAGCAAAACCCCTATTTCAAGTTCCTGCAGCGTAATGACCGACAAGTACAGTTCTGCTGCGTTGACGCTGTCGGCCCATGCTGCCACGTTGGCGTCTGCCCGGTCAAGTCGGACTTTGCGCAGCTCAGAAACGACGTTGGTGTCCAGCACAAACATCAGGACAAATCCGCCGGGCGGGCAAGCTCATCCCAGCGGGGAATCTCAAGCTCTAGGTCTTCAGTTCCCGGCATCGCCAGCAGGTCGGCAATCTTTTGTTGGCTGCCGCTGAGGCGTTGATAAAGCGCCATGGTCATCAACACATGCGCCGGCTTGCCTCGGTCGGTGATGAACACCGGCCCGTCATTGGCGGCCCGCTTTGCTTCGCTGGCCGCTTGGTTAAATTCCCGGCTTGAAAAGGTGGTGACTTTCATTATTAGCCCCTGGTTTTTACTTGTAGCAATGTTACTACATTACTTGAGGGGATGGCATTTTAGGGGCTTACGTCGGGTATCAGCACCTGCAGCATCTTGCGTACATCGCCATGCAGAGATCTCAACGTGCTTTCAAATGGCAGCTGGGGCATTTGTTCTTGAACAAGCCGCGCTACGGCCCTGGCCTGATCCAAATCGCGTGGTTTTTTGAGGGGTTCCCGATTCGGCAAGCCCGACAGCCAAGCCTTGTGCAATGCAAAAGCTCGCGGATCTGGGGCCCTGATGGGCACAGGCCATCCGTCCTCATCAATGGCGACCACCTCGATTTTGGGAGAGTTCAACAGCCATTGAAGGCCTGGCACTTCGGTCGCCACCAGATCTGAATCAGCAAATGTAATGTTTGCTTTGGAATGCATGCCAAGTGGTGCAATCACAAGGTCCACCATGAACTGTCCGGCGTTGGCGGCGCGATAGCTGTTTTGACGCACGCACTCAAAGGTCTTGTCTGCTTTTTTAAGCAGGCCCAACAATCCGTTGCCGTCTAGCTTCTCCGATACGACGGTCATTTTTTGCCGGGTATCGTAGAGCAAGTCCACATCCCCGGAGGCGAGTAATTCGAGCAAAAAGTGAGAGCCTGCAGCGGCTTCGTAGGCATACAGGGCCTGAGTGCCAATCACTGTAAAGCTGTCTAGAAGGCCGGCTTGGTCCAGTTCGCGCAGTACGCGAGCCACAACGCGAGGGATTCGATTGAGTCTCAGGGCTTTGTTCAGTCTGGCTTGCTCTTCAATTTTTTCAGCTATCAGGCTCAGGCGTTCCTTAGCAGTGTCGCGTCCGGCAGAAAAGGCGGCTAACAATTCTTCGGTTTGAGCCGACCTGGGCCCAAGTGATTTGCCGTTACCACGCCTGTTGCTATCCTTGAAAAGGTACTCTTTATCACGTACTTTTTTCCATCGCATGCCATAGGTATAGGCCGCCGCATGGTTGAGGGCGGGCCGGTAGTTTTCAAAAAGTTGTTCGGTATTGACTTGGTGAAGTCGCTGTTGATTTGACAGAGGTTTCATGATGTTTCCGGCAAAATTAATTTTTTTGTAATTTTGCCGGAAACAGATCATTGCTGCAATGTATGTTTCCGGCAAAACGGCAGTTGGCTTTGATTGCCGGAAAAATATTCTGCCGGATTGCTGGCTATTAATTTGCGGCGATTTACAAAGGGCAGGGCGGTCATGGTTTGCCGTTTAGCGCCATTTATTGCCGTTTTAGCCCTTCAACACAATCAGTTTGGCTATTGCAGAGGGTTGGCATCACTTTTGCTGTGATGGGTATGAGAAGCCGCCGTTTTGGCGTGCTGTCGACTAATTGACATTGACCCATTAACCGCCAGGAGTGCCAGATGACACCAGAATTTAAGTCCGTGATGCAGCAAGC
>Ga0209768_10001991_pt1 | contig 12846 bp, 3 predicted proteins | sample LauGreSBDMM110SD_3_FD_187564 | JGI IMG/M metagenome (GOLD analysis project Ga0209768, IMG submission 187564) | Freshwater lake microbial communities from Lake Michigan, USA - Sp13.BD.MM110.SD (SPAdes) (version 2) | ecosystem: Environmental > Aquatic > Freshwater > Lake | place: Lake Michigan... | reverse complement strand
GACGGTACTGGTGAACCGTTACGCGATGCATTCACCGCGGTAAACGAAAATTTTACTGAGATTTATACCGCTGGCCCTGTTGGCAGCAATGTCGTTATCTCCGGCAATACCATCACCGTCATTGGCGTCAACAACAACCTGGTGCTCAAAGCCAACGGCATAGGCAATATTCAAGCCAATAGTTCAATTGTGCCCAGCATTGATGCTGTGTATGACATTGGTGCATCTACTCAACGTATCGACACAGTTTATGCTGCATATTTTGTGGGCAATGGGTCGGGTATCACAGGCATTACCACTGCTGGTACCAGCATAAATTCAGGTACATCCAACGTAAAAATTGTCAGCGCAAACGGTAATGTGACAGTCAGCGTGGCCGGAACCAGCAATGTTGCTGTGTTTGGCGCTGTTTCTTCAAATATTCAAAGTAATTTGGCAGTTGGCAATCTCTCAACTGTGGGACAAATTTCTGCAGCCAGTAATGTCACAGGCGGCAATATTAGAACTGTTGGCTCAGTTAGCGCAACAGGCAATGTCACTGGCAATTATATTCTGGGCAATGGTGCATTGCTGTCAGGCATTATTACTTCTGTATCCAACATCAACAACGGCAACAGCAATGTAAACATTCAAAATGCCGGCGCCAACATCACTGTGTCTGTTAACGGTGTGGCAAACACTGTGGTGTTTGGTCCTGCTGCTGCCACATTCACCGGCAACATTGTTCCGGGTGCCAACAACATATACACCCTGGGTACTGCTGCTCAAAGATTTAAAAATATCTACTTGAGTGGTAACACAATCACTCTTGGTGATTCAACATTCACTGCCAATGCTGATTCCATTGTTTTGACCAACCCAGTTGGTGGAGCCTTTACACTACAAGGCACAAGTCAACTCAGCGGTTCTGCCATTGTGAATGGCCTCAGTCAAATGGCCATTCCTGTGGCCAACGGCAATGTGCAGGTCAACATTGGGACCACTGCCAATGCATTTGTGATCAGCAATGCTGGTGTTCAAAGCATTGGTAACATCCGATCCAACAGCCAAATCAGTGCTACAGGTAATATTATCACTGATGGATTCTTTGTTGGTACATTCGTTGGCAACGTCACAGGCAATATCACAGTGCCTGGGGTCAACACACAGATTCTTTACAACAACTTTGGCAATGCTGGAGCCAGTGCTGCCTTTAGATTTGACAGCACAAGCAATGTTCTTACTCTTACAGGCAATGCACAAGTTGGCAATTTACGCACCGTTGGTTTGATCAGTTCCACAGGCAATGTGATTGGCAACTATTTCATTGGTAATGGTAGTCAACTGACTGGTATTGCTGCCAGTTATGGCAATACAGAAGTTGCTGCCTTTCTTCCCACATACACAGGCAATCTAGTGTCATTGACTGGCCCAGTGATCACAACTGGCAACGTGACCGGCAACTATTTCATTGGTAATGGCAGCCAATTAACTGGTATTGCTGCCAGTTATGGCAATGTACAAGTTGCTGAATTTTTAAATAATTTTGGTAGCAATGCCATTAGTACCACAGGCAACGTCACCGGCGGTAATGTAAACACCACTGGTGTAGTTTCCAGCATAGGCAACGTCACCGGCGGAAATATTCGCACTGCTGGGCAAGTCAGCGCCGCAGGTAACATTGTGACCACTGCCAACATTGCCGGTGGCAATTTGGCATTGTCAGGAGCATTTGCTGCCAGCGCACTGAGTTCTTCAGGCAATGTGACTGGTGGCAATTTACTCACACTAGGAATCATAAGTTCTGCTGGTAACATCACAACTGCCGGTTACTTTGTTGGCACATTTGCCGGCAACATCACAGGTAACTTGACAGTACCTGGATCAAACACACAAGTTATTTTCAACAACAATGGCAATGCCGGTGCCAGTGCTGGACTGACATTTGCAACAGATGGTCCAAATTTACTCACAGTAAACGGCACTGCACAAACGGTTGCACTCTTGGCATCGGGCAATGTGTCGGCAGCAGGCAATGTGTTGTCTGGCAATGTTGTGACCATTGGTGCAGTTATTGCTACAGGAAACGTAAACACTCTGGCCAATGTCAACGGCGCCAATTTAGGCGCCTCAGGATTGATCACAGCCGTGGGCAACATCAATGGTGGCAATTTAGGTACTGTGGGATTGATCACCGTGACTGGCAATGTCACTGGCGGCAACATCAACACAGCTGGATTGATTAGTGCCACTGGCAATGTTACAGGTGGCAATTTAAGTACTGTGGGATTGATCACAGCCACTGGCAATGTCACCGGCAACTTTTTCATTGGTAATGGTAGTCAACTCACAGGATTACCTGCCACATACGGCAATGCTAATGTGGCTGCATACTTGCCCACATACACAGGCAACTTGGTTGCACTCGCTGGCAATGTGATCACAACTGCCAACATCACTGGTGCCAATATCATAACCGGCGGCGAGGTAATTGCCACCGCCAATATCACAGGTGCCAATATCATCACTGCTGGATCAGTCAGTGCAGGTGGCGACGTCAGCCTAATAGGCAATGTCACTGGCGGAAATGTTCGCACTGTTGGTATTGTAAGTGCAACTGGCAATATCACTGGCGGCAACATTCTGTTTGGCATATTCAAATTACTTGGTAATGGTGATGCACAAGTTGGTAATTTAACTATTAGCAATGGCCCGGGTGTTGGCAATCTTCTTGTTGGTAATATTATAAGTGCAACTGGCAACATACTAACTGGTAGTAATATCAGCGCAACCACCAACGTCATTGGCGGTAACATACTGGCTGGGTCAGGTGTGATTACCACAACTGGCAACGTCATTGGCGGTAACATACTGGCTGGGTCAGGTGTGATCAGCACTGGCGGCAACGTCATTGGCTCAGTATTCAATGGCAATGTGGCATTCAGCACCGGCACAGTGTCAGGCACCGGCAACATCACAGGCGGCAACGTAATTGTGTCAGGTGTACTGCTGTCTACCAACACAGTTTCAGCAGTGGGCAATGTGATTGGTGGCAACATCAACACAGGTGGAAATGTTTCTACTTCGGGTAATGTCATAGCCCAAGACATCAGAGTTGGCCCAGGTATCACTGGTGGTACCATAAGTGCGCTGGGCAACATCACCAGTGCCAACACATTGAACGCAGTTAGTTTGAGTTTGAGTGGCAATGTAGTATCACCACTCAATGTCACTGGCAATGTCACTGGTGGCAATATTATTGCTGTGGCAGCAGTCAATGCTGTTTCAATTAGTGCAAGTGGCAACATCACTGGTGGTAACATACTTGGCGGTGCCAATGTCAATGCCACAACTCACACAGGTACCACAGTTTCAGTTACTGCTAATATCACTGGCGGTAACTTAAATGCAGCAGGATTGAGTTTGAGTGGCAATGTGGTATCACCACTCAATGTCACAGGCAATGTAACTGGCGGAAATATCATTAGCGTGGCAGCAATGTCAGCAGCCACAATGACCACCACAGGAAATGCCATAGTTGGCGGTGACTTGATTGTCAACGGTAACTTGACATATCTCAACATATCATCGTTCAATGTTGAAGATCCTATAATTGGTCTTGGACGTGGACCCAATGATGCACCACTGATCTCTGATGACGGCAAAGATCGCGGTACTGATTTATGGTATTTTGACACAACAGAAAAACAAGCCTTTGTTGGATTCAAAGACTCAACTGGTAAAATGTTTGCTGCAACGAATGTCAGCATTGCCAATGAAGTGGTCACAGTCAACAGTTATGGAAGTTTTGTAGTTGGGCAGTTGGAAGGTGCCACAGTAAGTACCACAGGCAATATCACAGGCAGTTATTTCCTTGGCAACGGATCTGCGTTAACTGGTGTAGTGGCCACAGCAATTGGTGTGTTGCCAAGTTTGAGTGTGACTGGCAATATCATCACAGGCAATTTGAACTCGTTGGGACAAGTAAGTGCAGTGGCCAACGTGATTGGCGGTAATGTCAGTACCGCAGGATTGATCACAGCCACCGGCAACATCACTGGTGGCAATATTGTTACAGGTGGACTGATTTCGGCAACTGGCAATATCACAGGTGGTAACATACTTGGTGGTGCCAATGTCAATGCCACATTGTTTACTGGTACCACAGTCAGCGTAACTGGCAATATCACAGGTGGTAACATACTTGGTGGTGCCAATGTCAATGCCACATTGTTTACTGGTACCACAGTCAGTGTAACAGGTAATATTACAGGTAGCAATTTAAATGCTGCTGGCTTGAGTTTGTCAAGCAATGTTGTATCAGCATTCAATGTAACCAGCAATATTGCAGCGGGTAATATAACAACTCCAGGGTTAATTATTGCAACTGGAAATATCACAGGTGGCAACGTTATTTCTATTGCAGAGGTCAGTGCAGTATCTGTAGTTGCCACAGCAAATGTTACAGGTGGCAACATTACCACAGCAGGACAAGTAAGTGCCACTGCCAACATCACTGGCGGCAATTTGATCACCACCGGCTTGGCCAGTATTACTGGCAATGTCATAGGTGGTAACATTACCACAGTAGGACAGGTAAGTGCTACTGCCAATGTAACAGGTGGTAACTTGATTACCGCTGGCGTGGCCACAGTGACAGGCAACATAACTGTTGGTAATGTTACTACAGCAGGTTTGGTCACAGCCACAGGCAATATTGTTTCTGGTGCGCTGATTTCAGCAGCCGGCAATGTTTCAGCCGCAGGTAATGTTTTTGCTCAATACTTTTTTGGCAACTTGGTTGGTAGTATTGCGTTGGCCAGTTCTGCCAACAGTCAAGTATTGTTTGACAACGGCGGGGTAATCACCGGAGATTCGGGGCTGACATTTGATTTTTCAGCCAATGCACTCACAGTGGGCGGTGCTATTGTAACCACAAACGGTGGATCATTGACTGTGGCCGGTGCTGCTGCCATAACCGGCAACATCACTACCACAATTGGTAACATTGGTGGCGGCAACATCATAGCCACAACACTGGTAAGTGCAGGTGGTAACGTGGTTGGTGGAAATATTACCACAGGTGGTGCGGTAAGTGCAACCGGCAATGTAGTTGGCGGGAACATTAATTCTAGTGGATTAGCCAGTATCACCGGTAATGTGATTGGTGGTAACATTTCAACCGCAGGATTAATCACTGCAATAGGCAACGTCACCGGTGGCAATATCATAACAGCCGCATTGGTTCAAGGACAGACTGTAAGTGCCACAGCCAATGTGATTGGTGGTAACATTTCAACCGTAGGATTAATTACTGCTACAGGCAATGTGACTGGTGGCAACTTGATCACCGGCGCACAAGTTATTTCTGTAGGCAATGTTACAGGTGGCAATATCAACACAGGTGGATTGATCAGTGCAACTGGTAATATCACGGGCGGTAACTTGAGTGGTACTAGCATTATTGGTACACTAACCACAGCCGTACAGGCCGGTGTGACCACAGTGGGAACTTTGGGAAATCTTGCAGTGTCAGGACAGGCCAATGTTACTCTGCAGATAAACACCGCTACAGTCAGCGCCACAGGCAACATCACCGGCAACAACTTAAATGCAGCAGGATTGAGCCTGAGCGGCAATGTGCTCAGTGCAATCAACATGACAGCAAATATCACAACAACAGGCAACATCAGTGCCAACAACATCAGTGCCACAACCGCGATAAATATTGCAGGAGCACGGGCAGCAACCATAGATGACGCGGCTGCATTGGCAATAGCTTTAGGATAAAAAATGGCAAATACATTCACACGGAAAACTTCGCAAAACATAGGGGCAACTGCCACTCAAATAGGTGCATACACAGTGGCCGCAAGTACAACCACTATTGCAATTGGTCTAACTTGTACCAATACCACTGGCAGTGCAATCACAGCCAATGTATTTTTGGCCAATGCTACTGCCAACACCTATATAGTGGCCAATGCGCCCATCAGCGCAGGGGCTTCGTTGATTCCCATCGGTGGTGATCAAAAGATTGTGCTGATCACCGGGGACAAAATATACGTGCAAAGCAGTGCTGCCACCAGCATTGATGCAATATTGAGCATAATGGAAATCACCTAATGAGCTATCTTGGTCTTCAACCCAATACTCCACTGCTGAATACCAGTACTGAAACGTTCAGTGGCAACAGTGTGGCCACACAGTTTAATCTGGCTAGATCAGTGGCATCGGCGTCTGACCTGGATGTGATGATTGGCAGCACATTACAAAGACCATTCACAGATTACATTGCCGGCAACATAGTTTTGCAGTTTACCAGTGCTCCTACAACTGGTACCAACAATATCACAGTGACCTATCGTGCCGGTGCACTGAACAGTTTGAATTTGTCAGCGTCAATATTCAATGCAGGCACAGTGGCGGCACCCAGTGTTGTGAGCCTGGCAGCCAACAACACTGGTTTGTACTGGGCCAATGCCAGTTCAATGAGTGTCACAGTGAGCGGTACCAATCGTGCCACATTCATGGCCAATGCTACCTCAATCAGCACTGACACCGGTGCGTTGATTGTGGATGGTGGCCTGGGAGTGGATGGCAATGTCAACATTGGCGGTAATGTAGCTATTGCCAGCAACGTTGAAAGTACCAGTGTATCAACAGGTGCATTTAAATTGTTGGGTGGTGCAGGCATTGTGGGCAACTTGAATGTGGGCGGCGACATCACTTGTGTGGGCGACTTCACAGTCAACGGCACATTTACCACCACAGGGACAGACAGCCTGGCAGTGACTGATCCATTTATCTTTTTGGCCAACAACAATCCTGGCGACACTTATGATTCAGGTGTGGTCACACAGTTTTATGATGGTGCAAATACTCGTTATAGTGGGTATTTTCGTGACATCACAGATGCCAAATACAAGTTGTTCACAAACTTGTTGACTGAACCTACCACCACAGTTGACACCACAGACCCCAGTTTTCAATATACTGATTTGATCCTGGCCAATTTGAGCGCCACAGGCAATGTTGCCGGCACATATTTTGTTGGCAATGGTTCTGCTCTTACTGGTATTTCAACCACTACCAGCAATATTTTCAATGCCAACACATCAGTGGCCATTGCCGCAGTCAATGCCAACGTGAACATAGTGGTCAACAGTGCTCAAATTGCCAATGTATGGTCAGGTGGTATCAGTGTAGTAGGCGCAGTCACAGCCTCAACCACGGTCAGTGCCACCGGCAATGTGATTGCCGGTAATGTTTCAACAGCAGGGGTGATCACAGCCACAGGTAACATAACTTCAGCTGGTAATATATCAGCTGGTAATTTGACAACGGGTGGCGCAGTTATTGCGTCCGGCAATGTCACAGGCGGCAACATAATTGGCACTACCAACATATCAACAACGGGCAGTGTGGTAGGCGGTAGTTTACGTACCTCAGGTATTGTATCAGCTGCTGGTGACGTTTACGGCAACAACTTTAGTGCAACAACTGACATCACTGCCGGCGGTAATATTGGTGCAACAGGTGATTTGTCGGGTGCAAATCTTACATTAACAGGTTTTATCAGTACCCCAGGTAACATAACTGGCGGTTACTTCCTGGGCAACGGATCTGCGTTAACAGGTATTGATGCTGCAGGCATACAAAGCGGCAACAGCAATGTACGAGTTGTGAGTTCGGGCGGCAATGTCACAGTTGGCGTTGGCGGCACAGCAAACATAGCAGTGTTCAGCACACTGGGTGCCAACGTCACTGGCTGGGTCGGCGCAACTGGCAATTTAGGAGTGGCCGGCAATGTGGTGTTTACTGGTACTGTACAAAACATCGACCTTGGTACCAGCCAGACCACAGGCAATGTCACTGTGGGCGGTACCACACAAACTGGCACAATTTTAATTGGTCAAAGCACAAACCCACAGACCATAAACATTGGTCATGGTGCCACAGGCACAGGCAACACAAAAACCATTCAAATTGGCGAAAACGGTTTGGCTGGGTCCACCACACTGATCGACATTGGTCCTGCCACAGCCACTACAGCCGCAGGCCTGGCAACATTTAACACAGCCACCAGAGTGGCCATTGCCAATACTGGTGCAACTGCTCTAAGTGTGGCAGGCAATGTTACAGGTGCCAACGTCAACACTGGCGGCAGTGCTACTGTTACGGGAAATATTGTTGGCGGAAACGTGGCCACAGCAGGGTTGGTCACAGCCACAGGCAACATTACAGGTGGCAACATTATCACAGGCGGTGCAATCAGTGCAGCCTCAGTCAGTGCAAGTGGCACAGTGACCGGTGCTGGTAACATAACAGGGGCCAACTTTAACACCGGCGGCCTGGTTACAGCCACCGGCAACGTAACTGGTGGCAACATTGACACAGCCGGATTGATCACTGCAACTGGTAACATTGTGGCCACTGCCAATGTGCGTGGCGCTAACATGATTGCAACAACTTTGGTACAAGGCAGTATTTTGAGTGCCACAGCCAACGTTGTTGCCACAGCCAATGTCAATGCTGGCAATCTGAATGCTGTGAGTTTGAGTTTGTCAGGCAACGTGATTTCTGGTATCAGCACAACCGCCAACATCACTGGTTCTAATATTATTGCCACAGCCAATGTCAATGCTGGCAATCTGAATGCTGTGAGTTTGAGTTTGTCAGGCAACGTGATTTCTGGTATCAGCACAACCGCCAACATCACCGGCGGCAATGTAAACACATTAGGTGTTGGCACTTTTGGCAATGCTACGCCTAGTGCCAAGTTACATGTTGAACAAGGTAGCGGCAGCAATATTGCTTATTTTAGAGGCAACAATGCTGCTGTGAATTCAAAAGTCACATTGGAAACTACTTCAAATACATCCAGTATTGCACTGACTCTGATCAACTCAGGTATAGGCGTAGCCAAACAAGCATCGTTTTATCTCACAAGTGCTGGACACATATCATTCCAAACCAACCAAACTGTTGGTGGTGAACCCACTACTGGCAACGCTGCATTGATTATCAATACAGACAGCAGTATTACTGTGAATTCAGGCAGTGCTACAACAGCCATTGTCAATGGTGGCACTTCTGGGGCAGGTAACATCGGAGCAACTGGTGCAACGTTTAACACTGTGTTTGCCAAAGCAACCACAGCACAATACGCTGACTTGGCAGAATATTACGCAGCCGATGCTGACTATGAGCCTGGTATTGTGTTGAGTTTTGGCGGCTCACAAGAAGTCACCATGGCCACAGGCATCAACGATGTGCGTGTGGCAGGTGTGGTTTCTACCAATCCTGCTTATGCCATGAACACTGCTCTTGAGGCTGAGCACACAGTAGCCTTGGCCTTGACTGGGCGTGTGCCTACATTAGTGGTTGGTGCAGTGGCCAAAGGTGACATGATGGTCACAGCCGGAGGCGGTAGAGCCAAAGCCTGTGCCACACCTACTTTGGGCACTGTGATTGGCAAGGCCGTGCAAGACCACCCAGGTGGTCCGGGCACAATTGAAATCGTTGTGGGAAGATTATAATGAGTTATTTAGGTAATACACCGCAAATTGGTCAATATCGCAAGATGGACAATCTGACCTTTGACGGAGTTCAACAAACATTTGATATACTTATCAGTGGAGTTCCATTCAACCCGCCCACAGCATTTGCTATGATGGTGGTACTCAACGGAGTACCATTGAATCCTGGTGTGAGTTTTTCAATATCAGGATCACAGCTGAGCTTTGCAACAGCACCTGTGGCATTGACACCGTTCTTTGGACTCATCTTTGGAGATACGCTATATACAGGTACACCCAGCGACGCCACTGTCACAAACAGCAAAATTGCAGCAGGTACAATCAATTACGACCGGTTCAGTGTCAACACTCAAGCAACGTTGACAGCAAATCAAATTATATTTGGAGTTTAAGAAATGGCAAGAAAAAGAATATACGAGTACGTATTCACACCAGGCACAGCAGGTCTAGGCACTGTACAAGTCCAGGATCGTATCAACCTGGAGGACTTTTTGGCCATATACGATACCACAACCAACACGTCAATCTACAACTTTGGAGCACCCACACAAGGTGGCACAGTGAGTTTCAGCACAGGTACCATTGCTGGCCTGCCCACAGCCTATGCCGGAGTGACCACACTGAACCTGGACCTGGACACATCAACATTGAGTGCCAGTGATAAACTGGCCATCTATGTGGAAGATCGCAACATCACCACACAACCTTGGGAGTTTGGACTTGACGCCATTGGACGTTCAAGAACCAGCAATCCAGAGTCGCTGATTGACGCTGACTTTGAATATGGCCTGCAAAATACCAAATGGCAAAACGTCAGTACCATCAACAACATTCCCAGTTTCTACGAAGATGTTGGTGCCGACCTGGTGTTCAACACCAACGGCTATGCCACGTTAATAAACAGTGTTAACACGTTGACCAGCAATGCCGACACATCAATCAACGTAGCCAATTCTGGCACACCACCTTTTATCACCAACGATTATGCATTGATGACCAGCCAAACTCAAGGCAATGTCACACCATTTGTGAGCAGTTATCTCACAGCCAACGTCAACAGTTCAGCAGAACGCACATTCACGGTGGCATCAACAACTGGTCTCACTGCACTCGACAACATCCTGCTGATTGGGTTACCAACCACAGGCGGAACTACCACAGCAGTAAGTGCCATTACCAGCAATGCCACAACCACAGTCAACGTGACCAGTGCGTCTGGTGCTGGTATTGTTGCTGGCACATATATCATTGTGCAAACTGACACTGCGACCGTGCATGAAGTCATGGCAGTTACATCAGTATCAACTAACGCACTCACAGTAGTGCGTCAAAGCAATGGCACTAATCCTTCATCTGCCAACATTGCTACTGGTAAAAACGTATTTGTTGCCAGCACCATTGAAGTTGCACAAGTACAAGAAGTAACAGATGGCACCACACTGCAACTCAATCGCGGTTGGTACAACATCACAGCTGCCAATTCATTTGTGGCAGGGTCGGTGTTTCAGAAACTGAGTTCTAACGTGGAATTGGTCAAAATGACCACTGTGAGCACAGCAGTCAACGGCACACAAACCATCAGCCGCTCACAATTCAACACCACAGCACTCACAACTGCAGGTATTGGTTCACCCTTGATTCGCATGACTGGTCTATGGTATGGTGGTTCAAATACCATTCCTCAAATTGCAGTCAACGTCACAGATACACCACTGGATGCCAACGAATATGTCAGTACTCAAAACACCTCAGCAACCAATGCTGAAGGTATCAACATTGTGTTCTTGGGTGAGACCAATAACTTTGCTTACTATCCAAGACGATCACTTGCAGTGGCTGCAGGCTATCCATTAAACACAACCGACACTTCTATACGTCAAGCATTTCCTTACACTGGTGCTGACTTTGACATTGTGAGTGTGGTCAGCGATGGCGGCAATCCCAGTATCATCACAGTGACCACACTGTATGCCCACGGACTATTTCCTGGATGCCCAATCACGGTGGACATGACTGCAGGAACCAATGCTGACTATGCTGAAGGTTCATTCATTATCAATGCCATTCCCAGCACAACCACATTCCAGTTCACTGCCAGAACAGGTGCAGTGGTCAGCAGCACACTGGCAGCCACAATCAACGTGCGAAGCAATGCTGTGTTCCAGTCAAGACCGTTTGATGGTGGTGTGCTCATGGGACCAGGCACCCCCACACGTGGTGCAGCCGCAACTCGTGTGACCAAAAAATACTTTCGCTATCAATCTGGTAAAGGCATCTTGTTCAGCACAGGTACTGTGTTGGCACCCACTCTGGACGTGGCCACAATCACATCCAGTGGTACTGCTATCAACAGCAATATCACAATCACCACTGACCTTGAACACGGGCTCAATGCCGGCGCCACCATTACACTGAGTGGTATTACCACATCAGGCTATGATGACACTGGATATGTGGTCACAAGTGTCACCAGTGATACTGCGTTTGTGGTACAGGCGCAAAATACGCTGGGCAGTGCAACTCCTGTGCTGGGGCAACAACCTCGTATCAATGTCACAGGCTGGCAAGGTGCAAGCATACGTGCAGGATTGTTTGACGACCAAAACGGCTTGTTTTGGGAAAACAACGGTGTCACTGTGAATGCAGTACAACGTACCAGTACGTTTCAAACAGCAGGCCTGGTCAATGTCAGTGTTGGCTCTAACCTTGTGACCGGTGACGGCAACTGTCGCTTCCAAGACCAACTGAACGTGGGGGATGTTGTTGCAATCCGTGGTATGACACATTCAGTTGCGTCAATTGCCAACAACAACAGAATGACCGTGGTACCCACATTCCGTGGTGTCTCAAATCAAACTCGAGTGAAGATGGCCTTGCGCAACGAAATTCGTGTGCGACAACAAGACTTCAACATTGACCCACTTGACGGAACCGGCGCATCAGGATTCAACCTTGATGCCAGCAAGATGCAGATGTATGCGTTGGAATATTCCTGGTATGGTGCTGGTACAGTTATCTGGATGTTGCGTGGACAGGATGGCAAGTTCAACTGGGCACACAGACGTCCCAACAACAACATCAGCAATGAAGCATACATGCGTTCGGGTAACTTGCCTGCTCGTTATGAAGCCATCAACGAAACTCCGGTGAACTCATTGAACGGTGCAATCACAGACAGTCAAACCACAATCACATTGAAAGATTCAACAGACTATCCCCCAGCGTCAGTCACATATCCTGCATATGTGATGATTGACAGTGAAGTCATCAAGTATTCAGGCAAATCAGGCAACGACTTGACTGGTTGCACACGTGGCGCAACATT
>Ga0209768_10001983_pt1 | contig 12871 bp, 16 predicted proteins | sample LauGreSBDMM110SD_3_FD_187564 | JGI IMG/M metagenome (GOLD analysis project Ga0209768, IMG submission 187564) | Freshwater lake microbial communities from Lake Michigan, USA - Sp13.BD.MM110.SD (SPAdes) (version 2) | ecosystem: Environmental > Aquatic > Freshwater > Lake | place: Lake Michigan... | reverse complement strand
CGCTCACGGCAAAAATATCGTGCACCGTGTAGTAAGGGTGGAAGGGGATGCCGTCGAGCGGTTTACCGTTGGCATCCTTGTGCGCCTTGATTTCGACGCCGTCAGGGTTGTTGGAGCCTACTTCATGCAGCGCGATCAGATGCGCCACGACCAAGCCCAACAGGACCAAAGGCACTGCGATCACGTGAAATGCAAAGAAGCGGTTCAGCGTGGCATCACCCACCACATAGTCACCGCGAATCAGCAATGCCAGGTCCGGGCCGATAAAGGGAATCGCAGCAAACAAGTTCACGATGACCTGAGCGCCCCAGTAGCTCATCTGACCCCATGGCAAAAGATAGCCCATGAAGGCTTCAGCCATGAGCGCCAGGAAAATGGCGCAACCGAACAACCAGATCAGCTCGCGCGGCTTGCGGTAGCTGCCGTACATCAGACCGCGGAACATGTGCAGGTACACCACCACAAAGAAGGCACTGGCACCGGTGGAGTGCATATAACGGATCAGCCAGCCCCAGGGCACATCACGCATGATGTACTCCACTGAAGCGAAAGCCAGTGCAGCGTCTGGTTTGTAGTGCATCGTCAGGAAAATTCCTGTGACGATTTGAATGACCAGCACGAGTAAAGATAAAGCCCCAAAAACGTACCAAATATTGAAGTTCTTGGGGGCGAAATATTCGCCAAGGTGTTCGTTGTACAACTTGCTGGCCGGAAATCGGTTGTCAACCCAGTTCAGCAATTTGGCGCCCATGGGGGCGTCAGGAGAAATTTCTTTAAGTTCAGCCATAACAGTTCCTACTAAATAGAGGACGGGACCTGCGGAGATACGCAGGGATGGTCCTGATAAGCCTTAGGCCTTTTTATCTTCGCCAATCAGCAACCGGCTTTCCGAGAGGTACATATGTGGCGGCACCTCCAGGTTGTCGGGGGCAGGCTTGTTTTTGTAAACGCGACCCGCCATATCGAAGGTCGAACCATGGCAAGGGCACAAAAAGCCGCCCAGCCAGTCGTCCGGCAGCGATGCCTGACCACCCGTTTGAAATTTGTCCACCGGCGAGCAGCCCAAGTGCGAACAAATACCCACGGCAACCATGACTTCGGGTTTGATGGAGCGGTTGTCATTGCGGGCGTAAGCAGGCGTCAGTTCATCAGGGTTGCGCTTGGAATGCGGGTCGGCCAGCTGGGTTTCTGCCTTGGTCAGTGCCGCGATTTGCTCAGGCGTGCGCTTGATGATCCAGACAGGCTTGCCGCGCCATTCAACCGTCAGTTTTTCACCTGGCTTGAGAGCCGAAATATCCACCTCGACCGCCGCGCCGGCGGCTCTGGCCCGCTCTGAAGGCTGGAAGGTGCTCACAAAGGGCACGGCCACCGCGGCAACGCCGGCACCGCCAACCACGCAGGTTGCGACTATCCAATTTCTTTTTTGCTGATCCACTGTGGCTCCTTCAGAGTCCACAAGGCTTGAATTAACGCTGGCTTGGGTCATGAAATTCCTTCAAGAACTCACTTGAAAAATGCTTATAAGGGTCAACCCGCGATTGTAGCGGAGCGGCAAGCGGGTTTTCAAGCCCTATCTATTAAGGGCGCGCGCCATACGGATTGCCGCCAGCAAGCTGGCAGCGTCTGCACGGCCGCTACCGGCAATATCAAAAGCGGTGCCGTGGTCGGGGCTGGTGCGCATCAAGGGCAAGCCCAGGGTGACGTTGACGCCCTGCTCCATGCCCAAGTATTTCACCGGGATCAGGCCCTGGTCGTGGTACATGGCCACCACCACATCGAACTCGCCAGGGTGCCCGGCAGTGGTCCGGGCACGCATGAACACGGTATCAGGGGCAAATGGCCCGCTGGCCAGAATGCCTTCGGCCTTGGCCGCGGCAATGGCGGGCGCAATCAGCTCGATTTCTTCGCGCCCGAAGAGCCCACCCTCACCGGCGTGAGGGTTAAGGCCGGCAACGCCAAGCCGGGGCGGGCGGCCCAATATCAACTCAAGCGCGGCATGGGTGATGCGCAAAGTGTCCAGCACAGCGTCAAAACGCACGGCCTCAATCGCCTCGCGCAGCGAGACATGGATGCTGACCAGCACAGTGCGCAGTTCGGGGCTGGCCAACATCATGCGCACAGGCAGCTCTGCGATGGTCTTGCCCGTGAAACTGGCCGCCTGGGCCTGCAGCATTTCGGTGTGGCCGGGGAAATTCGCAAAGGGGCCCCCGGCTGCCGCCAACGCCTCCTTGTTGATAGGTGCGGTGACCATGCCCCGCGCCTGGCCCGACAACACAGCACCGGCCGCGGCCAGGATGCATTCACCGGCAGCGCGTCCCGATTCGGCGCTGATTTGCCCGTAGGCTGGCGGCGCCGGCAAATTGCCGGCAGGCCAAACGCCAATACAGCGCGGCGGTAAGGCGTATGCGTCCCCGGGATGGGTTAATTCGGCCACGGACAGCGGCATCTGGCCGGGGCGAACAGTCGCCACCAGGGCGGCGGCGCGGCGCAGCACCCCCACATCGCCCACCACGACACAGCCAGCGGTCTCTGATGGCGCATCGGCGAAGGCCTTGGCAATTATTTCAGGGCCGATGCCGGCGGCATCACCCATTGTGATGAGGTAAGGCGCAACATTGGACATGGGTCAGGCCGGATTATCGATGTCGATGAACTGATGGGCCAGGTCCAGCTGCGTCGCCACGTGCGCTGCAACAGCAGGCGCGCCATAGCGCTCAGACGCATGGTGGCCGCAGGCTATGAAAGTCACGCCCATCTCCCGCGCCAGGTGCGCTTGGGGCTCAGAGATTTCGCCGGTGATAAAGGCCTGAGCGCCGGCGGCCACCGCTGCCTCAAAATAGCCTTGCGCACCACCGCTGCACCAGGCAATCTGCCTCAGGGGCTGGCCCGCTGCGCACGCACCTTCGACGCAGACCACCTGGCGACCCAAGGCCGCGGTCACATGATCGGCCAGGCTGGCAGCGCTGCCGAATGCAGCGCCGTCCGTGCGCTGACCCAAAAAACCCAATGCGTTGTCGCCAAAACGCCCAGCATCGCCTGAAGCGACAGACAGGCCGAGCACGCGGCCGAGTTGGGCGTTGTTACCCAGCTCCGGGTGGGCATCCAAGGGCAAGTGATAAGCGTAGAGGTTGATGTCATGCGCCAGCAGCAATGCCAGGCGCTGCTTCATCCAGCCGGTGACGCGGCCGTCTTGCCCGCGCCAAAACAAGCCATGGTGCACAAAAATAGCATCGGCCTCGCAAGCCACAGCCGCCTCGATCAGCGCCAGACTGGCCGTCACACCTGAAACAATGCGTTTGACGCGCTCACGGCCTTCGACTTGCAAACCGTTAGGCCCGAAATCCTTGAAACGCTCGGGCTGCAGCAAGGTGTCAAAAGCGCGCAGCAATTCGCTGCGTGAAACACCGCCGGCCGGTTTCCTCGGTTTATTCATTCGGCAGTCCTTCCTATATTGACTAAGTGCCATTATCGGGGGCTCACTCAGACGCCGCGCGATCGGTGAGAATAAAGGCTCTGGCGGTGCGGGCACTAAACCTTGCCGCCTTTTCATACCGGGCACCATCATCATGCGCAAATATTGGCTGTTGTTTTCTCAAGTTGTCACCGTGCTGCTGGCAGTTTATTTTGTGCTCGTCACCCTCAAGCCCCAGTGGTTATCCCGCCCCGGCGAAGCGGCCGTAGCGGTCTTCGAGGCCCCGGCCGACAGCAACAACCGGGCGGCAGGCGGCGGGCCCGGCAGCCTGCGGGCAGCCGCTAAAGCAGCTTCGGGGGCGGTGGTCAGCATCAACGCCAGCAAGGTCGCCGCACGCACCCAAGGCAAAGAAGACCCCTGGTTTCGTTATTTCTTTGGCGACCAGTCTCGCACCGAGCCGCAAGTCGGCCTGGGTAGCGGCGTCATCGTCAGCCCCAGCGGCTACATTCTCACCAACAACCACGTGATAGCCGGCGCTGACGACATTGAAGTCATCTTGAACGACTCGCGCAAGGCCCGCGCCAAAATCATCGGGACCGACCCGGAAACCGATCTGGCGATTCTAAAGATCGAGTTGGATGCCCTCCCGGTTATCGTGCTGGGCAACGCGGAGTCGCTGGAAATCGGCGATCAGGTGCTGGCCATTGGCAACCCTTTCGGCGTCGGTCAGACCGTCACCAGCGGCATCGTCAGCGCCCTGGGCCGCAATCAGTTAGGCATCAATGTTTTTGAAAACTTTATTCAAACCGACGCCGCCATCAACCCGGGCAATTCAGGCGGCGCATTGGTCGACACGCAGGGCCGTCTGTTAGGTATCAACACAGCTATTTTCTCCCGTTCGGGCGGCTCTATGGGCATCGGCTTTGCCATTCCGGTTTCGACTGCGCGACAGGTTCTCGACAGCATCCTGAAGGACGGTCAGGTCACACGCGGCTGGATCGGCGTCGAGCCACAGGAGCTAACGGGCGAAATGGTCAAGACCTTCAATCTGTCCGCCAAAAATGGCGTGATCATCACGGGCGTACTGCAAAACGGTCCGGCAGCTGCAGCCGGCATCCGCCCGGGTGACGTCATCGTTGCGGTGGGCAGCGTTCAGGTGCGTACTGTGTCTGAGTTGCTCAGCGCCGTGGCCGCGCTCAAACCAGGCGTGAGCGAGAATTTCAAGCTGCAGCGACAAAACGACATACTGGCTTTAGCGGTCACGCCGGGCAAACGCCAGCGACCTGCGATGCCACGTTGATACAAAAAGGCTTGAGCCCTCAGGACCGGAGCCCGCTCAGGGTTGAACGGTGCTGTCTTCAGCTGCAGGCTCGGGTGCCTTCGTGTGCTTGACAAAGATCTGGGCGGCCACAATACCGACTTCGTACAGCCCGCCCACCACGCCCAACAGCATGAGCATGGAGCCTGCATCGGGCGGCGTCACAAGCGCCGTGCCGACTGCGGCCAGTACCCAGAAGTAGCCACGGTACTCGCGCAGCTGCGCCACCGTCAAAACGCCCATGCGCACCAGCAAAATAACAGCAATAGGGACTTCAAAAGCAAGTCCGAAGGCTAAAACCATACCGATCACAAAGTTGAGGTATTCCTCAATGTCTGGCGCTGCGGTAATGGACTTGGGCGCAAAACTCTGGATAAAGCCGAACACCTGGCCGAACACAAAGTAGTAGCAAAAAGCCACGCCAAAGAAAAACAGCAGCGTGCTGGAGATCACCAGCGGCAGCACCAATTTTTTCTCATGGCTGTAGAGACCTGGCGCAACAAAAGCCCAGACCTGGTAGAGCACCACGGGCAGCGCGATCATGAAGGCCGCCATGAACAAGATCTTGATGGGCACAACGAAAGGCGAGATGACATTGGTGGCGATCAGTGTTGCGCCCTTGGGCAAGGTGGCAATCAGAGGCGCCGCCATCAGGTCATACAAAGCGCCCGGACCGGGAAACATCGCCAGCACAGCCGCGGCAACACCGATGGCAAGCACCGCCTTGAGCATGCGGTCGCGCAGCTCCATCAGGTGCTGTACAAAAGGTTGCTCTGAGCCTGCGAGTTCGTCAGGCTTGTCTTTGGGGGCGTCGCTCATGGAAGAATCGGATCCCGCTCAAATAGGACGGCTGGCGCTGGATTTAGGCCGGTAACGCGCCACCCGGGCCGCGCCAGACAGCGCTTTGGTTCTGACCCCAGAGCGTGACTTGAACCACTTCGGCGTAGCGCCCTGCTTGAGTCGCCAGTTTTTACGCGGGTGTTTGTATTCTGGAAAAGTGATCATGCCAGTTGCTTCAGAGCTGCTGACGTCAGCTGCCAGCGACGTGGTTTCGGCCCAGGTTTTTTCAAAATCACTGGCGCTGGTCTGCACCGAACTTTCAACATCACGGGCAGCGCTCTCCATGGTGTCTTTCATTTTTTTGAGCTCGTCGAGCTCCATCGAACGATTGACCTCATTTTTGACGTCTGCCACGTAACGTTGGGCCTTGCCCAGCAAAGCACCCACAGTGCGAGCCACACGCGGCAGTTTTTCAGGCCCGATCACGACCAAGGCCACGGCGCCAATCAGCGCAATTTTCGAAATGTCGAGATCGAACACGTCAGTCCACGCCAGCGCACAAAGCGGCTTGCTGATGGTGGCTTAAGAATTTCAATGAAAAGCCTGTTCAGCTTTTTTGACGCGCTTGCACGTCAATGGTGTTGGAGTCTGGCACCGGGGCAGCCGCGGCGGCGGCCGGAGCAGTGACCTGTGCAGTGGTGGTGGTGGTTGCAGCGTCGTCAGCGGCCGGCGCCTGACCGCCATCTTTTATGCCGTCCTTGAAGCCCTTGACCGCACCTCCGAGGTCGCCACCGATGTTTTTGAGTTTCTTGGTGCCAAACACCATGACCACGATCAACAGGACGATCAGCCAATGCCAAATGGAAAATGAACCCATGTTTCTCTCCTAAGCTTTGATACCGGCGAAAAAGCCGGTTTGTGTATGAATGGGGATGATTCTAAGGCGCTTGTACGACGCCACGCGGGCTGGCGGGTATTTGTGTTGCCAGGCACCACCCAAAAGCGGGGGCGAGTGCCTTGTGATGACCGGTTTTAGCCTCGAAGCCAGGGCCGCGGACCGCCCATGACATGCAAATGCAGGTGGTGCACTTCCTGGCCGCCCTCGACCCCGGTGTTGGTCACGATCCGAAATCCGCCTTCCGGGTAGGGTCGACATCCCTGCTCCAGCGCCAGTCTGGGCGCCAGCGCCATCATCCGCCCGATCAGCGGCTCATGCTCAGGGCCTAGCTGCGCCATGGAATTGATGTGCACCTTGGGAATCATCAAAAAATGCACCGGTGCCCAAGGGTTGATGTCGTGAAAAGCGACTATCTGCCCGTCTTCATAGACCTTGCGACTGGGAATCTGACCGGCCGCAATCTTGCAAAAAAGGCAGTTTGTCAGATCGGTAACGGCTGACGAGGCGGGGCTTGGTTTGTCGCTCATGCGGGCTCCTGAATCTGAGTCTGAGCCTGGGTTTGAGGCCAACGTTGGTCGTTAAAGCGCAGCCAGCCCTTGAGGCAGCGGTACAAGTACCACAGCCAAACCAGGGCATAAGCCAGCGCTCCGGGCAAGAAAAACAGCAACCACAAAGGAGACAGCAGCACCAGCCAAAGCAGCGTCCACCAGAAGGTAGCGATCATGTAGCGGTGATGCGCCAGATACAAGGGCTCCGTTTCATCGGCGCGGCGCAGGTAATTGATGATCAAGGCAAGCAGGGCGAAAACCCCAGCACTGAACCAGGCCAGGGTGTGCAGGCCGTACAAAATCTGCATGACCAGGCGGTCATTGCCGGCTTTGCCCGCGGCATCTTTCAAATCGAAATCACCCATGGCCGGCTCCTGCAGATTATTTTTCTGCCGCTGCGCGCAGCTGCGCCTTGCGCAAGGCTTTTTCCTCAATACCGCTGGTGCCTTCTCGGCGCTCCAGCTCGGCAATCACGTCCGCCGGCTGCAATCCGTAATAGACCAGCGCGATCAGGCTGTGAAACCACAGGTCGGCAACTTCACCGACCAGCTTGGCTTGCAACTCGGGCGTCGCACCGCCACGGTCAATGTCTTTGGCCGCCATCACAGTTTCAGTAGCTTCTTCACCGATTTTTTTGAGAAAGGCGTCCGGCCCCTGGTCCAGCAAGCGGGCCACATAGCTATTGCCCGGGTCGCCGCCGTGGACCGCTTTTCGGCTTTCAATCACCAGCGCCAGGCGTGCCAGAGAGTCATTGCTTGTCATGGTCATTTTTTGTAGATGGTTTGCGGATCTTTGAGCACGGGCTCGACCACCCGCCATTGCCCCGCGTCATAACGGTGGAAAAAACAGCTGTGTCGCCCGGTGTGGCAGGCAATCGCGGGTCCGCTTTCCTGACCCAGCTGACTGACTTTGAGCAAGATCACATCGTTATCGCAGTCCAGCCTGATGTCATGCACGGTTTGCACATGACCGGACTCTTCTCCTTTGCGCCAAAGCCGCGCCCGCGAGCGGCTGAAATACACCGCCCGCCCGGATTCTGCTGTTTCCTGCAAGGCCTCGCGGTTCATCCAGGCGAACATCAGCACGTCGCCCGTGGCGGCCTCTTGGGCTATCACGGGTATCAGGCCCCGTTCGTCCCAGCGAACTTCATCTAACCAATTCATGGCATGTATTGTCGGTGATCAGGCGCCATGCAGCGCCAAACGCCGGCATCGACTTAGCTGGCATCACAACCGAACCGCAATACCGCGTTCGGCCATGCACTGCTTGGCCTGCTGCACGGTGAATTCTCCATAGTGAAAGATGCTGGCGGCCAGCACAGCATCGGCGCCGCCGAGCTGGATGCCGTCGGCCAGATCGTCCAGGTTGCCGACGCCGCCCGAGGCGATGACGGGCACGCTCACCGCGTCGCTGACAGCGCGCGTGAGTTCCAGGTCAAAGCCGGATTTGGTGCCGTCGCGGTCCATGCTGGTGAGCAATATTTCACCGGCACCGCGCCGCGCCATGTCAGTGGCCCATGCCACGGCGTCCAGGCCGGTATTTTTGCGCCCACCATGGCTGTAGACGTCCCAGCCGGGGCCGCGCGTCAGAGCTTCTTCGTCGGACCGCCGCTTGGCATCGATGGCGACCACGATGCACTGCGCGCCGTAACGCGCCGAGGCGTCTTCAATGACCTGCGGATTGGCCAATGCGGCCGAATTAAAACTGGTCTTGTCCGCGCCGGCGTTCAGCAGGCGCCGCACATCTTCCACCGTGCGCACGCCACCGCCCACTGTCAGAGGAATAAAGACCTGCGAGGCCACGGCTTCAATGATGTGCAGGATCAGGTCACGTCCGTCGCTGGTGGCGGTGATGTCCAGAAAAGTCAGCTCGTCGGCGCCCTGCGCGTTGTAGCGTGCAGCGATCTCAACCGGGTCGCCGGCATCGCGCAGTTCCAGGAAGTTGACGCCTTTAACGACGCGCCCGCCCGTGACATCAAGACAGGGAATGATTCGTTTGGCGAGCATCAGGCGATGGCCACACCGCTTAGCCGTTGAGCTCGTCGGCGCGGGCTTGTGCGAGAGCAAAGTCAAGGTCGCCGCTGTAGATAGAGCGGCCGCAGATCACGCCTTCAACGCCTTCTTCTTCGACGGCGCACAGCGCGTCAATGTCTGCCATGCTGGACAGGCCGCCTGAGGCGATGACCGGAATGCTCAAGGCCTGGGCCAGCTTGACGGTGGCCTCGATGTTGATGCCGCTGAGCATACCGTCGCGGCCGATGTCGGTGTAAATGATGGATTCGACGCCATAGTCTTCAAACTTCTTGGCCAGATCGACCACCTCGTGGCCGGTCAGCTTGCTCCAGCCGTCGGTGGCGACCTTGCCCTCTTTGGCGTCCAGGCCGACGATGATGTGGCCGCCAAAAGCAGTACAGGCGTCTTGCAAAAAGCCGGGGTTTTTGACGGCGGCGGTACCGATGATGACGTAGCGCAGACCGGCGTCCAGGTAGCGCTCAATGGTGTCCAGGTCGCGTATGCCACCGCCGAGTTGGACGTCGATTTCACTGCCGACTTCAATCAGGATTTTGCGGATCGCCGCTTCGTTTTTGGGTTTGCCGGCAAATGCACCGTTCAAATCCACCAGATGCAGGCGCCGCGCCCCCTTGTCCACCCAGCTACGTGCTACAGCCGCCGGATCTTCGCCGAAAGTGGTGGACTGGTCCATGTCGCCCTGTTTGAGGCGCACACACAGGCCGTCCTTCAGGTCAATCGCGGGGATGAGTAGCATGTTTCGTGAAAGATGAAAAAAGTGTCAAAGCTGCCAATGCAGAAAATTACGGTACAAGGCCAGCCCTTGCTCAGCGCTTTTTTCAGGGTGGAATTGAGTTGCGAAAATATTATCCCGCGCCAACGCCGCTGTGAAGCGCCCGCCATAGTCAGCTTCACCGGCAGTGTGGCGCGCATCAGACGGCTTAGCGTAGAAACTGTGTACAAAATAGAAATAGGCGCCGTCAGGAATGCCGCGCCAAAGCGGGTGCGGATTGGCGGGGGCCTGTACGCCACCCTGAAAAACCCGGTTCCAGCCCATTTGCGGCACTTTGAAGCGGCTGCCATCGGGCTGCATGCGGCCTGCCAGGTCAAATTTAAGGACTTCGCCGGCAAACAGCCCCAGCGCCGGGGTGCCCCCGACCGGACCTTCCTGGCTGTGCTCCATCAGCATTTGCATGCCCACACAAACACCGAAAAGGGGTTTATTTGCCGCTGCGTGCAGCACCGCCTGGCGCAAGCCGGACGCGTCAAGCTCGTGCATACAGTCGCGCATGGCGCCCTGCCCAGGCAGCACCACGCGGTCGGCGTCCAGCACATCCTGTACCTTGGCAGTGACGATCACCTCAAAACCGGTGCCCTGGGCCACATGGCTTAGTGCCTGCGAGACCGAACGCAAATTGCCCATGCCGTAATCAACAACAGCGACTTTTTTCAAAACAGTCATGTGCGCATCAGGTGCTGCAGATCAGGTCGTCCAAGCTCAGAGCGAACCTTTTGTCGAAGGGATCACGCCGGCCATCCGGGGGTCCAGCTCGAGCGCCATGCGCAGGGCACGGGCAAAAGCCTTGAACACCGTCTCGGCCTGGTGGTGGGCGTTTTCACCGCGCAGGTTGTCGATGTGCAAAGTGACAAAGGCGTGGTTGGCAAAGCCCTGGAAAAATTCGTAGGTCAGCTGCGAGTCAAAGCCGCCGATCATGCCGCTTTTGAAGGGCACATGCATCACCAGCCCGGGGCGCCCGGAAAAATCAACCACCACGCGGCTGAGCGCTTCGTCCAGCGGCACGTAGGCGTGACCATAGCGGCGCAAGCCTTTTTTATCGCCGACCGCCAGCGCTACGGCCTGACCCAGGGTGATGCCGACATCTTCGACAGTGTGGTGGCCGTCGATGTGCAAGTCGCCTGCTGCCTGGATGTCCAGGTCGATCAGCCCGTGGCGGGCAATCTGATCGAGCATGTGGTCAAAAAAGCCGATGCCGGTGGCCAGACGTGAAACTCCGGTGCCGTCCAGATTGACCCGGGCGGTGATTTGGGTTTCCGCCGTGTTGCGCGTGACTTCAGCGGTGCGCGCCGGCAGGGAGGAGGTAGTAGTCATAAGGCTTTTTCTAGGGTTGCCAGCAGCCGAGTGTTCTCTTGCGCGGTACCAACGGTCAAGCGCAGGCAGTCGGCCAGCAATAAATGCATTTTAGAAACGTTTTTGACCAGCACGCCAGCGGCCTTCAGGTGCTCGAAAACCCGTAGTGCGGGGTCTGTCTCACCGGCTTTGGCGCTGACGCGCACCAAAATCATGTTGGCATCACTGTCCCAGGCCTGCAGCCCTGGCATGGTGCGCAGCGCAGTTAGCAGGCGTTGGCGCTGCGCCATCAGCCCTTCGGCCTGGGCTGCAAAAACCGGCTGGTGTTCCAGCGCGAACAGTGCGGTCTCGTAATTAAGAACGCTGATGTTGTAGGGCGGGCGCACCTTGTCGATCTCTGCGATCAGCGCCTTGGGGCCCATCATGTAGCCCAGACGCACCCCTGCCAGGCCGAACTTGCTGAGCGTGCGCATCATGAGCACATGGCTGTGGCGCGCGATACGGTCGATGTAACTCTTGCTGGAAAACGGCTGGTAGGCCTCGTCCATCACAAGCAGACCGCCTTGCGCGCCGACGGCTTCGATGATGCGCTCTATCACCGCGTCGTCCCACAAATTGGCGGTCGGGTTGTTCGGGTAGGCCAGGTAAACGATGGACGGATTGTGCGTGGCGATGGCCGCCAACATGGCCGCTTCGTCCAATTCAAAATCAGCCGTCAAGGGCACGCCGACGAAGGCCAGGCCTTGCAGCTGCGCGCTCATGGCGTACATGACGAAGCCGGGCACGGGTGCCAGCACCTTGGCGCCGGGCACATCGCAGGCCAACGCCAGCAAAGAGATCAGCTCGTCCGAGCCGTTGCCCAACATGATGTCAAAGCCCTCTGGCATCTGCGCATAAGCGGCCAGCGCCCTGCGCAAGTCATTGACGCGGCCGTCCGGGTAGCGATTCAGCGCCAGCGCGCCCAATCGCCGGCCAAGCTCAGCCTGCAGGTCGGCGGGCAGCCGGTGCGGGTTCTCCATGGCATCTATCTTGACCATACCGGCTGAGTCCTGGACGGCATAGGCGTGCATGGACTGCACGTCCTGGCGGATGCGTTGTTGAAGTTCGGGCGACAGCCCTGCGGCTTTGGATGTCATGGTTTTTCCCGCATGGGCGGCACCTTGTGCAAGCGGAACTCGGCGGCACGCGCATGCGCTTGCAGGCCTTCGCCGTAAGCCAGCTCGGCCGCCACCAGGCCCAGCACTTGCGCGCCGGCTTCGCTGACTTCGATCAGGCTGGAGCGCTTTTGAAAGTCGTAAACACCCAGCGGGCTGGAAAAGCGTGCCGTGCCGCTGGTGGGTAGCACGTGGTTGGGGCCGGCGCAGTAGTCGCCCAGGCTTTCGCTGGTGTAGGCGCCCAGAAAAATGGCGCCGGCGTGCTTGAGCAGCGGCTCCCAGCGCCCGGGCTCGCGGCTGGAGACTTCCAGGTGCTCGGGTGCGATACGGTTGCTCAGGGTGCAGGCTTCTTCCATGCTGCGGGTATGAATTAGCGCGCCGCGGTCAGACAGTGACTTGGCGATGATGGCCGCGCGCGGCATGGCGGGCAGCAGGCGGTCGATGGCGGCTTGCACGGCGTCAATGTAAGCGGCGTCAGGGCTGAGCAAAATGCTTTGCGCCAGCTCGTCGTGCTCGGCCTGGCTGAACAAATCCATCGCCACCCAGTCGGCCGGTGTGCTGCCGTCGGCCAGCACCAGAATCTCGGAGGGGCCGGCGATCATGTCAATGCCCACAGTGCCGAAAACGCGGCGCTTGGCGGCGGCCACATAGGCATTGCCGGGG
>Ga0209768_10001982_pt1 | contig 12873 bp, 14 predicted proteins | sample LauGreSBDMM110SD_3_FD_187564 | JGI IMG/M metagenome (GOLD analysis project Ga0209768, IMG submission 187564) | Freshwater lake microbial communities from Lake Michigan, USA - Sp13.BD.MM110.SD (SPAdes) (version 2) | ecosystem: Environmental > Aquatic > Freshwater > Lake | place: Lake Michigan... | reverse complement strand
CAACATTTATCTTCTTCAATAATTTTTCGATTGCTTCTGCCTGTCCCTTAGCCGCAAGCGCTGCAAGTGGATCACCTTTTGCCAGGTGTGCCACAGCAATGCCAGCAGCGAGAACAGTACTTTGATCACGCTTCCCATTAACAAAATCTAAAACTGAATTAGGTAGTCCGCTTGATCTCGGTATTTCTCGGTGCTTAGTTATAAATTCCCATACATTTGTCATGTCCTTAACTCCTTTCTTTGGTCTAGCCGATAACAATATAGTTTCATGCAAACAAGAACAAGACTTTGTCTGGAAAAACAATGAACCAAGGTGAAAAACAGCTGCCTTGACTTGTTTGTATTCCAAATCCATCCTAAATCCGTTCAATATCTAGTAATTGTCAGACCCCATCCCTAATATGGGTTGTGGATCAAGATCAATTGAATCCATATGTGGCCTATGAAGGATATGTAGTTCGAGTCCCTCACAACCCACTTACGGCTTCTTGTCGTTAATGGGGCATGGCATTCACCGCAAGTTGTTAAATAAATGCTGTTGCCTTATGAACCTGCTACTACATAATGATCCGAGGCTGCCTGACCTGAAAATCTCTCGCCATCAGCACCGACCGAACAAGGGCTAATGTCTCGTGCAGATTGAGTAATTATTAGGGAATCTTTATCAAAACCACTTGATTTCCACTGTGAAAGTATCTCTGGTGGGAAATGCAAAAAAGGTGATTCAAATTTATTGGCCATAAAGTCAATTAGTGCGATATCCACAGAACTATTTTCAAGGGTGCCACCATTAGAGGAAGCAAATGCGCTTTGATCTTTAGACCACCAAGAAATAACAGGTGTTCCAGCTTTAACTTTGTCACCGTTTTGTACTAACGGATCTCCATGGAAAAACACAAAAGTCCAGCCACTCTCGTTCATGACAAATACCTGAGCTCCATTGCCAGATTGTTCTCTCTGAATTCGAATGGTGCCTTCAAATGGTGCAAAACCTTGAATGCTTCCTGAAGGAATAAATGGCGCCTTAAGAAACAAATAATGTTTCATCGAACGGGCAATTTCAAGGCCTTCTATTGATTTATTCTGTATTTTTGCACTAAATCCTGGCGAATAATCGTGCCCTACACAGCTTCTAAATTTCGACACTCTACTTAATGCCTTCGGATCAATCGGTGAAGCGATTAAAAAGTGAGCCGGATTTACAGATGCTGTTGGGGTTGGAGTAGCAGATGCTGTTGGGGTTGGAGTAGCAGATGCTGTTGGGGTTGGAGTGGCAGATGCTGTTGGGGTTGGAGTGGCAGATGCTGTTGGGGTTGGAGTGGCAGATGCTGTTGGGGTTGATAACCAAAACTTCTTTTTACCAGACTTTATACACTTGAAAGTCTTGCCACTAATAACTTTTTTAGCACCCACTTGACTGCATGGAGTTCCATTCTTGATGATTGCTGCATCGGCAAAAGGCGTTGACGTCGCAAGCAATACTGCGATTATAAGTCCTGTGTAACTTTTCCTCATATTTAAAAATAACGCTTGCACTTCATTAACTCAATATTGTGCTGAGGTGCTAACACTCATTCGATAAAGACTCTGAAATGGCTGATAGTTTCAACAGTGCTAGCCCAATACCCCATCCCTAATATGGGGTGTGGGTCAAGATCAATTGAATCCATATGTGGCCAATGAAGGATATGTAGTTCGAGTCCCTCACAACCCACTTACGTAAGCAAGACATGAACATCACAGGCGAATTATGACTTTGCCTGTTGATTCATTTTAGTGGAGCTTGCACTATAAATATATGAAAGTGTCTTAATCGAAGCTGTACGGGATTTTGAGAAAATTTCTCTTCTTTTACCTGCCAACATCGCTCATTATGGTTTTTGAATCTGAGAGCCTGGATCTACAAATGGACGAGGTAGGCGAGCAGGGTGCTGGGTAAAGGTGGAATCTGACTTGGGTGCTGACACCTCGGGAACTGCAGCTTTTGACTCTTGAATCACATATGGAATCGCTACTTCTTCGTACCATTTATCTATCTGAATTCCGAAAACTTCCTCGAAGGCAACTTCCCAATTTTTCTTTCTGCTCAATTTCCACCAGTCAATAAACTTGCCGTGACCATAATCGGCAACTAGGACTTCGGTGAATAGCGCTCCAGCGGTATAGCAAAGTATTTTTGGCTCTGCGCAAGTGGTGCCATCGCCCCCGCCGCCTTTTTCGGAGGTTATAACAGCCTTGTATAGATCATCTTTGTTGAGTGAATGAGGAACTAGCCCTCCTTGTTCAGAATAAGCACGGCGTAGGTTTCCAACATTTATTCTATTCATCGCCACAATAGGTTGCTCTGCCATGAGTGCTGCTATTGCGAATCCATAGAAATTCGCAGAACCTTCAACAGACCAGCCAGGGATTCCTTTTTGACGATCGCCAATGATTGAAACTGCAACCGCGTGGACATACTCGTGAGCCACAAAACCACGCATTGTTAGTTGATTGCCAGACTTGATGGATCGATCCTTGTCTTTACCAATCACATAGTAGGTAAGCGTTCCGCGAGAATTATTGACTACATCACCGCGACTAGCATTTTCACCGAGTTTTTTGATGAATTCTCTATTCCATCCTGGTATTTCGTGACCGTAACGTTTCATTTCATCATTGACCCATTCAACCGAGGCTACTGAGCCCAGAATGATTGGGAACTCTGTTGTTGGCTTGAATTCAGTGGACCAAAACCTTGAAGTAAAAGGTATAACTTCCTTGATCAATTCAGCAAAGTTTTGCGGCGCATCACTGGCAAAAATGTATTTAACTGTAGGTTGATAGCTTGTGTTTAAATCGTAAACACTTTTTATCTCCGCAAGCGCTTTTTCTCGGCGGGTTATGGGAGTTGGCACAGAAGGTTGAGAAGGAGTTGGTTTTACTGCCGCCTTTAGAACGACACCCTTGTTCCAGAGAAGTTTCTTGCCAGATTTAACGCAGGTGTAAGTCTTATTCAGATAAACAACTTTTTGGTTCAACACTTTGCAGGTAGTTCCAGGAGTTACTTTTGGGGCAGAAACAGCAGCCACAGGGATCAGGGCGACTGCAAGGGAGATCAGTAATCCCTTGGCAAGAATCCCCTTGATCCGCATTTCAAAAGGGTAATGGGATTTTCACGACAATTGGGAGTCTGATGGGTTAATTCTTTATCAACTTATCCGATTTCTCGCATGGAAAGTCTTTTTTTCACTGAAAAGATACGAAATAGCCCATACGAGGGGGGTTGGTTAAGTTATCCGTATTCACATCATTCAAGAGCATGTACTCACGATATTCACCGATATCGGAGAGAAATTTACCTGCTCGCGAAAACTCAGCTTTATTTCCCTCTTCCCAGTGAGTATTGAATGATCCTAAAACTTCGGAGGTTTCTGGGTGTTGCCATGTAAATGTGAGTCCGCGCCAATCGACACTTCCAGATCCAGAGACGTACTCTCCGACTTCAAGATCCGTATTCGAATGGTGAGCTAACCAATATGACTCTTGTTTATCTCCTCCACTATCGGAGCGATCAAACATCCCCACTTTTCGAGACAAGACAACCACCGCACCAGGTGTGACCACCAGAAGTCTTACTGGATTTGAGTGTTGCCACATCAACGTTCCATCTGGTTTATCTTCTGCGGCAATCACATTGATAAAAGCAGAGCCTTCCGTTCCATAAATTTGAACCATTTCTTTTGTTACTGCCATAGCGACATCACGATAAGAATCAACCGCTTTTGGGTGCCTCACCTCAAGGGCGCTCAAGATTTCTTTAGCCAAAGTCATATGTGAAGTTTAGGTCAGGAATTTGGATATTTCTAGATTTGGGCTCTATCGCGGTTAAAAAATCAGGTCTAAACTTTGCCCATGAACAAGGTAGCAATCGTCACTGGCGGAGCAAAAGGTATTGGATTCGGAAGCGCACAACGTCTACTCGAAGATGGTGCCACCGTAGTTATCTTCGATGTAGATGAGAAAGCAATAGCCAGCGCACTGAAAGAGTTTACGAGCTATGGAGATCACTTCTCGGGAGTCAAGGTCGATATCTCTTCCGATGCGGAAGTAAAAAAAGCCGTGACCGATGTAGGCAATAAACACGGCCATATCAATTATCTGGTTAATAGTGCAGGAATTCAAACTTACGGTATCGCCGAAGATACTTCTGAAGAGCTTTGGGACAGAACATTTGGTGTCAATGTGAAAGCAATGTACTTGACCACAAAGTATGCAGTTCCCTTTATGCGCAAGGTTGGCGGCGGATCGATTGTAAATATTTCATCCGTGCAAGCACTTGTAAATCAAAAGAATGTATTGGCATATGCTGCTTCAAAAGGAGCGGTGAACGCGCTCACGCGTGCGATTGCAGTCGATTACGCTGCTGAACAGATTCGTTGCAACGCCGTGCTTCCTGGTTGTGTTGATACACCGATGATCCGTGCAACGGCAGAATCATTTGCTGGTGAAAGAAGCGCGGAAGAGTTTCTACACGAATGGGGTTTAACTCATCCGATCGGTCGAATGGCTACCATCCATGAAATCGGGCAACTCGTTGGGTTCCTCTGTTCCGACAAATCCTCATTCATCACCGGATCTTCATATGTCATCGATGGCGGAATGACTTCTCAATTGCCGAACAAGCTGGCTTAAAGACACTTTCTAAGTTTAAACCTTACTGATTCGGGTGAATTCTTTCCGAACTGGTGTATTTTATTTGTATGAGCCCAAAGACAACTCCTGGCTACTGGATCTGCCCTAGATGTGATCAGCGAGATAATTATTATCACGCTCCAAGGGTTGTTGGCCAAATAGGTATCGCTCGTGGATTCGAAATCGGTGATGCTGAGTATTTAGGTGGCGGCGCGCAGTCTGTTGAGAAAGAAGTTGCGCTCTGTAAGAACTGTGGTGAGAGAGTGAAATACGTTGACGAAGTCATCGAATATTCTCTCGAGGAAACTCATGCTCGTGGCAAGCAAGGGATAAAGAGCGGTTTATTTCTCTTTGTATTCTTTAGTATTGCGACATTTTTTATTGGTCGTCACTACGTCTATTCCTCCGGAGATTCGACTCCTTGGCTGATTGCTTCTGTTACTTTCTCGACGTTTTCTATCTTTTCGCTTGTTCTCGTTTTCTCATCGGTAAAAGACACACTTAAGTAGAGTCACCGACTGACTTAATTGATTCTTTGATGAGATACTTCATACATGTTTGAAGCTCTCTTCCTAGGTTTACTACAGGGCCTCACTGAGTTCTTACCGATCTCCTCCAGCGCACACCTTCGTCTAGCTGGTGAGTTTCTGCCCGGCGCCGGAGATCCAGGTGCAACATTTACCGCCATTACTCAAATTGGAACTGAACTAGCTGTGCTCATTTACTTCCGTAAAGATATTGCCCGTATAGCTGCTGCATGGCTAGCAAAGGTTGTTATCCGTAAAGAAATTCCTGGTAGCTCTGCGCAAGATGTGCGAATTGGCTGGATGATTATTCTTGGTTCAGCACCGATCGTTGTCCTTGGGTATCTCTTTCAAGAGAATATTCGAAATACATTTAGATCGCTCTGGCTCATTGCAATCGTCATGATTGTCTTTGGCATCATTCTCGGAATTGCAGATCGATTCGGTCGTAGTGAGCGTGATCTAAGTGGGCTTACCCCAAAGCATGGTTTGGCATATGGTGTGGCTCAATCTTTAGCGTTAGTCCCTGGCGTTTCACGATCTGGTGCGACGATCGCAATGGGACGAGTACTCGGATATACCCGCGAGAGCGCGCTGCGGTATTCATTCTTATTGGCAGTTCCTGCTGTCTTTGGCAGTGGATTCTATGAACTCAACACCGCGATTGGTGAGAGTGATTCATCTGCGCCATATTCACTGATCGAAACTTTCGGCGCAACAATTGTTGCTTTCGTTGTCGGGTACGCAGTTATCGCTTGGCTGATGAAGTTCATTGCAACGAAGAGTTTTATGCCATTTATTATCTATCGAATAGTTCTAGGTACGGGCATCTTGGTATTGCTTGCTACCGGAACGATCAACGCTTAGGGGTATGTGATGCTAGGTGGAATCGATAACGCTCTCTTTATAACCTCATTTGGTGGCTTTATGGGTGTTGCAATTTTGATCGTCTTTCTTAAGTGGGCATTTTCGTCAAATAAGAAGATGATCGTTATTCCAATTAAGGCTGGAAAGAAAGATGAGTACGGCCTACTTAAACCACTGCCAACTCCGGGAAATTACATCGAAGCCGAGATGGCGCTCTTAAAATTGCAAGATTCCAATATAAAAGTAACGCTGACAAAAACACTTCAGGGCCCATCGCTTATGGTTTTTGAACGTGATTACGAGATTGCGCTAGCGGTCCTCAAGAGCTAACTCGCTCAGTTCTGCGCCAGAAATTCGATAGACAGTCCACTCATCCATCGCTTTAGCGCCAAGAGATGTATAGAAATCAATCGCGGGGGTATTCCAATCAAGAACCCACCACTGAAATCGACCGTAGCCGCGATCCTTGCAAATCTGAGCAAGGTACTTCAGCAGATCTTTTCCATAACCAAGTTTGCGATACTTTGGACGAATAAAGAGATCTTCTAAATAGATTCCGTGCAGACCCTGCCAGGTGGAGTAGTTGAGGAACCAGATTGCAAAGCCTGCAATCTCTCCTTTGTGTTCAACAATCTCGCAGAAAACTTTCGGATCATCTGAGAAGAAGGATTGTTGGATCTGGGAAGCGGTGGCTTTTGCTTCTTCAGGTGCCTTTTCATAAACCGCCAGCTCGTGAATCAGCGTAAGTATCTCTTCCGTATCTTCGATGCGTGCGGGCCTAATCACTAGTGCGCCTGCTTAAACTTGGGAAGATTGAGATCGAATTGAATGGAAAGCATCCGAACTAATACGACGACTACTCCCCCGATTATGGTTGCAATTGATACCTCTACATTGAAGCCAACCAAGGCAACGAATGCAACAGCTCCAAAAAGTGAAGATGTTCCTATAGTTTCACGGTGCAGTAGAACAGGTTCAAGTTGGCATAAAACATCACGAAGCAAGCCACCTGTAACGGCTGTGATCACTCCCAAAATAATGGTTGCATACCAAGGACTATTGAGATTATGAGCAAGTTGTACGCCTGACGCTGTAGCGATTGCTAGACCAAGGGTGTCCATAATCAACAAGGTCTTGCCGATCTTGGTAACGCGTCGAACGCTGAGTGTAATTGCAACTGCAACGATCACACTTCCAACGACCCATGGATCTGTAATCAGAATGGGCTTAAGCCCTAGGAAGATATTGCGCAGTGTTCCACCTGAAACAGACGCGACGATTGCAACAAGTGCGATGCCGCCATAATCCAAACCGCGATCTGCTGCTACGCGAGCTCCAACGAGTGCGAAGACAAAGACTGAGAGCAGGTCAAGAATATGGAGCAGAGTCACGCTGATTTACCCTAAATTATGAAACAGCGATGATGTCGACTGCGAAGATGAGTGTGTCCTTCTCAAGTGGATGACCAGCCATTGCTCCATAACCAAGAGCAGGTGGGATCACCAATAGGCGACGTCCGCCAACTTTTGCACCGGGAAGACCTTGCTGCCAACCCTGAATTAAACCGGAGAGTTCGAATGTTGAAGGAGTTCCGCTTGACCAAGAAGATTCAAGAATGCTTCCATCAGACCACTTCATTAGCGTGTAGTGAAGTGTCAGAGTTGATGTTGCTACAACTTCCGCACCACTTCCAACGATTACATCTTCGACAATGAGAGTAGTGGGAGCATCACCTGAAGGTGCAGTAATTGTTGGTGCTTCACCGGCATTTGTGGTGACTTGAACAAGTGTGCTTGATGACATGTCATCTCCGATTTCTGAACAGCCTGTAAGGCCAACGAGTGCGAGCGAAAGTATGAGTGCAACTTTTTTCATGGACAGATCCTAACCGTAGAGGTGCTTTGCTTCTGAATTACTTATTGTCGATCTCATGAATGAGAGTGAATTCACCCTGACCCAGTTGCCCTTGGGAGCGATATAGCTCGAGTTTTTCACGTGTATCTGCAATATCAAGATTTCGCATGGTCAATTGGCCGATGCGATCTGTTGGGCCAAAGGCGGCATCTTCAGTGCGCTCCATTGAGAGTTTATCTGGGTGATAACTCAGGTGTGGGCCAGAAGTATTAATTACAGAGTAATCATCACCACGACGAAGTCGAAGAGTTACTTCACCAGTAACGGCCGAGGCCACCCATCGTTGTAGCGATTCACGGAGCATGAGTGATTGTGGATCAAGCCAGCGACCTTCGTAAAGGAGGCGACCGAGCCTACGTCCTTCTGCATGGTAGTTAGCAATTGTGTCTTCATTGTGGATGGCAGAAAGTAAACGCTCATAAGCAATAAAGAGAAGTGCCATTCCTGGTGCTTCATAAATGCCGCGGCTCTTAGCCTCGATAATTCTATTTTCAATCTGATCTGCCATGCCGAGACCGTGGCGTCCACCGATGGCATTTGCCTCATTCATCAACTCAACGACGTCATCAAAGTGTTTTCCGTTAAGAGCTACCGGGCGTCCTTGTACGTATTCGATCTTTACATCTTCACTTGAGATTGCAACGGAAGCGTCCCAAAAACGAACTCCCATAATTGGCTGAACAATTTCGATTGATGCATCAAGGCTTTCAAGGTTCTTAGCCTCATGTGTTGCACCGAGAATATTGGCATCAGTTGAGTAAGCCTTTTCGGTGCTGTCACGATAAGGAAGCTTGTGCGCAACGAGCCATTCAGACATTTCCTTACGTCCACCAAGCTCGCGAACAAAATCAGCATCGAGCCACGGCTTATAAATTCGAAGATTTGGATTCGCAAGAAGTCCGTAGCGATAGAAACGCTCGATGTCATTGCCCTTATAGGTCGAACCGTCTCCCCAGATATCTACCTTGTCAGAGAGCATCGCACGGACAAGAAGAGTGCCTGTAACTGCGCGGCCAAGTGGAGTGGTGTTGAAGTACTGCTTTCCACCTGAGCGAATGTGGAATGCACCGGATGCAATAGCTGCAAGTCCTTCTTCAACTAACGATTGCTTACAATCAACAAGTCGTGAAATTTCTGCGCCGTATTCTTTAGCGCGCACTGGTACAGAATCAATATTCGGCTCGTCATATTGACCAAGGTCTGCCGTGTAGGTGCAAGGAATCGCACCTTTCTCTCGCATCCATGCAACGGCTACCGAAGTATCGAGGCCACCAGAGAAGGCGATTCCAACCTTTTCTCCGACTGGAAGAGATGCAAGTACCTTAGACATAGCGCTTAGTCTAATGGTTAAGCAGTCGTGCTAGCGCAGGCTTTACCTTCCACGCGGCAATCATCTGCTCATACCTGGTCACTTCTATCGCTTCCACAGGTGCATCAGTCTTGACTGCTCGGATCATGAGATTACGTGGGGTGTGTTCACCCCCGATAAATTCAATAGCTTCAACACGATATCCGCGAAGTTTGAGAATCTGCATTCGCAAGGAATCTGTCAGCAGATCACCAAGTCTTTCGCGCATAATTCCGTGGCGGGTAATCAATGACCATGGCTCAGGAGAATCAGATAACTGGGACTGAATGTCATGGTGACAGCAAGGTGCGATCATCATTAATTTAGCCTCTGCCTTCACAGCCCACGCAATCGCATCGTCAGTAGCTGTATCGCAAGCATGTAAGGCGATTGCGACATCTGCTTGCACCAAAGTTGTATCCGCAATCTCCTCAGCCCTAAATTCAATGCTATCGGTGATCCCCAACTTCTTCGCTATTTCATTATTGCGATCACATGAAGCAGTGCGGACATCAATACCAATCACTTTCACGTTCATACCTATGCTGCGTAGATATTGATGTGCAGCAAAAGTTAAATATGCATGCCCGCAGCCTAAATCGACAATTGTGAGTGGGGTCGACGTACTTGGCTTATCTATATGTCCTGCTTCGATTGCGCTGGTAAGTGTTGGCGTAAGCAGCCGTAAAAACTCCTCCACTTGGCGATACTTATCACTCTTGGATGGCTTTACCTGCCCGGATGCATCGCTAATCCCAACTTCACGCAAGAAGGGATCTGCCGCATCCAATAGCCGCTCCTTCTTCTTATCGTGCGCAAGATCAACAACTCCTGCTCCTGCGGTAATCGAAATCAATGGCTCATCTTTCTTGGTGATACGAAGTGAGAAGCTTTCTTCAATACCCTCAATCAAGATATTCGCATAACCTGAATGAATGTATTCATTGATTGGTAGTTCTGAAGGTAGATAATTTTTTGTTGTGACAGATTTTCCATCGCTTGTACTCACTTGAAAATGAAGCGTCTCTTTGATGATGACAGGACGTATATCGATTCGCTCAGTGGCTGTCTGCATATTTCGTCGACGTCCTGAAAGAACAACCCGGCTAATCACTTCAGGATTCTGAAAATATTGAAGTGCCTGTGAAATGGCCTCTTCGAGTGAGATACGAGACACCGGTGACATAGTGGCTAAATTACCGCAGATCTTGCGGGTGTTAGGCTGTAGGCATGACACCAGTTGCAACAATTTCCACCACCAACTGGGTTATCACCATTGTTGCCCTACTCGTGATCATTGGTCTTGATTTTGCTTGGGCCGTTGCGCGTCGTGAAAAAGATACATCGATGCGAGAGGCGACAGCCTGGAGCATTTTCTATGTATCCCTAGCGGTGGGCTTCGGTCTCTTCTTGAGCCAATGGCTCACTTCACGAGAACAGCAAGAATTCTTTGCTGGCTGGCTGACTGAATATTCTCTCTCTTTCGATAATCTCTTCGTCTTTGTACTCATCCTTACTCGCCTAAAGATAGATAAGCAGAAGCAACAGCTTGCACTCCTTATTGGAATTCTTATTGCGCTAGTTCTCCGAGTCATTGCAATCACTTTAGGCAAGGCAGCGATCGAGAGATTTGAGTGGGTCTTCTTTATCTTCGGCGCTTTTCTTATCTATACCGCAGTCTCGCTCTTTTTGGAGAGCTCACATAAAGATCAAAAAGAGGAGAAAGATAGCAAGCTTGTTCAGTACTTACAGCGCAGAGGTTTGAAGCCATTTACAATTGCCTTGTTGGCTCTTGGGCTCACTGATCTGCTTTTTGCCTTAGATTCAATTCCTGCAATATTTGGATTGACTGAGAATGTTTATCTAGTTATTACTGCAAATATTTTCGCACTCATGGGACTTCGCCAACTTTACTTCCTTATCGGTGGACTCATGAGTCGCCTTGTCTATATCGGAAAAGGGCTTTCAGCGGTGCTGGCATTTATCGGATTTAAATTACTCTTCCATGCCTTTCACGCAGTCGATATTCACGAAATCGGTGGATGGCATATTCCAGAAGTTACGATTACTCAGAGCTTGATCGTGATTGTTTCCTGTCTTGGTCTAGCCACTATTGCTAGTCTTGTTAGTACTCGTGATAAAAATCCTAAAGAGTAACTTCGACAGCTAAGCCACCTAGGGTGCTTTGACGCAACGCAAGGTTTCCACCATGCTCGTGAACAATGGCAGCGATAATCGATAGGCCTAGACCAGAACCGCCGGTTTCACGAGAGCGCGAAGAATCAAAACGATTGAGTAGTTCGATTCCATCTCTATAAGAAGTCTCAGGTAAGCCCGGACCTCCATCCTCGATGAGTATTAATGACTTCTTTCCATTTCGCGAGAGCTTTATCTGCACTTGAGCATCAACAGGTGTGTGTCGAGAAATATTATTGAGAATATTCTGCATCAATCGCCGTAAGTGGTCAGCAGAACCTAGGCAAGAAACTCCATCTTCGATCTCGAAAGTGACCGTGCGTTGAGAGTGAAGTGTCTGAAAATCACGAGAATGTGAACTCACAAGCTCAGAGAGATCAACCTCTTCACGGATCGATACCGTCGTCTCGCCAAGTTCAGCTAAGAGCAAGAGATCGTGAATGAGATTTTCCATTCGAACTATCTCGGAATTCACTCTATCAAATGCTCTCTGGCGATCACTCTCTGCAGAAATTTGACCTTTAGCTAACATCTCTGAATAGCCTTTAATCACCGTCAACGGAGTGCGTAGTTCATGTGAGGCATCAGCTAAAAAGCTCTGCATACGTGCAAGTGAATCGGCCTGTAACTTTCGATTATTTCTTCGAATCACTAGGTACGACAGAGCAATGGCAACGACATCCGCTAGGAAGGTGAAGAGAATGAGCCGTTTCTGATTATCTATAAAGGTCTCATTTGTGGCTCTGAGTGAATCAGCAATAAGTAAACGATCACCGCCTGAGATATTGAGAGAGACCAGGCGGTAATCCTCGTCAGCGCTTACCGTTACAGCCGAAATCTGCGCTAGTGAGATTATCGATGAGGATGGGAGGTTTACAAAATCTAGTTGTGATTCATTAATGATGGTGAGTTCACCGGAAGCGGAAACCAGTGCAATAGTGACATTGAAGTCTTGCTCAGCGGCGCTATCGAGTGCAGCACTGACGGGAGCGCTCGGATTTTGGCGGACAAAGTCAGCGATCGTGTTGAGCTGAGAATCAATGACCGCAATTTCTGAGTTCTTCACCGAAATTGTTGCAAATCCACCAATGAGAAGTGAGAGAGCAGTCGTGATGATTGCACTTGCAAATAAGTATCGGAGACCTTTTTGCTTCACTATTTCTTTGGCTCCTGAATAACAAAACCGACGCCTCGAATGGTTTTGATCCCCTCAAAGCCATCTCTGTGGAGTTTCTTTCGAAGATAAGAGATATAGGTATCGACGACGGTGCTCTCGGATTCAAAGGTAATACCCCATACATCATCAAGAAGCACGCTCTTTGAGAGCACACGATTTTTATTTTCGATGAG
>Ga0209768_10001971_pt1 | contig 12919 bp, 10 predicted proteins | sample LauGreSBDMM110SD_3_FD_187564 | JGI IMG/M metagenome (GOLD analysis project Ga0209768, IMG submission 187564) | Freshwater lake microbial communities from Lake Michigan, USA - Sp13.BD.MM110.SD (SPAdes) (version 2) | ecosystem: Environmental > Aquatic > Freshwater > Lake | place: Lake Michigan... | reverse complement strand
AGGCGAAAATAAAATTACTGAGGAAGATTTAGTAAGCTTAGAAAAGAAAATGGTGGAGTTGGCTAAACAAAATAATACTTTTTTACGTAAACAAATTAGTAAGGCCGACGCCATCAATTATTTTACCCAAAAAGATGATGAATACAAACTAGATTTATTACAAAATTTAGAAGATGGTAATATTACTCTATACTCCCAAGGAGCATTTACCGATTTATGCCGTGGCCCACATATACCAGCAACTGGTGCAATAAAAGCTATAAAACTTACAAGTATTGCTGGTGCTTATTGGAAAGGCGATGTTAGCAAAAAGCAGCTTACTCGTATTTATGGTATTACCTTCCCTAGCAATAAGGAGTTGGAAGAATATTTATTTTTAATTGAAGAAGCTAAAAAGAGAGACCACCGTAAATTAGGAAAGGAATTAGGCATTTTTACCTTTGATGATAATGTGGGACCAGGTTTACCCTTGTGGTTACCAAATGGTACTATTATTATTGAAGAGCTTGAAAACTTAGCAAAAAAAACAGAAAATGAGGCAGGATACAAAAGAGTAGTAACGCCACATTTAGCTAAAGAAGCGATGTATTTAACCAGTGGACATTTACCTTACTATGCCGATAGTATGTTTCCGCCAATGGAAATGGATGGCGAAAAATATTATTTAAAACCAATGAACTGCCCTCATCATCATAAAATATTTGATGCAGAGCCAAAAAGCTATAAAGATTTACCCTACCGTATTGCAGAGTATGGAACTTGCTACCGATACGAACAAAGTGGCGAATTATTTGGATTAATGAGGGTACGTTGTTTGCATATGAACGATGCTCATATTTATTGTACCAGAGAGCAATTTGCAGAGGAGTTTAAGGCAGTAATTGATATGTATTTTAAATATTTTAAAATATTTGGGATAGAAAAGTATGTCATTCGTTTATCGTTACACGACCCTGAAAAACTGGGACAAAAATATGTAAACGAACCAGCACTATGGCTTGAAACAGAAGATTTAGTAAGACAAGTTTTAATAGAAAATAATTTCCCTTATGTTGAGGTAAAAGGCGAGGGTGCTTTTTATGGACCTAAAATTGATGTACAAATTTGGAGTGCAATTGGTAGAGAATTTACATTGGCCACCAACCAAGTAGATTTTGCCCAAGGCAAAAGCTTTAATTTAAGTTATACCAATAAAGATAATGCTCCAGAGATACCACTAATTATTCATAGAGCGCCATTAAGTACGCATGAACGTTTAATTGGGTTTTTGTTAGAACATTATGCAGGTAAATTCCCCACTTGGCTAAGCCCCGTTCAAGTTAAAATTTTACCAATTAGCGATAAATACATGGATTATGCGAATAGTATTTTACAAAAGCTAAAAAATGCAGATATTCGTGTAGATATTGATGACCGACAAGAGAAAATAGGTAAAAAAATTAGAGATACAGAATTAGCAAGAGTACCTTACATGTTGATAGTTGGAGAAAAAGAAATGAATGAAGGAACAGCGGCTGTTCGTAGACAAGGACAAGGCGATTTAGGGGTAAAAAGTGTAGACGACTTTATTACAACTATTAAAGAAGAAATTTTGAATAGGATAGGATAAGAAGTATTAAATTTGTACAATAACAGTATTAAAACTTTTTCATAATAATTAATAAAATAAATTTATCACCAAAACAAATTAATGGCATTTCCACCAAGACCACGGGGAACGTTTAATCCTCGGTTTAAAAAAGAACAACAACAAGAACACAAAACCAATCACATGATAAGAGCCCAAGAGGTTCGGTTGGTTGGCGAAAATTTAACTCCGGGTATTTATAGTACCGAAGATGCACAAAAAATTGCAAACGAACAATCGTTAGATTTAGTAGAAATTTCTCCGGGTGCAAAACCACCTGTTTGTAAAATTATTGATTATAACAAGTTTTTGTACGAAGAAAAGAAGAAGAAAAAAGAAATGAAAGCCAAAGCCAAAACCAGTGAGGTTAAGGAAATACGCTTTACACCCAATACAGATGATCATGACTTTGAGTTTAAGGTAAAACATGCCGAAAAATTTTTAAAAGATGGCGATAAGGTAAAAGCTCATGTACAATTTAAAGGCAGGGCTATTATGTTTAAAGAAAGAGGGGAGATCTTACTCTTAAAATTTGCAGATAGCTTAAAAGATGTAGGTGCACTAGAAAGTATGCCAAAAATGGAAGGAAAAAGAATGTTGGTAATGTTTGCTCCAAAAGTAATTAAGAAAAAATCTGGATCGGAGTTGGGTAAATTATTAGAGAGAAGTACAGATGTAAAAAAGGAAGAAGTTCCCACTACCACAGAACCTACAACTGAAGAAAAAACAGCTGAATAAAAATTATAGCGTAACTAAAAAAATCCCATTCAATTTACTGAATGGGATTTTTATTTTATTTAAACTATAAATTCTTATTTTATGCTACCGCTTTATTAACTAAACTTGCAGCTTCACTTAATAAAATAGCACTTTGTACTTTTAATCCGCTTTCGTCAATTAATTTTTTTGCAACATCGGCATTTGTACCTTGTAACCTTACTATAATAGGTATTTCAATGTTACCAATGCTTTGGTAAGCATCAATAACGCCTTGTGCCACTCTATCGCAACGAACAATGCCACCAAAAATATTAATCAATATTGCTTTTACTTTAGGGTCTTTCAAAATAATTCTAAAACCTGCTTCTACCGTTTGTGCATTAGCAGTACCGCCAACATCTAAAAAGTTAGCTGGTTCTCCACCACTTAATTTAATCATATCCATTGTTGCCATAGCTAGGCCTGCACCATTTACCATACAACCCACATTGCCATCTAATTTTACAAAATTTAAATTAAATTGTCCAGCTTCAACTTCGGTAGGGTCTTCTTCGCTTACATCTCTTAATGAAGCAATATCAGCATGGCGCATGATGGCATTATCATCAATATTCATTTTACAATCCACTGCAATTATTTTATCATCACTGGTTTTAAACAACGGATTAATTTCTAACATACCGCAATCTAATCCTACATAGGCATTGTATAAATTAGTAACAAATTTTACGCAGCTTTTAAACGCCTCTCCACTTAAACCTAAGTTAAAAGCAATTTTACGTGCCTGAAAGCCTTGTAAAGCTCCACCTGGGTGTATCCATTCTTTAAATATTTTTTCAGGCGTATCATGTGCCACATCTTCAATATTCATACCACCTTCGGTACTATACATAATTACATTTACACCTTTTGCTCTATCCAATAAAATACTTAAATAAAATTCTTTAACCGGGCTAGCACCATCATAATACACATCTTGTGCTACCAATACTTTGTTCACTACTTTACCAGCCTCACCAGTTTGAATGGTAACTAATGTGCCTCCCAAAATATTTTGTGCAATTTGTTTTACATCCTCTGCATTTTTACCAACCGCAACACCTCGTTGCTCAGTGCCCACAATTTTTCCTTTGCCACGTCCACCAGCATGTATTTGAGCTTTTACTACTGCAAACTTACTACCGTATTGTGTATGTATTTGTTTGTAAGCTTCCTCTGCTTCGCCGGGGGTGTTACAAGCAATTCCTTCTTGTACGGGAACATTGTATTTTTTTAATAATTCTTTAGCTTGATATTCATGCAAATTCATAGTAAAATATTTTGGCGAAGATAGGGAAAATCACCTATGAATGATTAGTTAGAAGGTATAAATTGGTTGTCATCTAGTGTAAATTATTCAACACCATTTCAACCTGAATCAACTTATAAAATGCAACGTTAAACTTATCATTCATCAATTATAACCCATAACCTAATTCCTTATCTTTGCCAACAAAAATAGGTAACTAATTATGCTCTCAAAAATAAATACGGCTGTATCTTTCATTCAACATTTATATGCTACTAAACCTCAAGTAGGGATAGTTTTAGGTAGTGGCTTGGGTAGTTTTACAAGCGAAATAGTTGTAGAAAAAGAAATACTTTATAGCGATATTCCTCATTTTCCGATTAGTACGGTTGAAGGTCATAGTGGCAAACTTATTTTTGGTGAGTTGGGCGGAAAAAAAGTAGTGGCCATGGCTGGTCGTTTTCATTTTTACGAAGGCTACGGAACTGATGAAGTGGTTTTTCCTATTCGTGTGATGAAATTTTTGGGCATAGAAACGTTGTTAGTTAGTAATGCTGCTGGTGGTACTAATAAACATTGGAAAGTAGGGGATTTAATGATTATTAAAGATCATATTAGCCAGTTTACACCCAACCCATTAGTAGGTAAAAATTTAACAGAATTCGGTCCTCGTTTTCCAGACATGAGTGAGCCGTATAAAAAAGTGTTGATAGATAAGGCTAAACAAATTGCAGCAACAAAAAATATTTTTTTAAGAGAAGGCGTTTATTTCGGCGTAACGGGTCCTACGTTTGAAACTAGAGCAGAGTATAAAATGATTGAGCTACTTGGTGGCGATGCTGTTGGTATGAGTACTGTACAAGAAGTAATTGCAGCAGTGCATATGGGATTGCCCGTTTTTGCTATGAGTGTAATTACCGATATTGGAATAAGAGATGAAGAGAACACGATTACACATGATGAAGTATTGCAAGCAGCTAAAGATGCAGAACCAAAGCTTACCTATATTTTTGCAGCGTTAATTGAACAATTGTAATGGTAAATGGGCAACTCATATTTACAATTACACGTTGCTTTTGTCATGCTAAAGAACGAAACATCTAATATAATACAACAAACCAGATGAAGATTTTTATAAACCTGCTACTCTTTTTATTTGTTTGCAAATTGTCATTTGCTCAAATTGAAGGGGTAATGGGCAGAATAAAATCGACAACAGATGGTTTTAAAGGAGGAGAAACTAGCGGAAGAAAAGATAGTGCTGCCCTAGGATTTGAACGTAGGGATGATAGAAAAGATTCTCTCAATCTTACCTTTAGAGTTTTAGATAGTATTCGAAACGGACGATTAGATTCAATTATCAACGATTTTGATCGTTATTTTTCTGTACCATCCTCTTATATTTATTTGGGTAATAATGGAGCTGCTGCTAATTCGCTAATTTTTATACCCATTACTAAAGCAGGATGGGATGCAGGTTTCCACGCCTTTGATTTGTATAAATTTAAGATTGCTGACACCAGGTTTTATAAAACTAATCGACCTTACTCTCAACTAAGTTATCAATTAGCAAGTGGCCAAGAGCAAATGATAAAAGCATTTCATACGCAAAGCCCACGTCCAAATTGGAATTTTGGTTTTGATTATAAGTTAATAAGTGCACCAGGTTTTTTTATTACACAAAACTCAAATCATAAAAGCTATCGTTTATTTAGTAATTATCAAGGCTTACGAAAACGCTATGCTGCTTATGTAGTATTGCAAGGCAATAAAATTAAAAATTCTGAAAATGGCGGTATACAAAACGATTCATTATTAAATAATCCAAATAACAAAGAACGATTTAGTATACCTGTAAACTTAGGTAATGCAGCCAATTACAGCCCTAATCCTTTTAATACATCTGTAACTACGGGAAATATTTATAAAGAATTTACTTTTTTTTACAGACATAGTTATGATATTGGTAAAAAAGATTCACTAGTTGTAAACGATAGTACAACAGATTATTTATTTTATCCAAAGCTTAGGTTACAACATACGTTTAGTTATAAAACCGATAATTATTTATTTAATGATTTTGCAGGCGATTCTATTGTATATAAAAATTGGTACGATACAACCTTATCAGCACTAACCGATACTATTTTATTACAAGACAACTGGACAACAGTAAGTAATGATTTTTCATTACTACAATTTCCGGATACAAAAAATGCAGCACAATTTATATTGGCAGGTGTACGGTTAGACAATATAAAAGGTGTATTTACCTTGGGCACAAAGAATTTTTATAATATTTTAGTACATGGGGAGTATCGAAATAAAACACGTAATCGTTTGTGGGATGTTTTATTAAAAGGAGAGTTTTATGTTAATGGATTGAATGCAGGCGACTACTCAGCCCAAGCCTATATTGGCCGATATTTAAATAAAAAATTAGGCGATATAAAGTTATTTTTTATTAATACAAGTCGTACCCCTTCTTTTATTTTCAATACTTTATCTTCCTTTAATCTAGATAATAAATCATACATCAAAAAAGAAAATATTATTTCTTTTGGTGCAACTGCAACAAACCAATTTGTAACCTTGGCGTTTAAAAATCATTTACTAACAAACTATACTTATTTTACAAATTATTATCAAACTACACAAAGCAGCAAAATCATTAATTTGTTACAATTGTCTGCATCAAAAATGATTAAACTAACTAAAAAATGGAATTGGTATGTTGATCTTACTGCACAACAAACTGATAAATCTTCTCCAATAAGGGTACCGTTAATTTTTACAAGAAACAGAGTTGCTTACGAAGGTGTTTATTTTAAGAATTTAAATTTAAGCACGGGGTTAGAAGTTAGGTATTACACCCCATTTAAATCTAATAATTACTCACCAGTAATGGGCAGTTTTGTACCACAAGATACGGTTGCCATAAAAAATTTACCCGATGTATCTGCTTTTATGCATTTTAGAATAAAAGCATTTACAGCCTTTATACGTAGCGAAAATTTAAACACCTTAAGTTTTAGAAATGGTTTTGGTTTTATCAATAACAACTTTGCTGCTCCGCATTATCCAACACAAGGTTTTATGTTTAGGTTGGGTATATTATGGGGCTTTGTAAATTAGCAACTAGCTGTTAAATCATTACCAAATTTAGGAGCATAAAAACGAACGTATGATGTATTTACATATATTCAATTAAATTTACTTTAAAGTAATTGCAAATAAATTACAAATCGTATGAAAAAAATAATTGTAGCTTTTGTTTTAACGCTCTTTTCTACATCACTTTTTGCTCAAGTCACTATTGGGCAAGAGGCTCCTGAAATAAGTTTGCCAAATGTAGCAGGTAATACAATAACCTTATCTTCATTAAAAGGTAAAATAGTTTTACTCGATTTTTGGGCAAGTTGGTGTGGCCCATGCCGAGCTGCCAACCCAGGTATAGTTAAGTTATATAAAAAGTATAAAGAACAAGGTTTTGAGGTATATGCAGTATCGTTAGATGAAAGTAAAAAGAAGTGGATTAATGCTATAAAAAGAGATAAACTTACCTACACGCAAGTCATTGATGTGAATGTGTGGGAATCTAGCGTAGCATTAAACTATGGAATTGAAGCAATACCTACAAACTTTTTAATAGATAAAACGGGCAAAATTGTAGCTATTGATTTAGAGGGTGCAGCGTTAGAAAAAATGATAAAATCGTTACTTTGATTTTGTTTTAAACCGTATTGACCCCCCCAAAGAAAAATACCAATTTGGAGCAGCTTTACTTATTCCAAATCCAGATGAAACATCTAACTTAATATTATCATTTAAAAAATAACCTAAGCCTCCATCTATACTATGCTGGGGGCTTTCGTTTTTGTTAATAAAACCAAATGCTTCTATGTAACCGTACCATTTTTTACTAAGGGTAAACCCAGGAGCAAAAGTATAAATCCAAGTAGGGGTATTTGTAAAACCATCCCACTCTCCACCAATATTATAACCTAGCCCAACTGTTTTACTTAACGTGTTTTGCATTACAAACCTAAAATTGGGAGCTACCTTATTGCTTTGAAAGCTTTTGGAGGCAAATTTTGGTAAAGCAAAATGAAAAATTAAAGATGTTTTAGGCATAATTTTTTTTTCTTCGCAAATAAAAACTTTTGCACCAAGCTCAACGGGGGCTAATCCTGTTTGGGTAAAACTAGAAAAACTACCTTTTACTTTATTAGTAACTACAGATGTAATTAAGCGAAGCTCAATTTTTTTACTAATACCAATTTTGCTTAACAGGGTAGGCGAAAGATATTCAAATCTATTTTTTATATTTTGCTGAATATTAAAACCTGCTTCTAACTGTATCCAGTTTTTTGGCGTTAAAAAAGGAGTTTCGGTTTGGTCGGGTCTATCGGTTTCAATTTTACCCTCTTGTGCAAAGCTAATTCTTACCATTAACGTTAAGAGAAATATTAACTTAACTATTTTGTTCATTCTAAATTTTATTTTAGTCTTGTCTAAATATTAAACAAATGTACCTATATAAATAGAACGAAGTGATTTTGTGTTAAGTTATTTTGAAATAAGCTTTACACCTGCTAACAAATGCTCCAAATTATGCTCACTAAAAAATGTTTTAGTAATAACTTCCGCTTCATCTAGAATCACTTTCATTTTGCGTTGCTTTTTCCCTAAAATTATGTAGGTAGTTTTAAATGCTTCCTCATCATTACAAGTTGTTGTTTGCTGAATGGCTTTTTTTAAACCCTTTATAAGCAATCCTTCATCTTTTAAAGTACCTAATGTATAAATTATCCAACTTAGACTTAAAAAATAATTTTTGTTTAGCAATAAAAAAATAGTGTTTTCCCCAGCAATAGGCAACTTGTTGTAGGGAGAATTTACAATTTTCTTAGTTAAGTATTTTTTTAAATGAAGTTCAGTTTTTTTATCTTTTGAATATTGTATAAAACCTTGCAAGGCTTGTGGGTAAATGCTAAGCCAACGTAGCTTGCGCCTAAGTTCATGCACATCTTCTTCAACATTATCAAAATGGTACTTAGTTTTAGTAACAAACTCATTTATACTGTAAATAGATTCTCCATAAAAAGCTGCTATTGCATCAACTTCTTGCTTAGATTTTAACCATCTAGCATCCTTAAGCTTTTTATTTATTTTAGTTATTCGTTTATTATCTGTATTCAGCCACTCATTTTCTGTTAATGCCTCATTTAATAAGTGTACTTTATTAACAAACTGTTTTTTTACATATTGCTTACAAGCCATTGAAATCTGTTTATTCGTAGCAAATGCTTTTACTAAAAAATCGTAGTAATCAATTTGTCCCAACCCATCTTCTATTATTTTGAAATGCTCTTTAAGTTTGGTAAACTTTTTTTTATTGTGCAAACCGGCATATAACTTTGCTAACCCCTCCAACATAAAAAATGGAGTACGGGCATTATTATTGAAGAGCCATAATGCAGGGTTCTTTTGCTTTTTAACTTTATTAAGTAGTATTTCTACTTGTTGTAAATGATAGGTAAATCTATATAAACCGTTTTTCATGTTGTGTTTTTTATTGTTCAAAAAATGATACTGTTCCACCAACCCATTCTTTATCTTTATTATACCTTGTACCAATCATTTTGCCTTTGCTTAATCTTGATAAATTATGCACTGCTATTGGTCTTGCCCAACCCTCTTTCCAAAAATAAAATAATCTAATTTCTCCTTTTGCTGGTATATCCATGGTTTCAATTACATCTACATAATTTACTTTTGTTTGTAGTATCCAATTTTCTGGGTCGGTTACAGCATCAATATCTGCTTTAGTAACATCAATAAGTACACCCATGCCGGCAAATGAAAATAGTGGTTTTAAAACATAATTTTCTAAATCAGTTGGCACTTGTTTTAGTTCATTTAAAAAATAGGTTTTAGGTACATAAGGGTTATGAATAAAGGGCAAAGTGAATTTACTAATGCGGTAAAACCAATTAGGGTGTGGTGCCCATTCAACATCGTACTCTTTTGTTAAATCTACAACTTCTCCTAGGCCTTCTTGCTTTTGTAAGTCATCAAAAATTAGCCGGTTGTATATTCTATTAACCGGGATTTTAACACCTTCTTTTTCATAAAATAATTTATTGCCTTCGGCAATTAATTTAGTTAAGCAAACAGTACTAATACCAACTACTTGCTCGGTACATTTAAAATCTATTCTTGTTTTTTGTTGATCAGGAAAAATCTCTAATAAAATAACATTTTCTGGTTTATGTTTTCCTAAAATAATTTCTTTTAAATCATTTAAATATGATTCTTTGGTATAGCCATTTAAATAAGGCGAAAAATTATTTGGCATATTGGCATACGCTGCAGTTAATTCGCTATGAAAAGCCTGAAATGCATATAGGGTAGGGAAGCCTTGCATTTCTATCAATTGTGGCTCTATTTCCCCTCCTGCGTTTTTGCAAATACCAAAGTCAAATACAATAAACTCTGCTTGTTTACTTTCGTTAGGTACTTTTATATTTTGGGGTATCCCTCTATCGGTTAAGGCAATAAATTTTTCATCAACAATTACATCAATAATACATTCGCAAGCGGCTAACATTTTATTCTTAAAATCTTTTGGAATAAAAATGGGCGTTTCTGCATTTCTAAAATCTAAATTGTTTGGGCTTAAGCTTTCTACTTTTTGCATATACGCAGAATACTTTTCTGGAGTAAAGGCTGTATTAAACTGTTTTCGTAATTCTGGGATCATAAAATTATTATTAATAAATATTTACAATTAAATATAATTAAATAATGTGGAACTTTTGAAAGGAAGGTTATGTATTTCTAAAAAAAGGGACCCTAGTAAGTATAGTTTTTATAATGCTATTGGCAATATCACACTTAGCGGTAGTGCCTTCTTGTTTTCAATTAATTAGTTGACGAATGAGTGATTAAAATATCAATCCTTATTTCTTATTCATTTCAGCATAGTCAAACACCAAATTACAAAACGTAATAACGCCTAATTTGAATGAAGCATCATCAATGATAAATTCTGGTGTATGATGTGGCGCTGCTAATTTAATATCTTTATCTTTTGCTGTTCCACCTAAACGAAAGTACAACCCAGGTACTTTTTGAGCGAAAAATGAAAAATCTTCTGACCCAGTAATGGCGGGGACAAGCAAAACGTTTTCTACTCCAGCTGATTTTTGTAAAGAAGGTAACATTTTATTTGTTAGGGCCACATTATTAAACGTAACGGGATAATGATTTTGATAAGGTATCTCAACAATTGCAATTGCTCCAGCGGCTTCGGCTGTTTTTTCGGCTATTTGTTTTATTCTGCTAAATACAAATTCTTCATCTGCATCGGTAAAAGTCCTCACATCGCCAACCATAGTTACTTCTGAAGGAATAATATTAGAGCGATTACCGCCATTTATAGCTCCAATAGTAACCACAGAAGCATTATCGGTCAGTTTCATATTTCTGCTTACAATCTGTTGAAGACTGGTAACAATTTGAGAAGCGACAAAAATTGGGTCAATAGCATTCCAAGGTTGAGAGCCATGACTAGGCTTTCCTTTTACAGTAATTTTAAAGTCACCAATACCAGCGAAAGTTCCCTCGGGGCGATAGGAAAGTTTATTAACCTCCAATTGTGAATTTAAGTGTAAACCAAAAATTACATCTATTTTTGGATTTTGCATTACGCCTTCGTTTATCATTAATTCTGCACCGCCTTTCTCACCTTTTGGTGCACCTTCTTCTGCTGGTTGAAAAATAAATTTTATGGTTCCGCTCAACTCTTTTTTCATACTTGCCAAAACTTCTGCAACACCCATTAAAATAGCAGTATGCCCATCGTGTCCGCAGGCATGCATAACTCCGGTTTCTTTGCCGTTATAAGTGGTTTTTACTTTAGATGCATAAGTCAAATCATTTACTTCTTCTACGGGCAAAGCATCCATATCGGCTCGTAAAGCAATGACTGGACCCGGTTTGTCGCCTTTTAAAATGCCTATAACTCCTGTGTAAGCAACATTTGTTTTTACATCAAAGCCCAGCGATTGCAAATGTTTGGCTACAATAGCTGCAGTTCTGGTTTCTCGGTTACCTAATTCTGGATTTTGATGAAAATCGTGACGCCAATTAATTACTTTTTGTTCAATTAGGTTAGATTTTTTAACAATAAGATCGCTATAATTACCTTTTTGTCCTAGTACAACTAATGCACTAAGAAATCCAATGATTACCAGGGTTGTTTGTTTTATGTTCATGTATATTTTATACGTTATTTATTGAAGTTAAAATATTAATTGTCGTCGGAAAGTATTGGAGTTAACTAAAAGATGAGTCCATAAACAACATCAACTTAAATTTCTACCAAAGAAAATTCATCAACAACATTTTGTAAGAAGTTTGGTATAATGTGACCGTAGGTCCACATTATTTTTTCTGGATCGTTTAACTGGTCAATCATAGACTGCCATTTGTCTAAACCATAGTTTTTAATAACGGTCTCTTTCTTTTCAGCTGTTTTAAGGTGTAAACTCATACCAATTGCATCGGCCTCTGGATGAAATTGAGTTCCTATCATATTTTCGTTGAAACGCACAGCCATTAAGGCTCTTTCGTAGGGAACATGTGGTCTTTCTTTTTCAATAGCTAAAATGGTTGCACCAAGTTGCTCTAAACGATTATGATTAGGTTCTATAACTTGGTAGTCTCTACTATCTACCGAATAAAAGGGGTTATTTAGTCCTTCAAAAATCAACTCTTCACCAGCGGCTTGCATTAAATGGATGGGAAAAATCCCAAATGCGGTGCTTTTTCGTTGGCAAACTTGTGCAATTTCAAAATACCTGCAAGCCAATTGAAAAGAGTGGCAAATAAAAAATATTTTTTTCTTAATTCTATTTTCTACTTTGTTATTATATTTCTCAACGCTCTCTATCCAGTTAAAAAATTTATTTTCCCAACTACTATCTTTACTAATCAAAGGGCTTCCAGGACCACCACTGCTTATATAAACATCATAACTTAAATTGGGTAAGTTTTCCTCTTTTCTAATTTCAAATTCATCCCATTCAACATCAATACGAGTGTTTTCAGCAAAATGATTTACCAATTCTCTAATACAACGCATACCTTGGTTTGGAAAACCATCGTACAAATCCAGTATAGCTATTCGTATAGATTTAGGACTATTATCGCTCATTTAACAAACTTACAATTTAATAAAAAAATAGCCCTTTTTTGTGGATGCTTTTTATACCTAT
>Ga0209768_10001960_pt1 | contig 12952 bp, 11 predicted proteins | sample LauGreSBDMM110SD_3_FD_187564 | JGI IMG/M metagenome (GOLD analysis project Ga0209768, IMG submission 187564) | Freshwater lake microbial communities from Lake Michigan, USA - Sp13.BD.MM110.SD (SPAdes) (version 2) | ecosystem: Environmental > Aquatic > Freshwater > Lake | place: Lake Michigan... | reverse complement strand
CCAGTTTTGAGCCGAAATAGTGATAGAGCGCACCGGGGGTGATGCCGACCGCGGTCGCAATGTCGCGGTTCGTCGTGATTTCGTACCCATGCACCGAGAACATTTCTCGGGCAACGACCAAAATGCGCTCTCTGGTCTGAACCGAACTGGTATCGGGCGGACGACCGAGTCGTTTCACGACTGGTTTCGCTTTCTTCGCCGACGCCATCTGGCGAGTCTTACCCATTCGTATGACAAAACGACGACCGAGGTGTCCTGGGTCGAAATCACTTCCCACAGTTCTCTAACTGATCGGTGGGTCAATTACGCTCACATCATGTCTGCCGCACAGAATTCAACTCAAACAAGCATTCCGCCCCTTGACGAATTCATCGAAACAGCCCGCAAGTGGCTCGAGGCCCATACCGAATACCGCGCCGGTGGATCTGATGACAAAGACCTCGTGTGGGGCGAAGGCGAATTCTCGGTTTCGGTGTTCCACTCGTTGACCTTCGAAGAAGAGACTGCACTTCTTGAAAAGGCCAAGGCGTGGACCCAAGCCAAAGCCGAACACGGATACCACGCCATCACTCAACCCGTTGAATACGGCGGCCTGGCTTACCCCCGTGAATATGCTCGTGCGTACTCAAAACTCGAATCACTTTTTGTCACGCCAACTGGTCACGAAACGCACAGCGTCACAGTTGGACTCATCGCTCCAACAATCAATGTTTACGGAACACCCGAACAGAAAGAACAATTCGTTGGTCGCTTTATGGCAACTCGCGAACTCGCGTGTCAGTTGTTCTCCGAGCCTGGTGCAGGCAGCGACTTGGCTGGCCTTGCATGTCGCGCCGATCGCGATGGTGACGAGTGGGTCCTCAACGGACAAAAAGTTTGGTCATCGGGTGCACAGTTCTCTGAATGGGGCGAATTGATCGCTCGAAGCGATGTTGATGTCGTCAAGCACAAAGGCATGACCGCGTTCATCATTCCGATGGATCTGCCAGGTATTGAAATTCGTCCCATTAAGCAGATGAGTGGCGGATCGTCATTCAACGAAGTGTTCTTCAATGATGTGCGAGTCCCAGACTCGATGCGACTAGGTCCTGTTGGCGAAGGCTGGAAGGTTGCGCTCACCACGCTTGGTTTCGAACGTGACCATTCTGGTGACGGTGGCGGCGGTGGATCACGCGTCGGTGGTTCATGGCGCCAGATCATCGCTACGGCTCGCGCCATGGGCGTCACGAGCGATCCGGTGATGCGCCAAGAACTCGCTAAGGCGTACAGCCATTTCCGTGTTGAAGGATTTGTCAACCGCCGTGCTTCAGATATGCGGCGCGCCGGTCAGCCTGCTGGTCCCGAAGGATCACTCGGCAAACTCATGTGGACCGAGGGAATGACCTACGTCAGCGAAGTCATGTCAAAGATTCTTGGTGCGACCTTGATTGCCGACACTGGCGAATGGGGCACATTTGCCTGGGGCGAACACGTTCTTGGTGCTCCTGGGTACCGAATCGCTGGTGGATCTGATGAAACTCAGCGCAACATCATCGGCGAACGAGTTCTTGGTCTTCCCGGCGAACCACGAGTCGACAAAGATATTTCTTGGAAAGACACGCGCCGGTAATAAGTTCCGGTCGTAGTTTTACGAATAGTCGTTTCAGCAAGTTTCAGTCATAACAATCAACAACTACAACAGGGGGCAACATCATGGACCTAGGTCTTAAGGGTAAAAAAGTATTAGTCACTGGCTCAACCAAGGGCCTCGGTCGGGCAATTGCCGAGACAATGCTCGCCGAAGGTGCATCAGTCGCTATTTGTGCACGTAACGCCGAAGAAGTTGCGGCAGCTGTTACCGAAATGTCAAAGCTCGGCAAAGTTGTCGGCGCGTCAGTTGATGCAGCCGATCCCGAAGCGCTTCGCGCCTGGGTCGCATCGTCGGCCGAACAGCTCGGTGGCATTGACGTGTACGTGCACAACACGTCAGGTAAGCCAGCTCGCAAGCTTGAAGCCTGGATCAACAACTTCAACATCGACCTCATGTCACTCGTCCACGGTGTTGACGCAGCCAAAGAAGCACTCGCCAATGGTGGCGGTTCAGTCATCAGCATCGGAACCACCGCAACCAGCGAGCACTTCGCCAGCGGATCAGGCAGCTACAGCGCGATGAAGTCGGCGGTTGTTAACTGGACACTTGGTCAGGCTCAGGTTCTTGGCGCACAAGGTATTCGTTGCAACGTCGTCTCACCTGGACCGATCATGGTTCAAGGTGGCGACTGGGACATGATCAAGAATGCCATGCCCCCATTCTTCGAGGCCACTGAAAAGAATCACCCAGGCGGCCACATGGGCGAACCGAGCGATGTTGCTAACGCAGTTGCATTCCTCGCAAGTTCGGCTGCTCGTCATATCAATGGTGTCAACATCACCGTTGATGGTGGCTTCTTGAAGCGCATCGACTTCTGATCCGCGATTTGCGAATCAGAACTCGAACCAGAGCAGAATCATGAGCAATACACCAGGACGCCGCATTGACGTCACGCTTGTCGCCGGTGGCAAGTACCACGACATCGATTTCGCGCGTCGCGAACTATTGACGTTGCTGGGCGAACACGAAGAGTTTCGTGTTCGTGTGCAACCCGATTATGAAGACACTGTCGGAATCGCCAAGTCATCAATTTTGGTCTCGTACACCTGCGACGTTCGACCGAGCGAAAAAGCCCAAACCGACATTCGTTCATGGGTTGAAAATGGTGGACGCTGGGTAGCACTTCACGGAACTAATGCTGCGCTCACTTTGGGCGGGCCTAACGGTGTCGATGCCCCACGTTGCTTCCCGTCGTGGGCCGACACGTTGGGCAGTCAGTTTGTTGCCCACCCACCGATTCAGCCGTACACCGTGCAAGTGAGCGACCCCAATCACTGGCTCGTCGCTGGTATCGAATCATTCGATACTGACGACGAGTTGTACTTGAGCGAATACGCAGATCGCGATGCTCTGCATGGTTTGTTACACACCACCTGGCAAGGTGACGCCAAAGGTTTCGTCGAAGCCGACTGGACGAACTGCGATCCAACACATCTCGTGATGTACTTACGCGATTTAGGTCAGGGTTCAATTCTCTACAACACCCTCGGACACTGCCGTGGTCACTACGACATGGCACCAGTACTTGATTACTACCCGCGCATCGAACGCTGTTCATGGGAAAAGCCCGCGTACTACGAGCTGTTGCGTCGTTCGTTGCGTTGGGCCCGCGGACTCAACGAGTAAAACACAAATACTTCATACAAGATCTTTCACACAGACATCTATTCACAGAAACAGGTAGCTATGGATTTTTCATCAGCAAAACAGTTTGATCTCCATCGTCGCATGGTGCGTATTCGTTTATTCGAGGAAGCAGCCGGTCGACTCGCCGAAGCAAACAAGTTGCCCGGCTTTTTACACCTTTACGTTGGTGAAGAAGCAGTGGCATCTGGCGTGTGTGGAGCACTCAACGATGATGACCACATCACCTCAACGCACCGCGGTCATGGCCACCTAGTTGCCAAGGGTGGCGACTTCAATCGCATGATGGCCGAACTCATGGGTAAGTCCACGGGTTATTGCAAGGGCAAGGGTGGCTCGATGCACATCAGCGACACCTCACTTGGCATGCTCGGCGCAAACGGCATCGTAGGTGCTGGTTCGCCGATCGCCGTTGGTGCCGCATTCGCCAACAAGTACCGCGGCAAAGGCCAAGTTGCTGTCGCGTTCTTCGGTGATGGTTCAACCAACATCGGCGCTTTCCACGAAGCTGCCAACATGGCCTGTGCTTTACACCTGCCGATTGTGTTCGCCTGTGAGAACAACGAATACGGCGAATTCACTCCCCGCGACAAGACCATGGCCATCACCGACGTTGTCGACCGTGCCGCTGGCTACGGAATGCCCGGAGTCATCGTTGACGGCATGGACGTGATCGCCGTTCACGAAGCTGCTGTTGAAGCCGTTGAGCGCGCTCGTCAAGGTGGCGGACCTTCAATGATCGAAGCTAAGACCTATCGCTTCTACAACCACCACGGTGTACAGAACCTTGGTTTGAAGTATCGATCAGACGAAGAAGTCGCAATCTGGAAGCAGCGCGATCCGATCTTCACATTCGAAGATCGCATGATCGAAAACGGTGTCGCGACTCGCGCCAACTTTGACGACATCTGGGCCGAACTGCGCGCCGACATTGATACCGCAATTCAGTTCGCTGAAGATAGCCCCTACCCCACCCCCGACCAGATCATGGTCAATGTGTACACGAGCATGACTGGAGCAAACTGATGAGTGACGATCGCAAACTCACATACGCGCAGGCTTTCAATGAAGCCGTATCGCAAATGATGGAAGCCGACCCCGACGTATTCTGCGCGGGCGAAGACATCGGTGCATTTGGTGGAGTCTTCGGAACCTTCGCTGGATTGCAAGCAAAGTTTGGTGAGAAGCGTGTTGTTGATACGCCCATCAGTGAACAAGCCATTGTTGGTCTAGGTGTTGGTGCATCGGTCACTGGCTTGCGCCCCATCGTTGACCTGATGTTCATGGACTTCATCTGCGTGGCTTTCGACCAGATCGTCAACCAGGCCGCCAAGTTGAAGTACATGTTCGGTGGAGACGCAACCTTGCCGATGACCATCACCACTGCTGGTGGTGGCGGATTGTCAGCAGCCGCCCAACACAGTCAGTCGCTTGAAGCTTTGTTGTGCCACATTCCTGGCCTCAAAGTTGTTATGCCGTCAAACCCGTACGACATGAAGGGCTTGATGATCTCGTGCATCAAAGAGAACAACCCGACAGTCATGATCAAGCACAAGCGTCTTCTTGGTATGAGTGCACCGGTTCCGACCGAGGCGTACGGCATTCCTTTGGGTAAGGGCAACATCATCCGCCCCGGCAAAGACGTCACGATCGTTGCTTATGCTCGCATGGCCAACGAAGCGATCATCGCCGCTAAAGAACTCGCCGAAGAAGGTATCGATTGCGAAATCATCGACCCGCGCACTTTGCAGCCGCTTGACACCGATCTCATTGTTGACTCGGCCAAGAAGACCAATCGTGTCGTCGTTGCTCAAGAAGCAGTTCGCTTTGGTGGGCTTGGTGCCGAGATTGCCTCACAGATTCAAGAGTTGGCTTTTGATTACCTCGATGCTCCGGTCTCGCGTATTGGTGCTCCGTTCTCACCCGTGCCATTTAGCCCGGCGCTTGAATCGCATTACATCCCCGATGCCAAGAGCATTGCCAAAGGCGTCCGTGACGTCATGGCACGACGCTAGATAACTCAAGAGTTAAGCACTACATGAGCACCGTCGGAATTATTGTCAACCCCAATGCGGGTAAAGACATCCGTCGTTTGGTGACCCCAGCAACGCATACCTCTGATGGCACGAAGGTCGGAATCGTTCGACGGGCCATCGTTGCGGCATTCGAATCTGGGGCAACCAAAGTGTTGCTCATGCCCGACCGTCATCGACTGTCAGAAAAAGCCGCTGAAGGAATTGCTGGTGACATTGTTCTTGTCGACGAACCACTCAGCGGCACTCGCTTTGACACCATCGCGGCGGCCCGTCGCTTTTGGAAAGAACAAGTCGGTGCAGTGATTGCACTTGGCGGAGACGGCACGTCACGAGACGTAGCAATCGGTTGGCCCGATGCCCCGCTCATTGCTATCTCTACTGGAACCAACAACGTGTACCCGTCGGCGATTGATGGAACTTCTGCTGGCGCTGCTGCAGCATTTGTCGCAACCGGTGTCGTCGATATGTCAGATGTTGGTCGTCGTTCGAAGCGCGTCGTCGTGCGTGTTGATGATGGCGACAAGTCGATTGACGATCTTGCACTAGTTGACTTGGCCTTTATCAATTCGATGTTTACTGGTGCTCGCGCTGTTCGCGACCCCAACACCGTGAAGGCAGTCATCGCAGCAGTGGCAACACCGGCGAGCACTGGGCTGTCAAGTATCGCCGGACGTATTCATCCCGTTGGCCGCTGGGATGCCTGTGGTGTGTTCGTTCGCCTTGGTGAAGGTGGTCGAAAAGTTCGCGTGCCCCTTGCCCCTGGTTCATTCATCACCATGGAAATCGCTGAAGTGCGTCCACTCGAATTGGGCGAAGAAATCACCATGACCGGCAAAACCATTTTGGCTTTTGACGGCGAACGTGATCTACCGGTGAGCGCTGATGGCGTTGTCACTGCTCGCGTCGAGGCAAGTGGTCCACTACTCATTGATGTCGAGAAAACTCTCGTCATCGCCGCCCAATCACAGATGTTTGACGAGCAAGCACGACATGTGACAAGCAAAGATTTATACACGTCTCCGGAGGAAAACTAAATGTCCACTGAATTCATCATGCCCAAGCTCGGACTCACTATGGAAGAGGGCACCATTCTCGAGTGGCTCGTTGAAGACGGAACCGAGATCACGCAAGGTATGGCGGTGCTTCGCATTGAGACCGACAAAGTTGAAAGTGATGTGGAGTCACCAGGTGCTGGACGATTCCATCGCGTCGGTAATCAAGGCGACACCTACCCGTGTGGCGCGTTGATTGGTTACTTGTTGGCTGATGGTGAAGAGCCGCCCGTCGCACAAGTCAATGCTCCTGCGGCTGCAGCGACCCCGGCAGCAGCGTCAGCATCATCAGCACCGGTTGCCTCGTCTGCACCAGTTGCTTCTACCGTCGCCGCTCCCCGTCGTGAAGGTCGCTTGTTTGCGTCGCCGAATGCTCGTCGCGTCGCCAAAGAACTCGGCATTGATATCGAGACTGTTGTCGGCAGTGGTCCTGAAGGTCGTATCACTTCAGAAGACGTCGAAGAAGCGCATAAGAATCCCAGCGCACGTCGAGCGACAGGCGCTCCAGCAATCGCCGTTGCCCCGATCTTGTCGTCGAATGGCAACGTGCTCGCGACTGCTGCGGCCCGTCAACTCGCCGAGTTGTTAGGTGTCGATCTTTCGCTCGTCCCTTACGACGCCACCGACGGTCGTGTCACCAAAGATGGTGTTGCTGCATTTGTTCGTGCGCAACTCGCAAGTGGTCTTGCTGCAAACAAGCAGAGTCCAAGTACCGAAAAGACAACCGTCGTTCTCGCTCCTGCCAGTCAGACACCGACGTCAATCAAGAAGATGTCTGGTATGCGTGGCACGATCGCCAAGCGCATGCAGTCATCGTTGCAAGACATGGCGCAACTCACCTTGCACATGGACGCCGACCTTGACGCCATCGTCGAAGATCGCGAGTCACGCAAATCTTCAAGTCAAAGTCTTCCGGGCTTTACCGATTACGTGATTGCCGCTGCAGCTCGTGCCCTGAAATTGCACCCAATCGTCAACTCACAAGTCACTGCCGAAGGTATTGCCCTTCTCCCCGAGATTCACGTGAGCATGGCCGTCGCTCTACCCGAGGGACTCATCGTGCCAGTCATCAAGAACACCACATCACTTGACTTGGCTTCACTTGCTTCTGAGACCAAGCGTTTGTCTGGCGCAGCCCGCGAAGGCAAACTTGGACTTGGCGAACTTGAAGGCGGAACGTTCTCGGTGAGCACACTTGGCATGTTCGGCGTTGACGGATTCACCCCAGTCATCAACCCGCCCAACACCGCCATTCTTGGTGTCGGTCGCCTCCGTGATGATGTCGTGGTCAGCAAGAAGGGCAAAGTGTCAACTGTCAAGCGCATGACCTTGAGCCTCACCTGGGATCACCGAGTCTTCGATGGTGCCCCCGCCGCCGAGTTCTGCAAGTCGATCGTTGATCTTCTTGCCGATCCCTCAGCGTTGAACAAGTAGTTCTCGCGTCTCAGGATTGAGGCTCAATTTCCAACCTCCTTCGTGTGCCGCATGGTGGTGACGTGAGCAGAGTGGAACCAGGTTGTTGAGGTCGGTTGGTCCTCCGTTCTCCCAATAATCAATGTGGTGCGGTTCGCAATGACTGAACTTCACAGAACATCCATCAATCGCACAGGTCTCATGCACTGCGGCCAAGGCCCGGCGTTGATAGGCCGTGGCTAAACGCTTCGATTTTCCGACGTCAAGCGGAACACTTTTACCATCAAGTACCAGCGGGATGATTTCGGCCTCACACGCCAAGCGGCGAATGGTTTCAACAGTCAGTTCTGAGCCATTCAAGGTGCGACACGTTCGAGCATCGCCCTGTTCTGCACCATGTGCACGACCAGCCAACAACTCGTAATCAATATGCACCACGATCTCAGCACGTGCGGGCCGGTCATACGAAGCACCAGCAAGAGAACTACCAGTCGGGTCTTCTGAGCGACTTTGCAATAGCCCCACTAGCGCCAAGGCCCGCCGATGATCATTGGGTTCAACTGAGGCATCACATTCAATCGGAACTTCACGATCACCCGAGTCAAACATCGCTTCTACCCCAGCATCAAGTAATGCCGAGACAATTGATCCTCGTTCGGGGTCAAACTTGCCGAACAAGTTGGTCATTCCATCGGCATCAACCCAGTGGCGAAGAAAGGTCTGACGGCGTTGCTTCTCGAAATGCGAGACTCCACCATCATCGGTCAAGGTTTGCGCGGTTCGACGTACGAGTTTTGTGAACTCATCAGCAGTCATGGTTTGGGCCGTCACCAAAAGTTCGGGTGCTCGTTCAATCAATTTGTCAGATTGCTCACCCAAGATCCTGAGACCGTTTGACAAAGCGTCAACATGTGCAGAGGTGACATTGCCTTCGGCTAAGGCTTCACCAAAAACCGGAACAGAACCAATGGTTTCGGTTCGGGCCATCACTTTGCGAACTTCAGAGGTTGACAATCCACTCTCACGAATGAGTTCAACTTCGGGCATCACAGAATTTAGTTCGGACATTGTCGCAACCAAACGTGATTGCAGCGAATCAAGCCACGCACGAAGCGAGCGAATATCGTTCAAACAATTTCGAAGTTCATCAATCGATCCGACTGAAGCGCCAGTCACGGCTAGAGCTTTTACCCGCTCAATAACGCCTGAAATACTCACGATTTTCACCTCCCAACGAAACAAATTGAAATTTCAATGACGCGGGAAGTCGACAAACTAAAGATACGTCAGGGGTGCAACAGAGTTAGTCAAAAATATGACATCTCAAAGAACTTTTCTATATATTTCTTGCTCAGCCGCGAGCCGCTTCAACAACAGGCAAGAAACGTTCGGGAACATCAAGCCAGTCTTCGGGCTTTTCAATGTCTTGCCAAAAGTTATGTTCAAGAGTTAACTCAACAAAGCCAGCCTCACGACATGCAGTCGCATCAGCAACAAGTGCCGCCATGTTGTCGCCATCGGCGGCACGTGGAGCAAGCGGTCCCTGAATAAACGAGCGATAGTAAACCTCGAGTGGCTTTTGATCAGTACTTCGCCGCTCATTTAATCCAGCAACAATCTTCTGCACTTTGCCAATTGGCATACCAGCTGGGTTCCATGCATCAAACCATTGAGCAGTGCGTGCCATGCCATCGGCCGACCACATTCCCGACAACAATTTCGGACGTGGACTCTGCACTGGCTTGGGACTCACGAACGAACTTGGTATCGAAAAAATTGATCCTTCATACGACACCGGGTCTTCTTGCCAACACGCCAACATCGCCGGAATAAAATCATCCATACGTCGACCGCGCGTTTCAATCTCGGTTCCCGATGCAGTGTGCTCTTCAGCGTTCCAGCCCACACCGAGACCAACAATCAAACGGCCATTGCACATCTGATCAATCGTGGCCAGGCGTTGCGCTAGCGGAACTGGCCAGTGATTACCTGCGACCAAAATGCTGGTTCCTAAACGAACCTTCGACGTGATGCCAGCAACAAAGGCCAAAGTCTCCGTTGGCGCGAACACCGACTTGTACTGATGCGGCGGCATGCGATCGGGTCCGCCATATCCACGAGTCGGCTTTTCGGGATACATGAAGTGATCTTGCACCCACAGTGCCTCATACCCCATTGCTTCGGCGCGACGAGCAAACTCAGCAACAATGTCAGCCCGTACATGGGGGCCAAGTTGCGGCAAACATAATCCAACACCGGTCATGAGATATTTCCCTTCACGAAAATGTTTCCCAACAAATCACTTCATCAACCGGCTTGCGATTCACGCTGGCAAACTTCTTTTCGGGATACCCCATTGCGATCGCTGTGCCCAGATACGCGTCATCGGGCAAGCCCAATTCTTCTCTGAACTTCTGTTCAGCCACGTAATGAAATGTCGTGAACGTTGTTCCGAGCCCCAACGACCGAGCGGCCAACACCAAGTTCTGCGAAGCCGGGTAGACAGTCGACCACACAAAGTTTTCGTTCGGCGCCTGCGGTGGGTACTTGTTGAACCCAACCACAAAAATCCATACCGGTACATCGGCAAAACCTTCGACCAATCGACGAGCACCAGCCATCATCTTGTCACGTGATGCGTCACCAGTTGGTCCACCCGAAAAATGTGATCCGAGCATTGCTTGAACCGCTGTCGCCATTCGTTCTTTACGGGCGCGATCACGCACCACAACGAACCTCCAGTTCTGACTATTGCCAGGGTTTGATGCGTATGTGGCAGCTTGAACGACTTTTCTGATGAGGTCTTCGGGGACTTCATCAGTTTTGAGATGCCGCATCGCAATACACGTGCGCATCATTTCAATCACGTCAATTTCAGACACCCGAATCTCTCAATCAGTAATTCGTGATGCGCCCGGCGTCAATGCCGTTGCGGAACAATTCATTGAGATCTTCATCAGCAGTGACCAACAAAGCATCCAACCATCCGTGCACATACTGGGCGCCACCTTCGTTGCGACCGAAGATCAGATCTTTCTTTGCACCCGTCTTCACGGTGCGTTGAATCTTCAATCCTGTCGCGTAGTCCTCATCACGAACGACGTTCTCAAGGAACGCAATCTGCTTATTCGCAGCCGCGATGAACTCTTCGGTCTTTGGTGCAGTTGAAATGAAGTCAAGATATGTCACCGATTCATCGGCGGTTGCTCCAGGGAAAACGCGTGCGACTTGATAAATCTTGTGACCTTCAATTTCAAAGCCGGCGATTGAACCGTGTGGGAACACACTCCACACGCCACCAGTCAAAACCGACTCGGGCCACTCAGAAGTTGGGCGGCCTTCGAGCTTCGCCCAGTTGCCTCGCGGACCTGTCACACGTTGGTGCGGTCCAACGCGATGAAACAAAGCGTCCGGCGACATATCGGGACCGAAAGTGTTCTTATGCAGAATTGGGAGATGGTAAAAATCAACATAACCGTCGAATGAAATCTTCCAGTTTGGTCCAGCCAAAATTCGGGTTCCGAAATGATTCATGCTGGCGAAGTCACAGAACTCGAGCATTTCGTCGTAGCCCGCAAAGAACGCATCAAAATCAAGTTTTGAATCGGGCGACAAGGTCACCCAGATCAAACCAGCGCGTTCAGCAATGGGCAACTGGGTGAGACCAAGACACGATGTATCAAGTTGACCGAAATCGTCTTGTTTGAAAACGCCAACCAGGTCGCCCTCTTGGTTATACGTCCAGTTGTGATACGGGCACGCAAAGCGTCGAGCCGTGCCGACACCTGGATCAACAAGTTGCGCGCCACGATGACTACACATGTTGACGAATGCCCGAGCAATGCCGTCGGCTCCACGAGAAATGAGCACGGGCATGCCAACCACATCAATCGCTTTATACGTATTGACTTCTTTGATTTCGGCAGTCATGGCGAGCAACAACGGCACTCGCTTGAAGATCATGTCAACTTCGCGCTGCCAACGTTCGGGGTCAAAGTAATTCGACGCAGGAATCGTGGTCACCGATTCAGTGAGGTGCACGGTTCCGGCTTTGTTATGCGCAATCGTGCGCTCGGCCATTGCGACAAGTTTCTCGCGGCTCATAGTTACCCCCAGGTACCTCGGACAGCGTGCTGCTGCTTGGTCTCAGCCTAGATGTTTCGATTCAGCTCAAACGATTGCTCGGTCGCGTGCTTATTAGTCGTTTTGCAGTAAATGCACGAGACTGCTGGTGTCCCAGCGACTTCCACCCCGAGCGACCACCTGGGCATAGAACTGATCAACCAAAGCAGTCATTGGCAAGCGAGCACCGTTGCGGTTTGCTTCATCGAGGCAGATGCCCAAGTCTTTGCGCATCCACTCAACGGCAAAGCCAAATTCAAATTCGCCTCGATTCATGGTGCTGGCACGGTTATCCATCTGCCAGCTGGCGGCTGCACCTTTGCCAATGACTTCAACCAACTTGTCGACATCGAGACCGGCTCGTTGCGCGAAATTGACACCTTCAGCAAGGCCTTGCACGATTCCGGCAATACAGATCTGATTGACCATTTTGGCTAATTGGCCCGCACCTGCTTTTCCGAGACGCTCACAGGCCCGCGAGTACGGAGCAATCGCTTCCTTGGCCCGCTGGAAGACTGCCTCATCGTCGCTACCGCACATAATGGTCAACGCACCGTTTTGCGCCCCGGCCTGCCCACCAGACACTGGAGCATCAACGAACCCAATCCCCCGTTCGGCACATGCCGCCGATACTTCTCGGGCTACGTCGGCCGAGGCCGTGGTGTGGTCGATCAAGATTGAACCTGGCTTCATACCCGCCAAAGCGCCCTGTGGGCCATAGACAACCGAGCGAACATCATCGTCGTTGCCCACGCACATCATCACGAAATCGGCGTATTCGACGGCTTCAACGGGAGTGGGCTTGGCAAAGCCACGGTTGAGGGCAACCCAGGCCAAAGCTTTGGGTGCCGAACGGTTATAGACCGTGATCTGGTAATCGGCCTTGGCTAAGTGACTCGCCATGGGGGCGCCCATGACTCCGAGTCCGAGAAATGCCACTTTGGGTCCGGTGCCGATTGTAGGAATTGGTCCGGTTGCGTCTTCAGGAGTTTGTGCCATGCCCTCTAGTTTGTCAGGCTCTGAGGTACCACCATGAGCAAGAACCTTCATATTGA
>Ga0209768_10001957_pt1 | contig 12959 bp, 13 predicted proteins | sample LauGreSBDMM110SD_3_FD_187564 | JGI IMG/M metagenome (GOLD analysis project Ga0209768, IMG submission 187564) | Freshwater lake microbial communities from Lake Michigan, USA - Sp13.BD.MM110.SD (SPAdes) (version 2) | ecosystem: Environmental > Aquatic > Freshwater > Lake | place: Lake Michigan... | reverse complement strand
AGATTCACCACGCATATTTATTTAGTGGTCCAAGAGGCTGTGGTAAAACATCAAGTGCTCGGATTATGGCTAGATCTTTAAATTGTGAAAAAGGGCCAACACCTAATCCGTGTGGTATTTGCCAATCATGTAAGGATCTAGTTGCAAATGGTCCTGGTTCATTAGATGTAATTGAATTAGATGCAGCAACACATGGCTTAGTAGATGATGCTAGGGATCTGCGGGATAAAGCTTTTTTCGCGCCAGTCTCATCTAGATATAAAATTTATATTATTGATGAGGCTCATCAACTTGGGCCCGGGGCAGCGAACGCGTTACTTAAAGTAGTTGAAGAACCACCTGCCCATGTGCTTTTTATATTTGCTACAACTGAACCAGATAAATTAATTTCAACAATTAGGTCAAGGACACATCACTATCCATTTAGATTAGTTCCACCTGCAATCCTAAATTCACACCTTGAGAAGATCTGCGCAAGTGAAGGTATTAAGGTGGCTAAGGGTGTTATTTCGTTAGTAGTTAGAGCAAGTGGTGGTTCAGTAAGAGATAGCCTTTCTATTCTTGGTCAATTACTAGCAGGTGCTGGCAGTGATGGTGTCACATATGAAATCGCAGTTGCCCTCCTTGGTTATACCGACTCCGCACTAATTGATGAAGCAATCGATGCAATAGCTGCTCAAGATAGCGCTTCTTTATTTACTACCATTGATCGAGTAATTGAATCAGGGCAAGATCCAAAGCGATTTGCATCAGACCTGCTTGAACGAATGAGAGATCTAATAATTGTTGGAGCATCTGATGAAAATAACTCAGCAATTCTAAATTCACTTGCCACTGATCAACTAGATCGAATTCGCACCCAAGCAAAATTAATTGGAATTGCAACCCTGATTAGATCAGCAGATTTAATTGCGCAAGGTCTTACTCAGATGAAGGGCGCAACCCCACCAAGATTGATTTTGGAGCTAATTTGTGGGCAGATGATGCTGCCAACTGGTGATAATGCAAATATAACTGCCCGAATTGAAAAGCTTGAAAAGAGCTCATCTTTAATTACGCCATCTATCCAAGCCGCACCGGTTATGGCTCAGAGTGCGCCTATTAAAGAGGTTAAACCGGCTAAAGAGGTAGTTGATAAAGTAGTTGATAATAAACCTGTCGTGAATAAACCAATTCAAAACAAATCTAGCGGAAGTATTGATATCACTTCCCTTCGTAGGATGTGGCCACAAGTAATTGATGCTGTTAAAGGCAAGAGGCGCCTCACCTGGTCATTACTTGCAACTAGCGCGCAGATTCTTTCATTAGATGATGAGAACATAACAATAGGTATTGTTAATTCAGGAGCAAGAGATTCATTTGTTAGATCAGAGAGTGATTTAATTTTATCTGATGCTTTTGAAGAAGTGACAGGGGTTAGGCGAAAGATTCTGGCAACAGTTGATTCATCCGTTGCTACCACTACTATGGCAAGAGCTGATGAAGATCCTGCAGATAATGACATGCTTTCAGGTGCTGATCTATTAGCTAGTAAATTAGGCGCAAAAGTTATTAAGGAGTCTAACTAAGTATCACCTTAGTGACATAAATATGTATGAAGGAATAATCCAAGATTTAATCGATGAGCTAGGCAGACTTCCTGGCGTTGGTCCTAAGAGTGCGCAGCGAATTGCTTTTCATATTATTGCCTCAGATCGCGTTGATGTAACACGTCTTGCCGAAGTTTTAAAAACTGTTAAAGAGCGAGTTAAGTTCTGCACTATATGTGGCAATATTTCAGAAGAGGATCTATGCAGGATATGCCGGGACCCAAGGAGAGATAACACATCTATTTGTGTAGTTGAAGAAAGTAAAGATGTAATTGCAATTGAAAAAACTAGAGAATTTAAAGGTAAGTATCATGTTTTAGGGGGCGCTATTTCTCCAATAGATGGCATAGGACCAGAGAATCTTCGAATCAAAGAGCTGATGAGCAGATTAGCTGCAACTGAGATAAGTGAAATCATTATTGCAACTGATCCAAACCTTGAAGGTGAAGCAACTGCCACCTATTTAACAAGATTAATTAAGCCGCTAGGGGTTACGGTCTCCCGCCTTGCCTCAGGACTTCCGGTAGGGGGCGATCTTGAGTACGCAGATGAGATCACCTTAGGCAGAGCATTTGAGGGTAGGACAACATTAAATTCCTAAATCAAAGATTGTTCACAAATAAACTAATTTTATTACGATGTATAATTTCAATTTTATTGCCAAAAAAAATTGGAGTAAAATTACCCCGAAAAGTTTTGCGCAGAATTTACTCTAATAGAAAATTTGTAGTGAGAATTGATAATAAAAAAACTTTTTCATTAATTGGAACTAGTAATTCGCTTGAAAATAGTATTTATTGGAATTCACTTACAAAAAGCGATGAAGGCTTTTCTATAGAACTACTAATCAAACTAATAAAACTAGAAAAAAAACTAGTATTTTGGGACGTTGGATCTAATTCAGGGGTATTTTCCATACTTGTTAAGTATACGGTACCTAATGCAACTATTGTTGCTTTTGAACCAAGTAAAATCTGCTTAGAAAAATTTCAAAAAAATTGTGTTTTAAATGGTTTTAGTTATTCTAAAACTGTTCATAATGAATTTAAAGCAAAAAACATATTAATTTATGAAAATGCACTTAGTTCAAGTACTACATTTTTAGAATTAAAATACTTTTCTAGTTTTGATAACTTTACGTATGGTGGGAAAATAGTAAAAAATGATATCGGAGTTTTAAAAGCAGAAAAAATCCAGACAATTACTGCGTCAGAGATAATAAGTTCAAACAAGAGCTTACTGCCAAATTTTATGAAAATTGATATCGAGGGACATGAAGATCACGCACTACTAGGCTTTGGTAATTTTCTTCAAGAATTGCAAGTTGTACTCATTGAAATTCTTGATGACGCTATTGCTAAAAAAATTGAAACATTTCTAAATCCAGAAATGTATAGATATTTTGATATTAATGACCATACACATAGAGTTCTTGAGTGCGATCACTTAAAGCAAAGTGTTTCCAGAAATTGGTTTGTTGTTCGCCGCGATCAGGGGCTCATAATTAACCTGCTGAAATCTCAAAATATAGCAACATAAGCGTCTCATATTTTGAGACAAAGAGCCAATCTTATTTTGTGTCCTTACACTTAGGCCATGGGTTTAATAGTGCAAAAGTTTGGCGGCTCCTCCGTTGCAGATGCTGAGGGGCTAAAGCGCGTTGCCAGTCGAATAGTTGCCACCAAAAAAAGTGGGCATCAGGTTGTAGTTGTTGTCTCAGCCATGGGCGACACCACCGATGAATTAATTGAGTTAGCTAATCAAGTATCCCCACTTCCTAATGGACGTGAGTTAGATATGTTATTAACAGCGGGTGAGCGAATCTCTATGGCGCTCCTTGCCATGGCAATTTCAAACTTAGGACATGAAGCACGATCATTTACTGGTTCACAAGCTGGAATTATTACAACTTCAACACATGGTAAGGCACGAGTTATTGACGTGACACCTGGTCGAATTCAAGAAGCACTTAAAGAGGGCGCCATTGCAATTGTTGCAGGATTTCAAGGAGTATCACAAGATACAAATGATGTGACAACTTTAGGACGAGGTGGCTCTGACACAACCGCTGTGGCGCTCACTGCAGCACTTGAAGCAGATGTTTGTGAGATATATACAGATGTAGATGGCATATTCTCTGCTGATCCAAGAGTTGTGCCAGAGGCAAGAAAACTTTCAACAGTTACATACGATGAAATGCTTGAGCTAGCTGCAAGTGGCGCCAAAGTATTACATCTACGTTGTGTTGAATATGCACGCCGTTATGAGTTACCAATTCATGTTAGATCATCTTTTTCCAACAAAGAAGGAACCTGGGTGGTTAAGGATCATCCAGAAGGGGGCGAAATGGAAGCAGCAATAATCGCAGGAATAGCACATGATAAAAGTGAGGCAAAGGTAACCATCGTTGGTGTGCCAGATAGAGCTGGTATGGCAGCTGCCATTTTCCAAGCAATAGCGGACGCTGATATAAACATCGACATGATTGTGCAAAATGTTTCAGCAGCAGCAACTGGTTTAACTGATATCTCATTCACATTACCTAAAACTGAAGGTGCTAATGCAACTGCAGTTTTAAAACGCATTCAAGGTGAGATTGGTTTTGCATCTCTTCAATACGATGATCAGATCGGTAAGTTATCCTTAATTGGTGCTGGTATGAGAAGTCATCCAGGTGTAACTGCAACCTTCTTTGCTTGTTTATCAGAGGCTGGCGTAAATATTGAGATGATTTCAACCTCTGAAATCCGCATCTCAATTGTTTGTCGCTCAAGTGATTTAGATAAAGGTGTTAAAGCAGCTCACACCGCTTTTGATTTAGACGCAGATCAAATTGAAGCTGTTGTTTATGGCGGTAGCGGGCGATGAGTAAAAAACCATCACTTGCTGTAATTGGCGCAACCGGCGCTGTGGGCACAGTAATGCTAGATATTTTATCTAAGCGTAAAGATGTATATAGTGAGATTAGATTAATTGCGTCCGCCAGAAGTGCTGGAAAAAAACTTACCTGCCGTGGTCAAGAGTTAACTGTTGTCGCATTAACACCTGAGGCATTTGAAGGAATTGATATTGCAATGTTTGATGTGCCGGATGAGGTATCAAAAGAGTGGGCACCAATTGCGGCAAGTAAAGGCTGCGTTGTAGTAGATAACTCAGGTGCCTTTCGAATGGATAAAGATGTTCCACTAGTTGTTCCTGAAGTAAATCCAGATCAGGTAAAGAATAGATCAAAGGGAATTATTTCAAATCCAAACTGCACAACTCTTTCTATGATCGTTGCCATGGGCGCACTTCACAAACAATATGGACTTAAAGAGTTAGTAGTTGCTTCCTATCAAGCAGCATCAGGTGCGGGGCAATCTGGAATTGATACGCTGCGTGATCAAATAAGTAAAGTAGCAAACACATCAGCCGGTGATACGGCCGGTGATGTTCGCAAAGTAATTTCAGATCATGGACCGTTTCCAGCACCACTTGCCTTAAATGTTATTCCTTGGGCAGGTTCATTAAAAGAGGATGGTTATTCATCTGAGGAGTTAAAAGTTAGAAATGAATCTAGAAAAATATTAGGTCTTGCTAATTTAAAAGTATCTGTCACCTGTGTTCGAGTTCCAGTGCTAACAACTCACTCATTAGCTGTTCATGCAATCTTTGAAAAGGAAGTATCTAGGCAGGTAGCCCAAGATGTGCTTAAAAATGCTGCCGGAGTTGAGTTAGTCGATGATCCAGAAAATCATAAGTTTCCAACCCCAGCAGATGTAGTTGGAACTGATCCAACTTGGGTAGGTCGAGTTAGAAAATCACTCGATGATCCAAATGCGCTAGATTTATTTGTTTGCGGAGATAATCTTCGAAAAGGCGCCGCCCTTAATACCGCTCAGATAGCGGAGTTAGTAGCAGCTGAGTTTTAATTACTCGCGCTAGGCTATTGATATGACAATTTTAGTTGCTGGCGCGACTGGTCTTGCCGGCTCTGCAATTGTTAGGGAACTAACTCGAATTGGTAGGCCAGTAGTTGGAATATCCAGTAAGGATGTAGATCTACTTGATCGTAAGGCAACTTTTAATTACTTAAATAAACTTAAACCAAATTCGGTCATTGATGCCGCCGCTAAAGTGGGTGGGATTTCGGCTAATAATACTTATCCAGTCGAGTTTTTATCAGAAAATATTCAAATTCAAACTAACTTAATTGATGCGGCTCACAGTGCTAATGTTGAAAAATTTATGTTTTTAGCATCTAGTTGTGTTTATCCTAAAAATTGTCCTCAACCGATTAAAGAAGAGTATGTATTAACTGGCGCACTTGAATCGACTAATTCTGCATATGCAATAGCAAAACTTGCTGGAATTGAGTTAATTAAGGCGTATCGAAAAGAGTTTGGCCATAAATGGATAAGTGTTATGCCAACCAACTTGTATGGCCCTAATGATAATTTCGATCTAGAAAGCAGCCATGTTTTTCCAGCACTAGTTCGTAAATTTGTTGAAGCAAAAAAATCTAATGCAAGCTCAGTTGATTTATGGGGCACGGGAAAACCCAGAAGAGAGTTTTTGCACGTTAATGATTTAGCGAAAGCGATTATTGTCTGTCTTGATAATTATGATGCAGATCAGCAAATAAATATTGGAACAGGAATTGATTTGACTGTTGCGGAACTAGCTGAAAAAATCGCGAAAAATTCTGGGTTTTCAGGCAGTATAAATTGGGACGTGGCCAGGGAAGATGGAACTCCTCAAAAGGTTCTAGATATTCAGAAAATTACCAATTTGGGTTGGAAACCAACTATTAGTCTAGATCAAGGTATTAAGTTAACTGTAGAGTGGTATCTTGAAAATAGTCGGGAGATATAAACCAATATGAAAAAAGCATTTATTACAGGAATAACAGGACAAGACGGGTCTTATTTAGCAGAGTTATTATTAGAAAAAGGTTATGAAGTCCATGGTTTAGTTAGAAGATCTAGTTCATTTAATACTGGACGAATTGATCATATCTATCAAGACCCGCACACTCCTAATCCCAAATTATTTTTACATTATGGAGATTTAACTGACGGCGTCAACTTGACAAACTTAATTCATGAAATTAAGCCAAATGAAGTTTATAACATTGGAGCTCAGTCGCATGTTCAAGTTTCTTTTACTATGCCCCAGTACACAGCCCAAGTCGATGCAGTTGGATCAGTTGCATTACTTGAATCAATTAGAGCCTCTGGAATTAATTGTCGGTTTTATCAGGCAAGCACTAGTGAGTTGTACGGTTCAACACCACCTCCACAGAATGAAGATTCACCTTTTAGGCCAAGAAGCCCATACGCAGCGGCAAAACTAATGGCCTACTGGTCAACTGTTAACTACCGGGAAGCATACGGTTTACACGCAACAAATGGGATTTTATTTAACCATGAATCCCCAAGGAGGGGGGAAACTTTTGTAACTCGTAAAATTACTCGCGCAGTTGCAAAAATTGCTACTGGAAGTAAAGAAAAGCTTTATTTAGGTAATTTAGATGCAGTGCGTGATTGGGGTTTTGCAAAAGAATTTGTTGAATCGATGTGGCTAATGCTGCAACAGGATAAACCCGGTGATTATGTGGTGGCAACCGGAATAGGTGCAACAGTAAGAGATTTTGCCCAAGTTGCCTTTGATCATGCAGGATTAAATTACAAAAACTATGTGGAATTAGACAAACGATACATCCGACCAACAGAGGTAGATGGCCTGATCGGAGATCCATCAAAAGCTGAGAAAATTCTTGGTTGGAAAGCAAAAACTCATTGGAAAGAATTAGCGAAGCTAATGGTTGATGCTGACATAGAAAAAATTAAATCTCACTCTTAACACTAATATTAAGCAGTTAAAGTTATAAGTGAAACTTCAGGTGGGCAAGCAAATCTAAATGGCGCATAAGGGCTCATTCCGATACCTGCTGAAACATTAAGCCACGGCTCATTATTTACTCTAGTAACGCCGCGTGAGCGCCAATTCTCTAAATCACAATTTGTTGTAAGAGATCTACTTCCACCCGGCCATGGCAACCTAATCTGCCCACCGTGAGTATGTCCCGCAAAGATAAGATCTAATTTATCACTCGCCATTACAGCAAGTACTCGCTCATATGGTGCATGCGTTACACCCAGTGAAACATCAGCACGTTTACTCGCCAAACCTGCTACTAAAGGATAGTTATCTAATTCAAGGTGTGCATCATCTGTGCCACGAGCTTCAACTATGACCCCATTAATCTTTACTTTCACTTTATTATGGTTTAAATCTTTCCAACCTCTACTTATTAATTTTTTTTGTAAATTCTGCCACGGCAATTTGTTACCAAGGTTTTGCCCACCGTGATCTTTTTGTAGATAGGAAAATGGATTTTTAAACTTTGGTCCATAATAATCATTTGAACCAAATACAAAAAAACCAGGTAGGTCCAGTAATTCATCTAAGGCATTAATGACTGGACCAACTGCATCTTTATGGGCTAGGAAATCACCGGTTGAGATAACTAAATCTGGTTTTAAATTGATAAAGCTTTTAATATCAGCGATCTTACGTTTTTGGCCTGGGCGCAGATGAAGGTCAGAAAAGTGCAAAATAGTGATATCACTAGACCCTTTGGGTAGCAGGGGCAGGACAGATCTTCGTACTTTATATGCCATAGGCATGAGAAGATACCGCTATGGGACTAAAAGAAAAACTACAAACAGATTTAACCGATGCGATTCGCGCACGGGATGAGGTAAAAAGCGGAACTATCCGTATGTTACTTGCCGCAATTACAAATGAAGAGGTCGCTGGTAAGGAGGCCAAAGTTTTAGTAGATGCTGAAATAATTACTGTTTTATCTCGTGAGGTGAAAAAACGCCGAGAGGCAGTTGAGGCATACACCCAAGCAAAAAGAGATGATCTTGCCAATAAAGAAAAAGCGGAGGCAGCGGTAATCGCGCTTTATCTACCAGAGCAGTTAAGTGAGGCTGAAATTAAGAAGTTAATAACGGAAGCAATCACTGAAACAAATGTATCAGGTCCTGCTGGAATGGGATTAGTAATGAAGGTATTACAACCTAAGATTGCTGGGAAAGCAGATGGTGGGTTAGTTTCAACTCTGGTTAAAGCTGCGCTCGCTCAATAATTTTAAATAACAGATAAAGGAAGAAGTAAATATGAATTATGAATATGTAACTGTTCCACTACTTACCCATGCAACTAAGGCGATCCTAGATACCTGGGGCTCTGATGGTTGGGAGTTAGTGCAAGTAATTCCAGCCCCTGGGGGCGGGGAACAATTAGTTGCTTATATGAAACGAGAGATTAAATGAGTTTAAAAGAAAAAATAGAGTCCTTTGGTTTAACTCTGCCAGTTGCTGCCCTGCCAATTGCAGCGTATGTACCAGCAATTAAAACTGGTAATTTAGTTTTTGTTGCAGGACAACTTCCATTAGTAGATGGCAAGATTGTTAAAGAAGGCAAAGTTGGCAAAGAAGTAACTCCTGAAGAGGCCAAAGAGATGGCACAGATTTGTGCGTTAAACGCATTAGCCGCAATTGCTTTAGTTGCTGATATTGATCAGATAGAGCGAATCATTAGAGTTGGTGGCTTTGTTAATGGTATTCCTGGTTTTTTTGCAATCCCACCAATTATTAACGGTGCTAGTGAGTTATTTATTAAATTATTTGGTGAAGTAAATGGCAAACATGCTAGAACTGCAATTGGTGTGGCAGAGCTACCACTTAATGCCCCAATTGAAATTGAAGTTCTGGTACAATTAAGGGAATATTCATAAAGTAGTAACGAGGTATAAAATTAAATTTTTAAACTTGGCCTGTGGAAATAATTTTATCAATTCAGAAATTTGGGAAAATTGTGACTTTTCACCTTCTTCCAAAAAAATTAAATCAATAGATCTATTAAGCAGATTTCCATATGAAAGTGAAACGTTTGACTTAATTTATTGTTCACATTTTGTTGAGCATGTAAGTATTGATGATTTAAATCTTTTTTTTAATGAATGCAATAGAGTTCTTAAATTCGGTGGATTTATTAGATTAGTTTTGCCAGATTTTGAAAATATAGTAAGCGAATATATAAAAAATATTAATGAAGAAAATCAATTGTTTAGTCAGTTCAATATTGTAGAGTTAATTGATCAATGTACCCGGAAAACTAGCGGAGGTGAGCTTCAGAAGTGGCGAAAATTTGCTGTAGAAAACGAAGTTTTAGCAAATTATATTACACTTAGGACCGGCCTAGGAGTACCTTCTAATATACAAAGAAGTAGTAAACTAGCAAATAAAATTAAGAATTTTAGATTCAAAAAATTAATTTATAAAACTCAGCGTGCATTAATATACAAATTTTTAATTTTAACACCTAAATGGTTTCAAAAAAATCACGTAATCAGAACCGAAACTGGGGAGAGGCATTTATGGGTACACGATTTCGAATCAATTTCAGTTCTTTTAAGTAGATCAAGGTTTAAGAAAATTAAAAAAGTAGGCCCTAATATTTCCCAAAATTTATATTTTCCTACATATCCTTTGGATGTGAATGATAATAATCAACCCCAAAGAGGTACTCAATCTATGTATATTGAGGCGGAAAAATAAATTTTTAATGATAGCTAAAACTATGCAAAAATAATTTCATAATAACAGGATATCACTTGTGAAAAGAAGTTATAATATGAATTTAATTTCATCTAACATACTTATAGCGATACATTACTATAAAAATTCATATGTCTATCGCCTATAACTTTATAGTTCCATTCATTTTTTGCTCGGGCTCTAGCAGCATGCGATATCTTATTCCGTTGCTCAATAGTTAACATATATAAATGTTCCAATATTTTTAATAATCCCAATACTGACTTTTGTTCAGCAACAAACCCTGTACAGCCATTCAAAATAGTATCAACCGCACCAGTTCCACTAAATACTATAACTGGAATTCCACAAGATTGAGCCTCTTGAGCAACTAGTCCGTAAGCTTCTGCGATTGAGGGAACAACTAATACATCAAGTGAAGCATAAAACGAAACTAAGTCTTGGTTAGAATTTAATTTTCCAGCTAAAATTGTAGTTCGACCGATATCTTTATACTTTGAATACGAGTTAATGGAGGCGCCCCCAAGCAAAAATCGCCAATCTGAGTTTAAGTTAGTGTGGGAGCAAAGTTTATAAACATATTCCCAACCCTTACGTTCTGATACTCCACCAAGGAATCCAATAACAAATAAATTATCATCAATTTTATATTTTTCGCGAGCTTGTTTCTTAGGCATTGGCTTAAACAGATCTATATCTATCGGTGGTGGAATAATTTCTATTTTTTTATCATAAAAAAGTACACTAGAACTCGCTTGGCTGGCCAACCATTTGCTAGGAGAAATTAAGTGAAGGTTTCCATAGTATTTTTTTTTCTGATTCCACACTACTTTACATAAATCTACTCCATAATCATTATTAGGCCGATTATGCTTGTAGTACCCATCAATAAATCTAGGGAGGTCTGATTCTAATAAATAATGTTCTCCACCTAAGAATGGCCACATATCTAACATAGTCCAAACCAAAGGCTTTTTAATTTTTCCAATTTGTTTTATTGAGATTAATCCACCATTTATCCAGTGTAAATGGATTATGTCACTACTTGATTTATTTAACTCACTGGACGATACTGCACCCATAAAGTTTAACGATTTGTATCGGTATTCTTGGGTTTTTTCAAATATACGTATTTTTTTATCTAAGGTTTGGCTAGTTTTTGCTCTAAGAAAGTTAAACTTTTTTGACCCGCTATCAGACACTATGTACATATTATTTAGTGGATATTTCAAGCTACTTGCTAAGAGTTTATTTTCAATCCCAACAAAAGTAGTGGAATCAATTGTTCGGGCCACGTAAGTTGCTGCACCTCCTGTGGCGTTACTTTGCGATAAATGCGTAATTTTCATATAGTTATCATACTACAAACCAGTTTTAAGTTATCTAAATATTCTAAATTAAATCTAGCTCTAATAGTACAAATACTCGCAAATTATGTAATATATAATTGAGTTTTATAGATAACCACACGATATATGTTCAAATTATAAAAAAATTTTACTTTTTTGTATTTTAATAAAGTTTAACGCCCTCGCTTAACTAATCTCTCATAATCTACAACTATTACCGTTCTTGGCTCAAGCTTTATCCAGCCACGTGTTGCAAAATCAGATAATGCTTTGTTAACAGTCTCTCTAGATGCTCCAACTAATTGAGCTAACTCCTCTTGAGTTAGATCATGATTAACATGTAGACCATCATCTTTTTGTGTGCCAAATCTTTCACTTAACCCAATAATTGCTTTAGCAACTCGGCCTGGTACATCAGCAAAAACCAAATCAGATAAAACTTCATTTGCTTTACGAAGACGTTGAGCAAGTCTTCTAAGTAATTGCAGAGCAACTTGTGGATGCTCTTTCACTAAACCTATTACCTGATCATGAGCTAATGCTAAAAGTTTTGAATCAACTACCGCAGTTGCAGTTGCAGTTCTCGGCCCTGGATCAAAGAGTGATAACTCACCAAACATATCCCCCGGCCCTAGTATTGAAAGTAAATTTTCTCGGCCATCATTTGAATAAGTTCCTAATTTTAATTTACCGGCAATGACTACAAATAATCTATCTCCAGCATCACCCTCTTTAAAAATAACTTGCCCTTTTGTAACTTTAATTGCAGTCATAGAAGCATGCAGGCTGGCGGCGGAAACTTCATCGATGGCAGTAAAAATTGGTGCTCGTCTTACCGCTTCTTCCTCATCCTTTTGTGACATGTCGCGATAATACAACTTTAAGCAAGCACACACCAATGAGCGTAACCTTGGCAAATGCGAGAGAGTGGTGTGAACAAAAAAATTAGGGCTAAAGCGATCTATCGTGTGCTGACAAAGAGCTATCCAAAGGTTAGATGTGAGTTAGATTATACAAATCCCTTTCAACTGTTAGTTGCAACAGTTTTATCTGCCCAATGCACCGATAAACGGGTAAATCAAACCACGCCAGCCTTGTTTAAAAAATATAACACAATTAAAAAGATGGCTGCAGCTGATAAAAATGATCTTGAAAGATTAATAAAATCTACAGGATTTTTTAGAGCAAAAGCAAAAAATATTAAATCCTTAAGTGAAAAGATTTTAATTGATTTTAATGGCGAGGTTCCAGAAAAATTAGAGGATTTAATTACCTTACCTGGCGTAGGTAGAAAGACGGCTAATGTGGTTTTAGGCCATGCCTTTGGCATCCCAGGAATAACTGTTGATACGCATTTCGGTAGATTAAGTAGAAGATTTGGTTGGAGTAAAGAAAATAATCCAGTAAAG
>Ga0209768_10001952_pt1 | contig 12968 bp, 11 predicted proteins | sample LauGreSBDMM110SD_3_FD_187564 | JGI IMG/M metagenome (GOLD analysis project Ga0209768, IMG submission 187564) | Freshwater lake microbial communities from Lake Michigan, USA - Sp13.BD.MM110.SD (SPAdes) (version 2) | ecosystem: Environmental > Aquatic > Freshwater > Lake | place: Lake Michigan... | reverse complement strand
CATTTCTAAAAACGAACCTGAATCCACCAAGGCTTCAATGATTGGTCGAATTTTATAAACCTTACGGGGATCTTTGGGGATGGCGTCACGCAACCAGCTTTGATCAAGTGTTTCGGTGGGTACAGCACCACGCGGCGGTAGCTCATGCACTGAAGCAGGCAAATAGGACAAGAAACGGCGAGCCGCGATAAATGCGTCAGCTTCAGAGGCTACCTCATCATCGACCACGCCATTGCGCGCATGAATCTGGCTACCGCCCAATTCGTTCTTTGTGTAATTCTGACCAATGCGCGCAACCACAGGCGGGCCCGCCACAAACAACTGCGAAGAGTCTTTGACCATCACCGAATAGTGGCTAGCCGACACACGGGCAGAGCCTTGCCCGGCCACAGAACCCAAGGCCAACGACACGCAAGGCACTTGAGCCAAACTACGGGTAATGGATGCCCAGATTTTCATTTTGGGCAATAAAGCATGCCCCATTTTTTCGATGTTTTTAACCGAACCACCGCCGCCCGTACCATCGATTAAGCGCACGAGCGGTAAACGCAAATCACAGGCCATTTGTTCGGCAAAAATCATTTTGTCGCCAACCGCACCGTCATTAGCCCCACCGCGCACGGTGAAGTCATCCCCCACCAATACGATCGGCCGCTGGTTGATTTGTGCCCGACCGATGATGACGTTCGAGGGCATCACGGTGACTAACTTGCCCTCGGCGTCGTAGGTTGCGGTACCGGCCAGCCCACCCACCTCACGAAAGGTCTGCGGATCCACCAGTTGATCGATGCGTTCGCGTACCGTTAACTTGCCGTTGTCGTGCTGCCGCTTAACCTTCTCTTCCCCACCCATCGTGAGTGAAAGTTTTTTTCTAAGCGCTAGCTCTTCTAATTCTGGGGTCCAACTCATTGTTTTGCTCTGTCCTTGTGTGATGACACAGCCGCAAGCGCAGCATGTCTGCTCCTGTTGGCCTGTGCGGCTCAATCAATATTGTTCTCGAGTCAACAAGATACCTCATTGACACCCAATTTTGGTAGAAATTAGTGACCAACGACCGAACTCTGTCCGCACTTAAAAGCGGGGTTACCAACGAAACATAGGGAAATCCTTGATGGGTCGCGTTCTCGACTGGCCGACCACGCCCAAGCCATCCCGAGCGTTGCGGTGGCACAATAGTGTCTTTTGCAAGAGCTTCCACCATGACCTCAGCCACAGCTTCGTCCAGTTCTATTGTTTCGCTTGATGCTGTCAGCCTGTCACGTGCGATTCATCGCCGCGAGGTGTCTTGTGTCGAGGTGCTAGAAGCCTTCTTGGTGCAAATAGACCAACAAAATCCAACCGTCAACGCCATCGTGGCCATGCCCGACCCCGACGCCCTCTTTGCTCAGGCACACGAACGCGACGCACAGTTAGATCGCAAGCAAAGCATGGGTGTGCTCCACGGGTTTCCGCAAGCGCCCAAAGACATCTCCCCTGTAGCCGGCATGATCACCACTAACGGCTCGCCGATTTTTAAAGGGCAAGTCACCACGACGGATTCAGCGGCCAATGCGCGCGTGCGTGCCGCCGGAGCGATTTTTGTAGGGCGTACCAACTCACCAGAGTTTGGCTTGGGCGCACACACCTACAACCCTGTCTACGGTATCACCCGCAACGCCTTTGACCCCTCGCGCTGCGCGGGTGGCAGCAGTGGTGGCGCGGGCGTTGCCCTCGCCTTGAATATGCTGCCAGTTGCTGACGGCTCTGACATGATGGGGTCGCTGCGCACGCCTGCAGCCTTCAACAATGTATTTGGCTTTCGAACCTCGCCTGGCTGTGTGCCACACGGCCCGGGCGAAGAAGTCTTTTTTCAGCAGTTCAGCGTCACGGGTCCGATGGCGCGCAACATCCCTGATCTGGCGTTGTTACTTTCAGTACAAGCTGGATTTGATGCGCGCTTGCCGTTGTCGCGCAGACAAGATGATGTCAAATTATTTGAGCAGCCGCTTGAACGCGAGTTGCGCGGCACCCGTATTGGCTGGCTTGGTAATTTAGGCGGTCACTTACCCATCGAAGCAGGTCTTTTAGAGATCACCGAAACTGCGCTCGAACACTTCAAAACGATCGGCTGCACAGTTGAGGCTGCACGGCCAAACTTTGATCTTGAGCAACTCTGGAACGCTTGGCTCACGTTACGCAGCTTTACTTTTTCGGGGGGCAACGCCCACCACTATCACTCGACCAGTTCGCGCGCGTTGCTCAAGCCAGAGGCAATATGGGAGATCGAACGCGGCTTAGCCCAGTCAGGACCCGACGTGTTTGCCGCCGCTAAAGTGCGCACAGCCTGGTACCAAGAACTACGACGCCTATTTGAAACGTTCGACTTTTTAGTGATGCCCGCAGCGCAGGTCAGCCCGTTTGCGGCCGAAGAGCACTGGCCTAAGCAAATCGCTGGCAAAACGATGGATACCTACCACCGCTGGATGCAATCGGTCATCCCAGCCACGATGGCGGGCCTACCAACCTTGGCAGCACCAGCGGGCTTTACGAGTGCCGGCCTGCCGGTTGGGCTACAAATTATTGGCCCAGTGCAAACCGACATGAGCGTGCTACAAGTTGGGCACGCCTACGATTTAGCGAGTGGTTACTCTAAAATTCGCAGCAACTTATTGTCATAATCGTATGTATGAACGGTCGATCAACATCACATGACACCAAGCCCTTCACGTGCCCTTCGCCTCGTGCTCACATGACCCAAAGTCACTCACTTGCCCTTTGCCTCGAGCTCACATGACCCAAAGTCACTCACCTATCTTTTGCCAAAGGATCCCGTGAAGCTGCGCGATTTACTTGCCGCTTGTCTAATGATGCTGTGCCTAAGCAGTCAGGCGCAAACCGTTGTTGAAAGCATGGCACTGTTTGACGAGGGCAAAACCTCAGAGGCCGTCGCGCAACTCAACAAGCTTGGCCTAGGCGGTAACGCAGACGCACAAAACATGTTGGGGGTGTTATACGACAACGGCCAGGGCGTGGCACAAGACTACAAGCTCGCGCGGGTCTGGTTTGAAAGGGCTGCAGCGCAAGGCCACGCTGTTGCGCAATACCATCTTGGTTTTATGTTTGAAGCGGGTCGAGGTGTGGCACACAGCGATAAGCAAGCCTTGCGCTGGTACGGGTTAGCGGCGGCTGCCGCCGAGCCCAACGCGCAGTATCGCTTGGCCCTAATGAATCTAAATGGATTTGGTGTTACACCAAATCCTGTTGAGGCGCGTAAATGGTTTGCACTGGCGGCAGCGCAGGGCGACCCGCACGCACAACGTCACCTCGGCACGCTCTATGCAAAAGGCCTAGGCGTGAAGCAGAATAAAATTCTGGCATACATGTGGCTGGATATTGCGCGCGGACTGGGCGAGCAGAATGCTGTACGCACCCTTGCCGAACTTTCTGAAACGATGTCAAAAGAATCGGTGACCCGAGCCCAAGAACTCGCCACGCGCTGTATAGCCAAAAGTTATCAAGGTTGCGAGGTTGCGATATGAAAAATCAGGGTCGCGAGGTCGTACGATGATCGGTTATTCAAAAATCTCTCAACTCGGCGAGGCCATGATGATCGCTTGTTCAACAATCGCTCAAACCTACGAGGCCATGTGATGCAAGCTTCTGCAAAAATCGCGCTCGTCACGGGTGCTGCAAAGCGCTTAGGGCGCACCATCGCTTTACGTTTAGCACAAGACGGCTGGGACATCGGTGTGCACTATGGGCAGTCGGTTACCGAGGCGCAAGAGACTGTTCTGGCCGTTCAACGCCTGGGACGACGCGCTGTGGCACTACGGGCAGACTTTGCAAAACAAACCGAGGTGGATTCATTAGTCGAGCAATGCACGACCGCGCTTGGCCTGCCAGATTGCATCGTCAATAGCGCTTCGTTATTCGCCTTCGATGATGCAGAAGACTTTAGCCCCACGCAGTTTGCCACTCACATGCAGATCAACGCGATCGCTCCGATTGCACTGAGCCGCGATCTTTATCGTGCACGCCTGCACGCAAAAGAAACCTCTGCGCGCATGTTTACGCATCCTTCGGTAGTCATTAATTTGCTTGATCAAAAACTAGCCAATCCAAATCCAGATTTTTTGTCCTACACCTTGTCAAAGTCAGCGCTATACCAAGCCACCACCTTGCTTGCACAAGCGTATGCGCCCGAACTCAGGGTGGTTGGGCTTGCGCCTGGGCTGACGTTAATCTCTGGGGATCAAACTCAAGAAGGCTTCGAGCGAGCCCACCAGCAAACACCTTTAGGAAAATCCTCTACGCCCGAAGATATCGCCGATGCTGTGGTGTACTTGGCATCGGCACACGCCATCACAGGCACTACACTCTTTGTCGACGGTGGACAGCACCTAAACCCCTCTAAACGAGACGTGATGTTTCTGACTTGAACGACCCATGTACGGCCAAGCTTGCTTTTTTGACTTGAACTGCCGTGATCGGCTAAACGTGATGTCTGGCAAAGAACCTGACGTGGCGAACCCAATTTGGGGTGCCTGACCGGTGACCAAATTTCTGCTCAGTCCTCATACTTTTGATTTTTCACTTTTTAAAAGCGTTTTCGACACACAAATGACTCTTGCCCTTATTCAGCACCCTGACCTCTCGAATTGCCGCCGCTTGTTTCTCAAGGATTTTGAGATCAACATGAACATCGGTGTCCACGAGTTTGAAAAAAAGGGCGAGCAACGCGTCATCGTCAATGTGGATCTGTATGTACCCCTCACTGACAACACGCCAAGTCGTGATGATTTAAGCGAAGTGGTTGACTACGACTTTATGCGCCAAACGATTGCCGATATCATCGCGCCTGGCCACATTCAGCTTCAAGAGACGCTCTGCGACGAAATCATGAAACGTATGTTGGCGCACCCTTTGGTGCGCGCAGCCCGAGTATCTACCGCTAAACCTGACGTTTATGCAGATTGTGCTGCAGTTGGCGTTGAGTCATTTCAATTAAAGAAAGAATAATATTATCAGTTACTTATAATTAATTTAAATAGTACATTAAGTACTATTAACCAGTACATCAATACCAATCGGAAAATAGCTCTGCTTGATCAGAAGCGACTTCAGGCAGACCGCAAGCCGTCAGTGCCCCTTGGCATGCATTTGTTTTGATACCTGAGAATCTGGCAAAAACGGCCGAGCAGCATTGATCACGTTTATCGGCGAGCCGGCCAAAAAGGCTAATAAATTTTTAAGTGAAGTATAGAAGAACTCTTCCATATTCTCTTTGGTGACAAAACCAATATGAGGCGTTGCCAGCACATTAGGCAAGCTTCGGTAAGGATGATCAACGGGCAAGGGTTCGACCTCAAACACATCGAGCCCAGCGCCACCGATGCGCCTCTGTTCAAGCGCTTCGAGCAGCGCACCTTCGTCTACGATTTGCGGACGCGACGTATTGATCAAGAAGGCGTCTTTTTTCATCAAGGCTAAATCTGCGGCAGACACGAGGCCTAGCGTGGCGTCGCTGAGCGGCATATGAATCGTGATCACATCGGCTTGGCGAAACAGCGCCTCTTTCGAAACGGCCTCGACCTGATATTCGCCCGCACGCGCTGGCGTCATGTTGCGACTCCAGGCCACCACCTTCATCCCAAACAACTGACCGATCTGCGCAACAGGGATCCCCATATTGCCCAGCCCGACAATCCCTAAGGTCTTGCCCGCTAACCCACGGCCTAAGCTCACTTGCCAGCCACCAGCCCGCAACGAGGCACTCTCTTGCGGAATCGAGCGAAACAATCCAAGAATTAAGGCCCAGGTCACTTCAACCGTCGTTTGATGTTGTGCCTCAGTGGTACTGACAACAATGCCAAGCTCATCGGCAGCTCGCAAATCAATCGAACGTGCATTACGCATACCCGTGGCTAGCAACAACTTTAATTTCGGCAAACGCGCGAGCACTTCACGTGGAAACTCAGTACGCTCGCGAATTCGCATCACCACATCAAACTCGGCTAAGCGATCAACTAACTCATCTTGGTCATGCACATGATCACGAAAGCTAACGACCGCCAACCCAGGAACCACACCCCAATCAACAATCGTCTGCCCAATACCTAGGTAATCATCCAAAATCGCTAAACGCATTTTTAACCTTTCAATTTTTTGCCAATTTGCGCTTTTTTAACCAAGCCATCGCAGAGCCAACGAGGCCTGTGTGCATCAAACACAGACATGCGCCGCCCGCGACTCAACGCGCTTAGAGCCCAGCAGCCTCGCGAATCCCCTTTGTGATGATGGTCATGTCAACGATTGGATTCTCTTTGACAGCCTTGGCCCATAACGCGGCATTCGCTTCGCACAAAACGGTTTTGACCCCGGTCGACTCGATCAGTGACATCGCAATCCCGACGTCTTTGTTCATCAATTGCATCGTAAAGCCGAAGTTCCAGGTCTTAGGCAACACAGCACGAGGCCAAGCTTGAGCAGTCATAAAACTGCCGCCACTCGAGGCATCAATCACTTGATGCATGACCGCAGGATCCAATCCAAACTTTTCGCCTGCCGCAAAAATCTCAGACGTCGCCACTAAAATCGTTGCGCCTAATAAGTTATTGAGCGCTTTGACAGCATGACCTGAGCCGACTGGGCCAACATGGACAACCTTCGTCCCCATTCGATTGAGCAAGGGCAAAGCACGCGCAAAGTCTGCAGCGTCGCCACCAGCCATGATGGCGAGCTTGCCCGATTCGGCACCGCCGATCCCACCCGATACGGGCGCATCAATAAACGTCATGCCATGCTGTTTTGCGAGCTTAGCGTTCTCGATGGTGTTGGCTGGCGTCGACGAGCTCATATCGATCACCAGTGCGCCAGACTTTAAAGTCTTGAGTAATTCATTGCGCAAGACCTTGTCGACAATCGGGCTATCAGGCAACATCAAAATCACCACTTGGGCATCGGCCATCGCGCTGATGCTAGCCACCGCTTTGCCGCCGGCCGAGGCTGCAGCCTGTTCACGACGCGCAACATCCAGATCGAAGACCTGCACGTCCGCAAAGCCCTTCAAATGGGCAACCATGCGGCTGCCCATTGCACCCAACCCTACGAAGCCAACTTTTTGTCCTGCACCATTATTGTTTTGACTCATGATCATCTCCTTGTGTTTTTAGTTAAATTATTTTTTACCTAACGTTTCATAGATACTGCCGTAATCTAGTTTGCCATGGCCCAATTTGCTGTGCATATCGTACAGGTTGCGGGCCAAGCCACCGAGCGGCACGCTACATTTGGTTGCCAACGAGTTTTCAACCGCCAGGCCCAAATCTTTCAGCATAAGGTCAACGCCAAAACCACCTGCGTAGCCGTTTGACGCGGCCGACTCTGGCATCACGCCAGGACAAGGGTTACATGAATTTAACACCCAGTTGTTGCCCGAACTCTTTGACATAATTTCAGACAGTACAGCTGGGTCAAGCCCATTAGCGATACCTAAACGCAAGGCTTCGGCGGTGCCGATCATGGTGATACCCAGCAACATGTTGTTGCAAACCTTAACCGTTTGGCCACTGCCATGCGCACCCGCGTGATAAAGAGCTTTACCCATTTTTTGTAGGTAGGGCTGAGCAGCCGCAAAACCTTGCTCAGTGCCACCCACCATAAATGTCAAGGTGCCGGCTTTAGCGCCGAAGGGCCCGCCCGATACAGGTGCGTCAATCATCTCTATCCCTTTAGCGGCAGCAGCCGTACCGAGCTCTTTAGCAACTTGTGGGGCGATCGTCGACGAGTCGATCAGCAAGGTGCCTTTTTGAACAAGTGCTAAAACGCCCTGGTCGCCTAAATACACGCTTTGCACATGTTGACTGGCTGGCAACATACTGACCACGACTTTGGCGCCTTTGACGGCTTGCGCCAAGTCGAGACCTTTTGCACCACCGGCAGCTACCAAGCTATCTACGTTAGCTTGAGCCAAGTCAAAACCAATGACTGAAAAGCCGCCACGTAACAGATTAAGTGCCATGGGCATGCCCATATTGCCTAGACCAATAAAAACGACTTCTGGTGCCATGAGGTTCTCCGAGAGAGGTAGTGGGTAAGCGTGGTAACGAGGCGCCTTAAACCGCCGGCAACGCCCAGTCTGCCGCTCGCAACTCATTATCACACCGCACGCAAAAACTCGCACGTCCTTAGCAAAGGATCCGCTTCAAGCAAAAACCGCTCACCCAAAGCAAAAGGCTAGTTTCAATTAAGAAACTAGCCTTTTGAGATTACTGGTCGGGGCGGTGGGATTCGAACTCACGACCCTCTGCTCCCAAAGCAGATGCGCTACCAGGCTGCGCTACGCCCCGAAAGATGAGCAGTGTAACAGAATAATGCTAGACGTCCAATTCAGTGAACTGAGGTGTTGATTGCTAATAAAGACCTTGCTAATCAGCCGTCAAACTCAACCAAAACGGCCTGTAATGTAGTCTTCAGTTTCTTTGCGCTTGGGTTTGACGAAAATCTTGTCAGTCTGGCCGAATTCCATTAACTCGCCCAAATACATAAACGCCGTAAAGTCGGATACGCGAGCGGCCTGCTGCATGTTGTGGGTCACAATCGCCACGGTGTAATCGGATTTCAACTCATGCAGCAATTCTTCGATTTTGCCAGTCGAAATCGGATCAAGTGCCGAAGTCGGTTCGTCAAACAAGATAATTGAAGGCTTGACCGCGACCGAACGAGCAATACAAAGTCTCTGTTGCTGACCACCCGAGAGGGATAGACCGCTCTGGTTCAACTTATCCTTGGATTCGCCCCACAAGGCAGCCTTGCTCAACGCCCACTCGACGCGCGCGTCCATCTCGCCTTTGCTTAAGTTTTCATACAGACGCACACCAAACGCTACGTTGTCATAAATTGACATCGGAAAAGGCGTCGGCTTTTGAAACACCATACCAATGCGAGCGCGCAACATGTTGAGATCCTGCTTTGGATCCAAGATGTTTTCACCATAAAAGTTAACTTGTCCCTCGGCGCGCTGGCCAGGATACAAACTATACATACGATTTAAAGCGCGTAACAGGGTCGATTTGCCGCAACCTGACGGACCAATAAAGGCTGTTACCTTACCCTCGGCGATATCCAGATCAATATTTTTTAGACCTTGGAACTTGCCGTAGAAAAAGTTTAAGCCACGCACCTCGAGTGCATTTTTCAAAGGCGTTTCGTTTGCTTGATTATTCATAGCGATATCCAGGAAGTTAACCAGCTGTGCGTTCGCGGAACAAGACGCGCGCGATAATATTAAGCGCCAATACGGAGAGCGTAATCAGCAGAGCACCCGCCCAGGCGAGGCTCACCCAGTTGTCATAAGGGCTCATTGCAAACTGGAAGATCACCACAGGCAAGTTCGCCATCGGTGCATTCATGTTAGTCGAGAAAAACTGATTATTTAAGGCCGTAAATAGCAGTGGAGCAGTCTCACCGCTGATCCGCGCAAGCGCGAGCAACAGACCTGTCATGACGCCTGCACGCGCCGCACGCAGCGTCACATAATTCGTGACCTTCCAATGCGGAGCGCCTAGAGCGAAAGCAGCCTCACGTAAGCTACCGGGTACAAGGCGCAACATATTTTCGGTAGTTTTGAGCACCACCGGGATGGCGATCAGAGCAAGTGCTAACGAACCCGCCCAACCCGAAAAATGTTTAACCTGCGCCACCAGCACTGCGTAAACAAACAAACCCAAAACGATGGACGGCGCCGACAACATGATATCAGTCACAAAACGCGTCACCGAGGCCAGTTTGTTGTCGTCACCAAACTCAGCCAAATAAACACCCGCAAAAATGCCGATAGGTGTACTAATCAAAACGCTGACACCCACCATCATCAAACTACCGACGATCGCATTGGCTAAACCACCACCCTCAGAACCAGGCGCAGGCGTAGACTCAGTGAAGATCGCCAGACTCAAGCCAGCAAAACCGTTCTTAAAAAGAATGAACAAAATCCACAGTAAAACAAACAGGCCTAAAACCATCGCCAACATTGAAGCAAACAGACCAAGCTTGTTGACAAACTTACGACGCCGATACAGGTTGGTATCCATTAGGTCTTTGCCCCTTGAGCTTTTTCACTACGCATAATCATGATCTTTGCGATAGCGAGTACGACAAAGGTAATCACGAATAAGAGAAAACCGAGCGCGAACAATGTCGATAGGTGAAAATCATCCGCTTCACCAAATTCATTGGCGAGCGTCGAAGCAATCGAAGTGCCGGGTGCAAACAAAGACTCTCTGATGCGTTGAGAGTTGCCGATCACAAATGTGACGGCCATGGTTTCGCCTAGCGCACGACCAAGACCCAGCATGATGCCGCCGATCACGCCTTTCTGTGTGTAGGGTAATACGATATAACGCACAACCTCCCAAGTCGTACAGCCCAAGCCGTAGGCAGACTCGCGCAAAATCGGAGGCACAATTTCAAACACATCGCGCATCACCGCGGCGATAAACGGCAACACCATAAAAGCCAGAATAATGCCTGCAGCTAAGAGACCGATACCATTCATGGCACCACCGAAAAGGGGGCCGATCAAAGGCATTTGACCAAGAGTAGACTGTAAGGCCGGCTGACCATAGTCGGCAAAAAGAGGCGCAAAAATAAACAGTCCGAACATGCCGTAAATGATAGAAGGCACAGCAGCAAGTAGCTCAATCGCCGTGCCTAGAGGGCGGCGCAGCCAAAGCGGGCACATTTCCGTTAAAAATAGTGCGATACCGAAGGCCAACGGGACTGCGATTAAGAGCGCAATCACAGAGCTGATCAGCGTGCCGTAGATCGCGATCGCAGCACCGAAATTTTCGTTAATGATGTCCCACTCATTGGTCCAGATAAATTGGATACCGAATTTTTGAAAAGCGGGCCAGGCGCTAATCATCAGCGAAACCAAGATACCGGCGAGTGCGACTAACACTAGCAATGCAAACAACATCGTGACTTTGTGAAACAAAAAGTCCTGGATACGCTGCTTTTTAACCACGGCAACCATGCGCGGGTCCATCATGCCACTCGTCGTTGGGGGCGTACCCATCTACCACTCCTTAGAACCGAATGTCCAGACCCACCGGGTCTGGACAGACTGATTACACGTTCTACAAAACATCTCAATTGCGATCGTACTGACTACTACGCTTTAAAAACTGGGATCTAAGATCTAAAAGCTTAGTTCTTGATCTGTGACCAAACCTTGCCAGCAATCGCCTTGGTCAAGGCATCAGGCAGTGGCACGTAGTCAAGGTCAAGCGCCAGTTGCTGGCCATCTTTGAAGGCCCAAGTAAAGAACTTGATCACGTCTTTAGAGGCCGCCTTGTCGGTAGGCTCTTTGTACATCAAGACAAACGAGGCGCCGGTGATCGGCCAGGATGAAGCACCCTTTTGCTCAACCAACGAGATTCCCATACCTGGAACGCTGAACCAGTCTGCACCAGCCGCTGCCGCAGCGAAACTCTTTTCGTTTGGGGCCACGTACTGACCATCTTTGTTCATCATTTGCAAGTATGTGATGTTGTTTTTCTTGGCATACGCGTACTCTACGTAACCAATTGAACCTTTCACGCGGGTGACGTTCGCTGCAACACCTTCATTACCCTTACCACCGACTGAGCTGTCTGCAGGCCATTTCACCGCGGCACCCTTGCCAACCTTGCCTGCCCAAGCCTTGCTGACTTCGTTCAGGTAGTCAGTGAAAATAAAGGTTGTACCCGAACCATCCGCACGATGGACAACAGTAATTGCCTGGTTGGGCAACGTTTTACCTGGATTGAGTGCAGAAATCTTAGGGTCATTCCAGTTTGAAATGGTACCCATAAAAATATCAGCCAATACTGGGCCCGTCAGTTTGAGTTCGGCTTGCTTGAAACCCTCTATGTTGACGATCGGCACAACACCACCCAGAATCGCTGGAAACTGAACCATGCCGTCTTTATCGAGCGTAGGACCATCCACGGGCGCATCCGACGCACCGAAGGTCACAGTTTTAGCGCGAATCTGACGCAGGCCACCTGAAGAACCGATCGACTGGTAATTCAAACCGACGTTTTCGATTTTTTTGTAGACTTCTGCCCATTTAGCGAAAATTGGGTACGGAAAAGTTGCGCCTGCACCGGTGATATCTGCTGCTTGCGTAGCGAAGCCCAGCACGCTGAATGCGACCGCTGCTGAGAGTTTGACGAGTGAGCGTTTGAACATGTCTTAGCCTTTTAAAATTTAATTTATGACGGAGTCAAGACCCTACTTGACTCTAGATAGACCATGATAGCGAGCTAACGTGACGACTTTATGACAGTCACAAACAAAAATGGCCCCCGCGGAGGCCATTTAAATATAAAATCATAAGTCTTTGATTATTATGTGTTTTACTTCAAATTCATCAAATGCTCGTGCAATTTGAAGGCGGCGCGACGATTTGACACCACGGTATAACTGCCGTCGGGCTGTTGTCGCCAGGCCAAGCGATTATCGCGCAAGGCAAACGTAAACGCCTCATCAATCACGCGCTTTTTAAGCGTTTTTTCTAAGACCGGAAACGCAATCTCAACACGCCTGAAAAAGTTGCGGTCCATCCAGTCGGCAGACGACAGGTAAACCGACTCGGCCCCTGCACTGAAGAAATAGAACACCCTAGAGTGCTCAAGAAAACGACCAATAATTGAATGCACCGTGATGTTTTCAGACAATCCGGGCACACCTGATCGCAGGGCACACACCCCACGAATGATCAAATCGATCTTCACACCGGCTTGACTCGCTTTGTACAACTCTTGAATCACGATCGGCTCAAGTAACGAATTGAGTTTTACCAAAATTCGTGCCTTTTTACCGGCGCGTGCGGCCCGTGCCTCAGCGCGAATCAGCGACACGACCGTATCGTGCAGCGTAAAGGGTGCCTGCAACAATTCTTTGAGTACCCGTCGCGAGCCCAGCCCGGTCAATTGCGAAAACAC
>Ga0209768_10001949_pt1 | contig 12979 bp, 4 predicted proteins | sample LauGreSBDMM110SD_3_FD_187564 | JGI IMG/M metagenome (GOLD analysis project Ga0209768, IMG submission 187564) | Freshwater lake microbial communities from Lake Michigan, USA - Sp13.BD.MM110.SD (SPAdes) (version 2) | ecosystem: Environmental > Aquatic > Freshwater > Lake | place: Lake Michigan... | reverse complement strand
CTCCAATTACAGTAACGTATGTTTACACAATTACTGCGAATGGATGTTCAGCTACGAACAACGTTGCGGTAGTGGTGAATCCTTTACCAATGTTGTCAAGTACATTGACTCCAGCAGATATTTGTTCAGGTTCAACATTTGCTTACACGCCAACAAGTCCAACAACTCCAGGTTCTGTAGCTTTTGCGTGGTCTCGTGCAACAGTAACAGGTATCACAGAAGCAGCAGCAACTGGAATAAATGGAATTAGCGAAGTATTAACAAATACGACAAACGCTCCAATTACAGTAACGTATGTTTACACAATTACTGCGAATGGATGTTCAGCTACGAACAACGTTGCGGTAGTGGTGAATCCTTTACCAATGTTGTCAAGTACATTGACTCCAGCAGATATTTGTTCTGGTTCAACGTTCACTTACACTCCTTCAAGTCCAACTGTACCTGGTTCAGTTACGATGACATGGACTCGTGCAACGGTAGTAGGTATCGCACAGACTTCTGCTTCAGGTAATGGAAACATTAGCGAAACATTGACTAACAATACTCATGCTTCAATTAATGTAACGTATGTTTACACGATTGAAGCAAATGAATGCACGAATCCAAACAATGTAGTTGTGGTTGTAAAACCTACACCAGTTATCGCAAACAAATCACAAACGATTTGTACAGGAACGGCATTTATAGTTACTCCTTTAAATAATGCTCCAACGGAAATCGTTCCAGCAGGAACTTTTTACACTTGGACCGTTGCAAATAATCCAACGGTATTAGGTGAAACAGCAGGAACTTCTTCAAATGGAACAATTTCTCAAATATTAACGAATCCAACAAGTGCACCAAGTACGGTCATTTACACAGTAACACCTTCCATCAACGGATGTACAGGAGCTACATTTACTGTTACGGTAGTGGTGAATCCTACAATTTCCGTTGCGAATGTTAGTACAACAATCTGTACGGGATCGACCTTTGCGATCACTCCAGTGGATGGCGCCTTGACAGATTTGGTTCCTACAGGAACATTATATACTTGGACGATTACTCCTAATTCAGCAATCGCAGGGGGATCAAATCAAACGGCACCGCAAGTAAATGTTTCTCAAACATTGGTAAACAATGCTGCATCTACGCAGCAATTGCTTTATACAGTTACACCACAATTTACTAACGCAGGAATTACATGTTCAGGATCACCGTTTACAATCACTGTAAATGTATTAAGTGGTGTGCCTACAGTAAACGTTGGTGTAGATCAAACGATTTGTCAAAACGGAACAGCAACATACGCTGTATCAACAATCAGTATCGAAACTGGATACTGGGCAACAACTGGTAACGGTGTGATTGGTCCAAACGTAACCAATACTACGGTATTCTATACGCCAGCAACAGGTGAAACTGGAACTGTTCAAATTGCTTACTATGCAACAAATGCATGTGGTACGAACTCTGACAATGCAACAATTACTATTAGCACAATTCCTTCTGTATCTATCACCGGAACAACAGCAGTATGTACAGGATCAACAACAACGTTATCAAGTACAACAGCAAGTGGAGTTTGGACATCAAGTAACACAGCAGTAGCTTCAATCGACGCTTCAACAGGAGTAGTTACCGGAGTTACAGCAGGAACAACAACCATTACTTACACAGTAACAGTTGGTGGATGTGCCAACAGTACAACAGCAGTAGTAACAGTGAACGCATTACCAACAGCAACAATCACCACAATCGGAACGACAACGTTCTGTGCAGGTGGAAGCGTTAGCTTGGTAGGCCCAAGTGCACCAGCAGGAATGACATACTCATACCAATGGAACTTAGGTGGAACAGCGATCAGTGGCGCAACAAGTTCAAGTTACACAGCAAGTGGAGCAGGAAGCTACACATTGACCGTAACGAACAACAACGGTTGTACATCAACAAGCGCAGCGACAGTAGTAACAGTGAATGCATTACCAACCGTAGCATCAATCACAGGAACGACATCAGTATGTGAAGGATCAAGTGTAATAGTAGCGAATGCTACAACAGGAGGAACATGGTCAAGTTCAAACACAGCGACAGCGATTGTTAACTCATCTACAGGATCAGTAACAGGAGTAAGCGCAGGAACAGCGACAATCACATACACATATACAAACTCAAACAACTGTACAAACACAGCGACTGCGACAGTAACAGTAAATTCATTGCCAACAGTAGCGGCAATCACCGGAGAAACAAATGTTTGTTCAGGATTGACAACTCAATTGGCATCAGCAACAACAATTGGAACTTGGTCTTCAAGTAACGCAGCAGTAGCAACAGTATCTGCTACAGGAGTTGTTACAGGTGTAACAGCTGGAAACGTAACGATTACTTACACAGTAACAAATGCAGACGGCTGTACAAATACAGCAACTGCAATAGTGAATGTGAACGCTGGAACAACTGCTTCAATCACAGCAGGTGGAACAACAACATTCTGCCAAGGTGGAAGTGTTGTATTGACAGCGAATTCAGGATATACTTACTTATGGTCAAATGGTGCACAAACACAAAGCATTACAGTTACTGCGGGTGGTTCTTACTACGTAACAGTTACAAATGCAAGTGGATGCTCAGCGACATCAGCAGCAACAACAGTAACAGTTAATCCATTTCCAATAGCAACAATCGTTGCAAACGGTCCAACTTCATTCTGTCAAGGTGGAAGTGTTACATTAACGGCTGGTTCAGGTGCTTCTTACTTATGGAGTAACAATGCAACAACACAGTCGATCAGTGTAATAATTTCAGGAACATACACAGTAACATTAACAAATGCTAGTGGATGTTCAGCAACTTCATTGCCAGCGGCTGTAACAATCTTTGCAATGCCTACTGCAACAATTACAGCAGGTGGAGCAACAACGTTCTGTCAAGGTGGTAACTTAACATTGAGTGCAAATGCAGGATCTGGATACTCTTACCAATGGAATAACAACACAAATAACCAATCATTGCTCGTGTCAACAGCTGGAACCTACACAGTAACAGTTACAGATGCCAACGGTTGTTCAGCAACATCAGCAATAACAACAGTTACAGTGAATCCATTACCAACAACAACAGCGATCTTCGGATCTTCTGCATTATGTGTTGGAACAACAACGATCTTAGGAACAACAAGCTTGAATCCTACATGGTCTAGTTCGAATACAGCAGTAGCAACAGTGAGCGCAACAGGTGTGGTTACAGGCGTATCAGCTGGTGCAGCAACAATTACGTACAGCATCACAAATACAAATGGTTGTTCGAATACAGCTTCAACATCAGTATCGGTAAGCCCTCAGCCTACAGCAACATTCGCTGCAATCGGAAACACAATATTCTGTCAAGGTGGTAGTGTAACATTGCTTGCAGCAAATGCGCCTTCAGGATCAACATTTGTTTATCAATGGAGATTGAACGGAACAGCAATCGAAGGTGCAATTGGAAATGCTTACATAGCAACTGCATCAGGAAACTATAGCGTTACGATTACAGCAAATGGCTTGTGTCAAGCAACTTCTGCAAATATAACGGTAACGGTGAATCCTTTAACAGTGTTAGCAGCAAATATTGGTGCAACAAGTGTTTGTCAAGGTTCAACAACAACGCTTGCGAATACAACCGCAATAGGAACTTGGACAAGCTCTGATAATACAATCGCTACAATCAACCCAGTAAATGGATTGGTAACAGGTGAAAATGCTGGTACAGTAACCTTGACATATACATTTACGAATGCGAATGGATGTACAAGTGCTGTAAGTACAAACTTTACAGTGAATGCGCTTCCTACTGCTGCAATTACAGCGAATGGTACAACAACGTTCTGTCAAGGTGGAAATGTTACGTTAACAGCAAGTACGGGAACTTCTTACTTATGGAGTAATGGTGCTACAACTGCTTCGATTGTAACAAATATATCTGGAAACTATGTGGTGACTGTAACAAACGCTAACGGTTGTTCAGCAGTATCTATTCCAATGATGGTAACAGTTAATCCATTGCCTGTAGCAGCAATTACAGCTAACGGACCAACGACATTCTGTCAAGGTGGAAACGTTACATTGGTTGCGTCTACTGGAAATTCTTATGTATGGAGCAACGGAGCAATCACTCAAAGTATCACCGCTTCAGCGGCTGGTACATATAGTGTGACATTAACTAATTCAGATGGATGTAGTGCAACTTCAGCTTCAACAACGGTAACAGTAAATGCATTGCCAACACCAACAATAACAGCAAGTGGAGCAACAACATTCTGCCAAGGTTCAACGGTAACGTTAACTTCAAGTGCAGGAACAGCTTACTTATGGAGTTCTGGTGAAACAACTCAATCAATCATCGCTAACGTAGATGGTCCATACTTAGTAATGGTAACAAATGATTCAGGTTGTACAGCAACTTCAGCAAACACCAACTTAGTAGTATATCCATTGCCAACAGTAGCAGCGATTACTGGTCTTAATGCAGTATGTGCTGGAACAACAGTCGTTCTCGCAACATCAACAGCTGGTGGTACTTGGTCATCAAGCAATACACTAGCAGCAACAATCAGTTCTACAGGCGTCGTGACAGGTATTGCAGCGGGTTACGCAGTGTTGACTTATACAGTAACAAATGAAAATGGATGTATCAACGCAGTAACTGCAGCAATGACAGTGAACGCAGGTACAACAGCAACGATCTCTGCATCAAGCGCAACAACCTTCTGTGCTGGTGGTAGTTTGACCTTGACGGCAAGTCCAGGAGCAACATATTCTTGGAGTACAGGCGACTTGACACAAAGTATCACGGTATCTACTTCAGGAACATACTATGTGAATGTAACAAACGCTTCAGGTTGTGCAGCAACTTCCGCTTCGACACAAGTAGTTGTGAATACACTTCCAGTTGTTACAGCTATCACTGGTTCAACAGAAGTGTGTATTGGAGCAACGACGCAATTAGCAGATGCAACAACAGGTGGACTTTGGTCTTCATCTAACAATAACGTTGCAACAGTAGACCTAGTAGCTGGTTTAGTTACTTCGGTAACGGCTGGTTCAACAACAATTATATACACAGTAACAAACTCAAACGGATGTACTTCAAGTGTATCTGCAACAGTGAATGTGAATACATTGCCTTTAGCTTCTATTGCAGCTAACGGTACGACAACGTTCTGCGCAGGTGGTTCTGTGAATTTAGTCGCGACAGCTGGTACAAACTACTTATGGAACAACGGACAAATTACTCAAAGTATCACAGTTGATATAGCAGGTACATACTTTACAACCGTAACAAATGCCTCTGGATGTTCAGCGAACTCAAATGCAATCAATGTAACAGTGAACGCACTTCCAACAGCAGTAGTAACAGCAAATGGTCCAACAACATTCTGTCAAGGTAACAATGTGTTACTTACAGCAACAGGCGGAACAAGCTACTTGTGGTCAACAGGAGCGACAACTCAGTCAATCTTGGTTGCAACAAATGAAAACATTCAAGTAGACGTGACAAACGCCAATGGATGTACTTCAGCAGCTGCAAACACGATTGTAACAGTTCTTCCAGTAACAGGAGCAACAATTACAGCGAATGGTCCAACAGCGATCTGCTTAGGTTCTAACGTAACATTGTCTGCAACATCAGGAACAGGGTTGACTTACTTATGGAGTAACGGCGTAACAACTGCAACAACTCAAGATATTACAGTAAGCAACGCAGGTGTATATACATTAACAGTAACAAATGCTTCGGGTTGTTCTTCAACGGCTACTCAAACAGTAACGGTGAATGCAAATCCAGCAGTAACGATTACCGCTAACGGACCAACATTGTTCTGTCAAGGTGGAAGTGTAACATTAACAGCAACAGGAGCTGCTTCTTACCAATGGAATACAGGAGATTTCACTCCAAGTATTACAATAGGAGCAGCAGGTAGCTACTTCGTAGTTGGAACAAGCTTAGCAGGTTGTGAAACAACATCAGCAACAACAGTTGTAACGACTAGTACAATTCCTGTAGTAGCAGCAATTACTGGTGCAAACAACGTTTGTGAAGGTGGATCAATCAACTTGACAAGTTCTACAAATAACGGAACATGGATAAGTGAAAATAACTTAATTGCTACGGTTTCAAATACAGGAGTAGTAACAGGTTTAAATGCAGGAACAACAAACATATCTTACACGGTGACAAATGGAGCATGCTCTAGTACGGTTGCTGCGGTAGCAAATGTATTGAATAACCCAGTAGTCCCGATCATTACGCCAAGTGGTGGAACTACAATGTGTCCTGGTGGAACAGTAATCTTGTTAGCATCCAATGCAGCAAACTACCAATGGAATTCTGGTCAAACAACACCATTCATTACCGTAAACCAAACAGGAAACTATGCGGTGACAGTAACGAATGCAAGTGGATGTTCTGCTACATCATTACCAATTAGCGTATTCATTGGAGATGACACGAATCCAGTGATCGTTCCTTCAGCGAATATCACGATGGCTTCAAACTTTGGATGTGACGCAATTGGGGTGAATTTAGGAACGCCAGTGGCAACAGACAACTGTTATGTAGCAACTGTTTCAAATAACGCACCAGAGATCTACCCATTAGGATTAACAACGGTGACTTGGACAGTAGTCGATGTATCAGGAAATACCTCAACAGCAACACAATTAGTGAATATTGTTGATAACATCCTTCCAGTGATAAATGTGAATAATATCACTGTAATAGTAAATGATAATGGTTCGACAACAATTACATTCAATGATGTAGATGATGGAACAACGGATAACTGTGGAATTGCTTCCATGACCTTAAGTCAATACACTTTCGGATGTGCTGATATAGGTGACAATAATATCACGGTAACAGTAACGGATAATAATGGAAATGTTTCTACAACAACAATCCTTGTTACGGTTTTAACTTCTGGAACAGATACAGACAACGATGGTTCGTTGAATGTGTGTGACTCTGATGATGACGGTGATGGAATCGATGATACAAACGAAATAGTTGGTGACTCTGACGGAGACGGTATTCCAAATAGCTTGGATGATGAAGATGATGGAGACGGTATTCCAACAATTATCGAAGGAACAGCGGACAACGATGGAGATGGAATACCCAACTACCTTGATTCTGATAGTGATGGTGATGGAATCAGCGATGATTTCGAATGGGACTTCGGTGGTCTTGGTGAACCAGGACAAGATTGTGATAATGATGGAACCTACGATTTCTTAGACACAGATCTTTGTGGACCAGTTATTCCAGAAGCATTTACTCCTAACGGAAATGGATTCAATGATAACTTTGTGATTCCTGGAATAGAAGGTTTCAAAACACGCAGTGTTTCAATCTATAGTCGCTACGGTACGCTTGTGTTCAATAGCAATATATACAACAACGATTGGAACGGCACCTTATTGAATTCATCAACACAAGTGCCAGATGGAACGTATTATTACATCTTCACATTTGACAATAATGTAATTATAAAAGGATATGTATATATCAACCGAGTTCAAAAATAAAATTCATAGATAAAAATTGATATGAAAAAGACAAATAGCATAATCGTCGCATTGGGAATTATAGTAGCTTCATTTCAAGCACTAGGACAAGACCCAAACTACAGACAAAATCAGTTCAATGCCTTGATGCTTAACCCTGCTCAAGCGGGAGCAAATCCTTACTCTGATATTTCCACCCTTGCGAATGCTCAGTGGGGTGGATTTAAAGGTGCTCCGAAAACAATGACGCTTTCAGGTAATTTCAATATTTTGAAAAACTTTGGAATTGGCAGTACCTTGTTGCAAGACGAATTAGGTCCAGTGAAAACAACACAATTTGCAATCAATGGTGCATACCATTTGAAATTATCAAATACGTGGAGATTGTCCCTTGGACTTCGTGCAATTGCAGGAAATACAACAGTGAACTTAATGGATTTGGATGTTACTCAACCGTTTGATCCAGACATGATGTCTAACCTAACAACTGGTCTAACGTTCAACGCAGGTTGGGGAATCTTATTATACCACAAGAATTTCTTTGTTGGAGCAGCTCAACCACGTGTAGGTAAAATGGATTTTCTTGACAGAAACATGTTGTTATATGTTGACAATCGTGGAGGTTATTTAGGGTATATGGGTGGAACAATTCCATTAAACACTTCTTGGCAATTACGTCCAAATATTGTCGCAAGATACATGGAAGGGTTACCTTGGACAGTTGATTTAAATGCAATTATGACGCATAAAATAGGCTTAGACTTTGGTATAAGCTACCAATTGAATAGTGCAATTGGCGGAATTGCTGGATACGATATCAACAACCGTTTCTATTTAGGTTACTCTTATACTTTTCCAATGTCAAACTTGAATAAGGTGACTATTCAGTCACACGAAATAGCCTTGCGTTGGAAATTTAATAATGACAAAAGTCGTTCACAAGGGCCAAGGTTCTTCAACTGATAAATAGATACTAGCTGATGCGCTTCATTTTAACCACTATTCTTGTTTTTCTTGCTGCAGGTACTATCTTGGCACAGCAGGATGTACAATTAACGCCTGCTTGTTTCAACACATCGTTTGATGATTTTGGCACAAGAAAAATAGGAGATAAACTGTATGTCTTGTCCGCTTCGAAAGATCCTTGTGAGGATTTCATAATGGACCCATACACGAAAAAACCATATTCTGATTTATATGAAGTGGATGGCTGTAAAACGAAAGACGCGAAACTGCTAAGTGCTGAATCAAAGGGATTACTGAATGTTAATTCATGTTATTTCGATGGGCCTCTTAGTTCGAATGCAGCAGGTAACCTATTGTTCTTTACAAATAACTTTGGCTCGAATGAATACGAAAAATTAACCATTCATTATTCAACTAAAAATGATAATGGAGAGTGGTTGAAACCAATACCAGTTCCCTTTAATAATGATAATTACAATGTCACTCACCCCTTTTATGATGAAAAAAACAAAGCGCTTTACTTTGTTTCAGATATGCCAGGTGGACTAGGTGGCATGGATATTTATCGAGTAGATTTTGACGGAAAAAAATTCGGTGATAAAGAATTGGTTCGTTATGTTAATTCAAAAGGCCACGATTGTTTTCCATTGATTTTTGATAATAATTTGTACTTCACCTCAAATGCGTTTACAACCATTGGAGGATATGATTTATTTGTCATGGAAAATTTTGAAGTAAAAAGCCTTGGCGATAAATTCAATTCCAAGTTCGATGATCTTGCTATTATGTTCAAAGATAAAAAATCAGGATATATCACATCTAATCGCGCGACTAACGGAGTAACAGATGATATCTTTGATTTTAAATTAATTGATCTTTTTGTAAATATTCAATTGTCTTACCTTTTTAAAGACAAAAATTCAGGCGAAGCTATCGACGGTGTTTCTGTGAAAGTAGTAGAGGACTCTACAGGGATTATTTTGTTTCAAGGGGCAACAGATGAGTTAGGTCATTTCCTTCAAAAAATAGATAGCATTCCGTTAAATGCAATTAAAAAGCTGAAAATTTCCATGAAAAAAGATGGATATTTTTCCAAAGAAGTTGAATTCTCAATCACTGCAATTGACACAAATAAAATCAATGTGGCTGATTTAGTTGATTTGAATCTTGAGCCTCTTTCCAATGGCATGACCATCAATGAATTGCTTGGACTGAAATCAATTTATTATGATTTCAATAAAGCAGATTTAAGACAAGATGATATTATTGAGTTGGATAAGGTGGTTAGTTTCATGAACAAACATGCTAAAATTCAGATCGAATTGAACTCGCATACAGATTGCAGAGGATCAAAAATTTATAACTTAGATTTATCTAATCGTCGCGCATTATCAGCGGCAAATTACATCAAGGAACGAATCTCTAACCCGGATAGAATTTCTTGCAAAGGATACGGCGAAACAATGATGAAAGTCGATTGTCCATGTGAAGACCTCATTCGTTCGAAATGTTCGGAAGAAGAAAATCAGTTAAATCGTCGTACAGAATTTACGGTTAAAAGCTTAAAAAACTAACAATGTAAAACCAAAAGTGAGCGTTGGGTAACCCTAACAGAAAGAATTTGGAACTTTACATTTAATTTAGACGATCAAGCTGATTTTAAAATTACACCAGTTACTGAGGAAAATGAACGATTGATCTTCCGTGTTCAAGTTGAGTTATTAATAGTTCAAATCCTAAATGCTAACGTGAAATACAATACGCAAGATGTTTATGAATATCAGCAAGAGAATTCATCTAAGTATTGCTTAGGTAGAGCATTTCAAACATTGAAAGAAGCTGTCGCTTATAATGAATTACAATAATGAATTTTTTTGACTATAAATTGGTGTCGAGTATAATTAGTTGACTTTTGTTTTTATTAACTTAACTCGTTGGGTGTAATTAAATTGTTTGATTTTTAATGTTATTTATTGGTCTATCAAATATAAATTTATTGATATATTGAACCAATAGTGTCCTAAATAAATTTTAAGACACTCAAATTTATCGATTTTATTGATAATCCAGCACTAATTTTCAATATTTTCAAAATAGAACCCCCTGTATTGTTTTTGGTGGTGGTTCAATGTGCTCTTGGAATGGTTTATCTAGCCATAGTTGAAGATCTATTTTTACAAAAAGATTCAATCGTATAAATGCAACTAAATTGGAAAGATACCATCCAAATTGAGATTGTGCTTTTAATGCTTTTAAGATGAGGATAGTTATCAAGGCCGTCCAAATTTGTATCATCACTGCATTTTCACTCGTACCGATGAATGATTTTATATGCAGCAATTGTTTGATGTCACGAAAGAAAATCTCCACCTGCCATCTGCTTTTGTATAACTCTCCGATGGTATTAGGCGACCAATTAAATTGGTTTGTAATAAGTTCAATGACTTGTTTGTTTTCTTCATCCCAAACTGATACGCGTCTTAATTTATTTGGATATTTACTTTTGGACGACTCATTTTTTAAACAAATGATTTCATCTTTTAATATGTGCTGGTGTCTATTTTCTGGTAGATTATTTTCTTTCAGCATTTCAAATTGCAGGTTTTCTTTGTGTCTAATTACAAAAAATACACCCTTGCTGTCCCAAACGTTTAGCAAAGGAAAGTCATTGTAAAACCTATCCGCTACAATAACGCTGCCCTTTAGTAGTGGTATGTCATTGACTCCTTTATTATCAGCAGTTTTGCCGTCTGTAATATTAACATAAGCGGGTAGATTTCCATCAAAATCAAGGAGTGTGTGCATTTTAACAGCGCCTTTTGCTGTTTTGTATTTTGCCCAATCAAAAAGACTCAAGCATAAACTAATTGTTGTGGAGTCAAGCAAGAATATTTTTGACTTAATTCGGAATTTTACCTGCTTAAATTTTGGGTGCTGTCCTAAACTTTCTAACAGCTGAAAATAGTACTCTTTGAATAATTCGTGATTTCGATGCTTGTTCTGATAGCTAATTGATGATTTCGATGGCGCACGATCAATACCAAGATGGTTCAGATTACCTGTTGCTGAACGAAGGCCATTACTAATATCTCGAACCGATTGACTCTTTGCGGACTGGCAAAAAAGCATTGAAACTAAATGTGTCCAGCTAGTATATCCTTTGCAATGTTTATCAGTTTGCTTGACTTTGACAAGTTTGTTGAATTTTGACCGGTCTAATTTTGAAATAATCTGGGAAAACAAAGTTATATTTGTCATAAGAGGGGGGTGATTTAGTTGTGCAACTCAAAGTTAATTTGAGATACGAGATTCTCCCTCTTTATTTTTGTTTTTATAAATCGTTTAGGACGCTATTGTTTTAAGATAAGATAAACAGTTGTTACTTTACTCTTAAAGAATTTTCTACCAATCCATTCTAGCTTTTGCACTAACAGCTTGTGTTGCAAAATCCCCTGAATCAAAGAGATATTTTCCAGTAATTGCAATCATTGCTGCATTGTCAGTACAGTATTCAAATTTAGGTATGTAAACTTTCCAATTGTCCATTTTTTTTTTATTTAATGCATTTCTGAGCTCACTATTTGCTGACACACCACCAGCTAAAGCAACGTGATAGATACCTGTTTGTTGAACAGCTAACTCAAGTTTTTGAATAAGAATAGTCACTATCGATTTTTGTATTGAAGCGCATAAATCATTGCGATTTTCTTCAATAAAATTTGAGTTTTCTTTTTGAGCATCACGAATACTGTATAAAATAGATGTTTTTAAGCCACTGAAACTAAAATCAAGACCTTGAATTCTTGGCTTTGAGAAAGTGAATTTATCTGGATTTCCTAATTGTGCAAATTTATCAATTAATGGTCCTCCAGGATAAGAAAATCCTAACATTTTTGCTGCTTTATCAAATGCTTCTCCTGCTGCATCATCGATTGTTTTTCCTAAAATTGACATTTTTAAGTGGCTTTCTACCAATACGATTTGTGTATGACCTCCAGAAACAGTTAAGCATAAAAAAGGAAAAGTAGGTTTTTCTGTTCCAGAATCGTCAATAAAATGGGCCAAAATATGTGCTTTCATATGGTGGACTGCAAGCAAAGGAATATTTCTTGCAAGAGCAAATGATTTTGCAAAAGAAGTACCGACAACCAGTGAGCCAAGAAGTCCAGGACCCTCTGTAAATGCTACTGCTTGTATGTCTTTTAGCGTGATTCCTGCTTGTTCAATTGCTCGTTCTACAACAGGCAAAATATTCTCTTGATGTGCTCTCGAAGCCAATTCTGGAACCACACCTCCGTATTTCTCATGAATCAATTGAGTAGCTGTAAAATTTGATAAGATTTTTGTTCCAGCCAAAATAGCTGCTGATGTATCATCGCACGAGGATTCAATTCCCAGTATAATTATATTGTTTACAGCCAAAAGATTCTTAAATTTGTTATGAAAGCATGGTAAAATTACAGAAAATAGCGATTAATTCA
>Ga0209768_10001947_pt1 | contig 12989 bp, 15 predicted proteins | sample LauGreSBDMM110SD_3_FD_187564 | JGI IMG/M metagenome (GOLD analysis project Ga0209768, IMG submission 187564) | Freshwater lake microbial communities from Lake Michigan, USA - Sp13.BD.MM110.SD (SPAdes) (version 2) | ecosystem: Environmental > Aquatic > Freshwater > Lake | place: Lake Michigan... | reverse complement strand
TTAAACGTGCGTGCGGTGCATACCCCGCGCCAGCCCGACCTGGTGCTGATCGATTCACGCCTACAAACCCCTCTGAACGCCAAATTGTGGAACGAACAAAGGCAGGTGGTCATTTTTCATGCGGTACACGCGCCTGAAAAAGAAAAGGCGTTGACAGCGCAAGGTGCCACCCTGGTTTGCCTGGGCGGCCCGGGTGACAAAGTGGATTTGCAGGCCATGGTGCAGCATCTGGGGCAACTCAATTACAACGAAGTCCATGTCGAAGCTGGGCACAAACTCAACGGCTCCTTGCTGAATGCCGGTTTGATAGACGAATTGCTGGTCTACCTGGCGCCGCTGTTAACCGGCCCCGGCCAAGGCATGGCGGCCTTGCCGGAATTGACAAACCTGGCTCAAGCGCAGACTTGGCAGTTCAGCCAAACCACTCAAATCGGTGCTGATTTGAGACTGTTGCTCAGACGCACCCGCTGATCTGCGAAAATAACCTAATGTTCACCGGCATCATCACCGGCGTGGGGCGCATCGCCGCCGTTCACGACCTGGGTCGCTCTTTGGATCATGGCAAACGCCTTGAGATCAGCACACCTGCGCATTACCTGGACGACGTCTCGCTGGGAGACAGCATTGCTCTTAACGGCGCCTGCATGACAGTCACCAGTTTCAATACCCAGCAAAACCTGTTCACCATAGACATATCCGCGGAGTCGCTGGACAAAACCGCCTTGCTCAATGTGATCGGCACCACCCTGAATCTGGAAAAAGCGCTGCGGCCCAACGACCGCCTCGGCGGCCATATCGTGTCGGGCCATGTGGACGGCGTCGGCCAGGTTGCACTTTTTGAACTGGTTGGTGAAAGCTGGTTGCTGCAAGTGCTGGCGCCTCCTTTGCTGGCCAAATACCTGGCCTACAAAGGTTCAATCACCGTCAACGGCGTGAGCCTCACGGTGAACCGGATTGAAGACAAGGCTGACGGTTGCCTGGTCTTTATCAACCTGATTCCGCACACGATTGAAAACACTGCGCTTGGCAGCTTAAAGCCCGGCAGCCCGGTCAATCTTGAAATAGATACCGTGGCGCGTTATGTCGAGCGCATGCTGCAATTCGATTCGCCCCGCCCCTCTCATCAGAAAGCCGACGCATGAGCGCTTCACAGCCATCCGCTGCCATTTCCCCTCTGCAAGACATCATTGACGATATGCGTGCCGGTCGCATGGTGATTCTGGTGGACGAGGAAGACCGCGAAAACGAAGGCGACCTGGTGTTGGCCGCCGACCATGTCACGCCGGAAGCCATCAATTTCATGGCGCGTTTCGGCCGCGGTTTGATTTGCTTGACGCTGACGCGCGAGCGCTGCGAGCACTTGCATCTGCCGCCCATGGTGGCGCGCAACGGCACGGTGCACAGCACGGCGTTTACCGTGTCCATCGAGGCGGCTCAAGGCGTGACCACCGGCATCTCCGCCGCCGACCGCGCACGCACGGTTCAAGTTGCCGTGGCGCCAAACGCCAAGGCCGCCGACCTGGTGCAGCCTGGTCATATCTTTCCGCTGCAAGCGGTGGACGGCGGCGTCTTGATGCGCGCCGGTCACACCGAAGCCGGTTGCGATCTGGCCGCCATGGCGGGCTGCTCGCCGACTTCTGTGATCTGTGAAATCATGAAAGACGACGGCACCATGGCGCGTCTGCCTGACCTGATCCAATTCGCCGCCGAACACGGTTTGAAGATAGGCACGATTGCCGATTTGATTGAATACCGCAGCCGCACCGAATCGCTGGTGCAAAAAATCAGCAGCCGGCAAATGACCACGGCACACGGCACATTCACCGCGCATGCCTACAAAGATTTACCCAGCGACAGCGTGCATATTGCGCTGGTGCGTGGCAGTTGGACAGCAGCTCACGAAGTGCTTGCCCGTGTACACGAACCCTTGTCTGTGCTGGACGCACTCGAGCCGCAACGCGTCATGCATTCCTGGACCCTGGACGCTGCGCTCTCGCGCATCGCCGCTGAAGACGCCGGTGTGGTGGTATTGCTCAATTGCGGTGAAAGCGGCGAAAAATTGCTGGCGCAGTTTGAAGGCGTGGCGCGTTCAGCGCAAGCGCCTGAACGCGGTCGCATGGATTTACGTACCTACGGCATTGGTGCCCAAATACTGCGAGACTGCGGCGTGCACAAAATGCGCCTCATGGGCAATCCCCGCCGCATGCCTAGCATGGCGGGTTACGGACTTGAAATCACCGGCTACCTGGCCAAGGAATAAGCATGCACCAACCTGAGCTCAGCGCAACACGCAACGACATGGAAGGCAGCGGTTTGCGCATCGGTATCGTGCAAGCACGTTTTAACCCGGCTATCACTGACGCATTGGCACAAGCATGCTTAGATGAATTGAAAGCCCTGCACGTCGACGCCACAGACATTGAGCACGTGCAAGTGCCCGGCGCACTCGAAGTGCCAGTAGCCTTACAGGCCATGGCGCAATCAGATCAGTTTGATGCCTTGATCGCATTGGGCTGCATCATTCGTGGCGAAACCTACCACTTCGAGCTGGTGGCCAATGAATCGGGTTCGGCCATCACGCAACTTGCACTGGACCACGGCCTGCCGATTGCCAACGCCATATTGACAACCGAAAACGAAGCTCAAGCGATTGCGCGACAATACGACAAGGGGCGGGACGCCGCACGGGTCGCCGTAGAAATGGCTTTATTGATGAAGACCTTGTCATGACCGATACACCTGTCCCAGCCGCCAAAAGCAGCAAACCTTCAGACATGCGCCGCGCCAGCGCACGCGCCGCCCGCACCCGCGCACGCGGCTTTGCCGTACAAGCGCTTTACCAGGTGCTGGTCGGGCGCAACCCGCCCGAAGACGTAGACAGCTTCACGCGCGAACTCAGCGGTTTCAACAAAGCCGACAGCGTGCATTTCGATGCTCTGCTGCACGGTTGCGCGGCGCAAGCCGAAGCGCTTGACGCGCACATCCTGCCTTTGCTGGACCGCAAGATGGCAGAGATTTCGCCGATTGAACACGCGGTGTTGTGGATTGGTGCCTACGAGATGCAGCATTGCATCGATATCCCATGGCGCGTGGTCATCAACGAATGCATAGAACTGGCCAAAGAATTCGGCGGCACTGACGGGCACAAATACGTGAACGCGGTGCTCAACGGTTTGGCACCTGCATTGCGCCCGTTAGAGGTCGCCGCCGACAAACCCGTACCGGCCGTCAGCGGCACCGACTGAAAGCCATGCGCATCAGCCAACGCGCCAGCCGCATCGCACCTTTTTATGTGATGGAAATGGCCAAGGCTGCCTCGGCGCTGGCACAGCAAGCGCGTGGCAGCGACAAACCCATGGTGTTTTTGAACATAGGCGAACCCGATTTCACCGCCCCGCCGCTGGTGCAGGAAGCCGCCGTGCGTGCTGTCCACCAGGGCCGCACCCAATACACACACGCGCTGGGCTTAGACCGTTTGCGCGAGCGCATCAGCGGTTGGTACACGACGCGCTTTGGGGTCAACGTGCCTGCCAGGCGTATCGTGGTCACTGCCGGTGCGTCTGCCGCTTTGCAACTCGCTTGTCTGGCGCTGATTGAAGCAGGCGATGAGGTATTGATGCCCGACCCCTGCTACCCCTGCAACCGCCAGTTTGTGCAAGCCGCCGACGGACGCGCGGTGCTGTTGCCCACCGATGCGACGCAACGCTTCCAGTTGAGCGCCGCGCAGGTGGCCGCACATTGGAACGCACACACACGTGGCGTGCTGCTGGCCTCGCCGTCCAACCCAACCGGCACCTCGATTGCATTTGACGAATTGAAACGCATACATCACATCGTCAGTGCCAAGGGCGGCATCACCATGGTGGATGAAATCTACCTCGGCCTGAGCTATGACGCATCTTTCGGTCAGACCGCTTTGGCGATTGACGACAACATCATCAGCATTAACAGTTTTTCCAAATACTTCAACATGACCGGCTGGCGCCTGGGCTGGCTGGTGGTGCCGGATGCACTGGTGCCGGTGATTGAGCGCCTGGCGCAAAACCTGTTTATTTGCGCCAGTACTGTCTCGCAATACGCGGCGCTGGCCTGCTTCGAGCCTGAGAGCCTGGCCATTTACGAAGAGCGCCGGGCTGCTTTCAAGCAGCGGCGCGACCATGTCATTCCGCAACTCAACGCCATGGGCCTGCCGGTCCCGGTCATGCCCGACGGCGCTTTTTATGCCTGGGCCGATTGCCGTGCAGCATGCGACAAATTGGGCTTGACCGACAGCTGGGCGTTTGCCGAACACGTCATGCAACACGCGCACGTAGCGCTGACACCGGGGCGCGATTTCGGCGAGCATGCGCCTGGCGACTTTGTGCGCCTCTCCACTGCCAGCTCGCTGTCCGACCTAGACACTGCCTCAGTCAGGCTGCGCCAACTGCTGGAGGCCGCATGAGTTTTCATTTCCCTGTGCGCGTGTATTGGGAAGACACAGATGCCGGCGGCATCGTCTTTTATGCAAACTATCTGAAGTTTTTCGAACGCGCCCGCACCGAATGGCTGCGCCACCTCGGCTTGCAGCAAAACCAGTTGAAACTGGACACTGGCGGCATGTTTGTGGTGATCGATACCCAATTGAAATACCATAGACCTGCGCAACTTGACGATTTGCTTCAAGTCAGCGCGTTCTTGCAGGACAAAGGCCGCGCCAGTCTGGTGATTGCCCAACAGGCCTGGCGGCCTGAAAGCGACGGTACGCAAACCTTGCTCTGCGAAGGCAGTATCCGCATCGGCTGGGTGAATGCAGCCAAAATGAAGTCCGAACGCATCCCTTCCTCTCTACTGGAGTTGTTGTCATGAACCAAGATATGTCGATCGTTCAACTGTTGTTGAATGCCAGCTGGGTGGTACAGGCTGTGGTGCTGATACTGATGCTGGTCTCGGTCATGAGCTGGGCCGCCATCTTTCGCAAACTGCTGTCGCTCAAAGAAGTGAAAAAACTCAATGAGGAATTCGAGCGTGAATTTTGGTCGGGCAAAAGCCTGAACGAGTTGTTTGCCGGGGCGCAGCAAAACGTCAAAATGTCCGGCCCCATGGAGCGAATATTTGCCAGCGGCATGCGCGAATACCAGAAACTGCGCGAACGGCGCATCACCGACAGCGGCTTGCTGATGGACGGCGCGCGCCGCGCCATGCGGGCCAGCCTGCAACGCGAAATGGATGCCATCGAATCCAACCTGTCCATGCTGGCCTCGGTCGGTTCGGTTTCCCCCTATGTCGGCTTGTTCGGCACGGTATGGGGCATCATGCACGCTTTCACCGGTCTGGCCGCGCTTCAACAAGTGACGCTCGCCAAAGTGGCGCCTGGCATTGCCGAAGCCCTGGTCGCCACCGCCATCGGCTTGTTTGCAGCCATTCCTGCGGTGCTGGCTTTCAACCGTTTTTCGCGCGACATAGACCGCGTTGCCAACAAACTGGAAACCTTCATCGAAGAGTTTTCCAATATCCTGCAACGCAATGTCGGCACACCGCCGACCACCACGCGTTAAGGCCGGGGCAAGCACATGGCCGCCAACTCACCTGCACGCAGAGGCCGTCGGACCATCAGCGACATCAATATGGTGCCGTTTATCGACGTCATGCTGGTACTGCTGATCATCTTCATGGTCACCGCACCGCTGCTGTCGCCCAGCGTCATCGATGTACCCACTGTTGGCAAAGCCAGCACTGCACCGGATCAGGTGATCACGATTGAAATAGACAAACAACTTCGAATCACGGTCAAGTCCAAAACTTCTGCGCAAGGCACCGGCCAGCAAAGCCGTCAGGAAGCGAACATGGACAACGTCGCCAAAACAGTGTTGCAAATGCAGGCGGGTAAAGCCACCACACCGGTCATCATCAATGCCGACAAAGGCATTGTGTATGACAACGTGGTCAAGCTGATGGACAAGTTGCAACGCGCAGGAGTGCAACGTGTCGGCCTGGCTGTACGGCAAGGCGATTAACAGGTGTCCATGAGCCAGCACGAGCATCTAGCCTTTGCGCCACCGGCTGACCCTGGCTTCGGCCGCGCGCTGCTGCTGGCCTTGCTGGTTCACTTTTTGCTGCTGCTGGCACTGACCTGGGGCGTGACCTGGCGCAGTACGCCGCAAGACGATGCGGTTGAAGCCGAACTCTGGTCTGCCATACCCGAACCGGTTGCCCAGCGAAACGAAGAACCGGCGCCGCCTACCGAGGTCAAACCGGAAACGCCGCCAAAGCCGGTTGAACCGGTAAAGCCGCCACCGCCTTCCACGGCTCAACCGGCGCTTCCAGATAAAGCCAAAATTGAAGCCGACATTGCCATAGAAAAACAAAAGAAAAAAGATGCGCTTGAGCGCGATCGTCAGATCGAGTTAGAGAAAAAAACCGCCAAAGCCAAGGAAGAAGAAGTTCGACTGAAAGAAGCCAGCGCCAAAAAAGCTGAGGAAGAAAAAGAAAAGAAAGCCGCCCAGGAACGCGAGAACGCTAAGCGCGAGGAAGAACAAAAAAAACGCAATGAAGACGAAGCCCGGGCCAAAGAAGAGGCCAAGCGCAAGGAAGAGGACGAGGCCAAACGCCTGATAGAGGAAAGCAAGCAAAAGGAAGAATTGGCCAAGCAAAAGGAAGAATTGGCCAAGCGTAAAGAAGAGGAAGCCAAGCGCAAGGAAGAAGAAACCAAACGATTGCTGGAAGAAAAGAAAGAAAAAGAGCAACGACGCCAGGAGCAGGTCAAACGGCTTAAGGGTCTGGGTGAAGCCAGCACCGGCCCGACCGACAAAGCCAGTGCCGCCAAGGCCTCGGCACCCAGCGGCACTTACCTGGGCAAATTACGTGCAAAGGTGCGGCCTAACATCACTTTTGCTGAATCGCAGCTGCAGACCGTCAAAGGCAATCCCGAGGCGGAAGTCGAGGTCACTTGCAGCGCCACCGGCGAAATCACCGGCAAGAAACTGATCCGCTCCAGCGGCAACCCGGCCTGGGACGCAGCGGTCATGAATGCGATTGAAAAAACCGGCACACTGCCGCGCGATGAAAACGGCAATATGCCACCGAAAATATCATTCGGCTTCAGGCCGCGCGACTAAGCTCTCGAACCAGCCTTTGCCTTGGCTTGAATCAGAGGCACTGCTAATCCCATCATGCTGCCCTTGCCCTGTGCGCTTTGCATGTGCAAGGGCAAGCGCATTTGTTCAGCCAATTGACTGACGCTGTACAAACCAAGGCCTTGGTGGCCGCAGCCATCAGAATCTGTCTCAAAGCGCCGGTAAGCCTGCGTGCATTGCTTTAATTGCTCAGGTGACATCCCTTTACCGTTGTCCAGACAAAAAATCCACAGTTGACCGGCACGGCTGCGGCTGCCTATCAAAACCCTCCCCCCGGGCGGTGTGTAAGCCAATGCATTGTTGATGAGGTTGCGCAATATGCGCTGCACGGCAGGCACATTGACTTGCAAAATGCTGTGGTTCTTGCGGTAGCGCAAACTGACCCGCTGCCAGTGCGCCAGCGGCAGACACTCGGTGATGAGTGGCGCCAACAATGCGTCCGCAGTCACCACCTGTAGCTTGGACAGCAAATGCGCATCAGCTTTGAGTACGCCAGACAAGACTTGCATTTGTTGCATGAAATCATTGACATGACCGGCAGCCAATTGCATGCCATTGACTAAACGGGGCAATTGCTCCGGCTCAGCCTTTGACATGGCGTGCGCATAAAGCTGCACCGATTGCAAGGGCTGCCACATATCGTGCTGCACCAGCGCCAGTTTCTGCTGTAAATTTTTTCGTTGCGACATCAGTCGCCAACAGTTTGCCCAGCCCGTCAGCAAAATGGCAGACACACTCATCACGCCAGACATCAGCATGGCGTCGGCAGGATGCAAACGCAGTTTGTCAGCCCATGCGTAAATACTAAGCGCTAGGGTATAAAGCAACCAAACCGCAATATGACACATACTTTTTAAATTGACTTTTTGTTTCAAAAACCAAGCGCAACACAGCAGCATGAGCAGCATATGGGCTGACAGTATGTTGCCAGTCATGCTGTGATCATGTAAAAACCACAACCTGCTAAATAACAAAATCAGCAAGCCGCCGCATAAGCCCCAACAAAGCAGACTTTTGCCCAGCAGATCAAGCTTGTTATCAAGACACACTGCCGACCGCATATGCAAAGTACTCAATAACACCCATAGACAGATGGCAGACTCTGCTGCCAGAACTGCGTGCGATTGCTGTAAGACGGGCAGCAGCATTCGCCCCAGCCCGCTTGTCCAGCATAAAAATACAAAATGCATAAACAACATACCAATGAACACAAACAGTGAGTGCCTGTCAAAAAATCTCATTAGACAGAACGCGTAAGCCATGACCGTCAGCAACAAAACCAGCAACACCCCGTACATCAACGCGTACTTCCATTGCAATCGCATCAAAGTCTCGGGTTTTTGCAACCACACAGGCAATTGCACGCGACCTGGGCTTTGAATTTTGAGCAATACATCAATATGTCTGAGACTGGCATCGTGTATGGCCCAGACAGGCAGTAGATGACCTTCACCCAGCTGTGCCAACCGCTGCTCATGTTCCAGCGGATGCAACTGCCAGTCGCCCCGGTTCCAGCGCAACCACAATTGCACATCAACACAAGCCGGTAAATGAATGCCTAACCACACCGGCAACTGTTGCGTGACAGCGTCAGGCAAGCTCCAAGCGACCCACACCACCTTGGCGTCAATCGCTTGTATGGCCTGGTGCGGATGGCTTAAATGCGTGACTTCGTCTGACAGGCTGTACTGCCACGCCTCGTTGGCTGTCCATTCCCCGTGGCTGTCTTTCATGACCCGCATGTCCTGCCAGTGCGGGTAGTTGTGCAGTTGATCTTGTGCGTTCGCAAAACCACCTGCCAGCAAGAACGTGGATTGCAACAGCAATGCCGCAAACCGCAGATAAATTTGTTCAGTTGTGGCCGAGTCCATGACCGGCTGCCCATAACCAGTAGCGTGTGCTTGCCTGTGACTTGTTGACCACTCCCAAGCGGCGGTAAATCGCATGCATATGGCTGCGCACCGTGGACTCAGTGATGTGCATTTGTCCGGCAATTTCAGCGCAGCTTTTGCCATGCGCGAGTTGCGATAACACCAGACGCTGGTGATTGCTCAGCACAGCTAACTCGTCGTTGTGTTGCCGTGTTTGCGCAAAACCGTCCAACGGTTCAACAGTGTCTTGCTGCACCGACAAGGACTGCAACAACAACGACATCAACTGCGGCAAAGGTGCTGATTTGGACAAATAAGACACGCGGTTGGACATGCAGACTTGCGGCAGCGCAGGGTCCTGCAATGAGCTAAGCACCATCATCGGACCGTCCGCGCGCAACTGACAAAAGGCGTTCAAAGTATCGATGCCTTGCGAATCCGGCAGGTTTAAATCCAGCACCACCAGATCAATAGGTGAATGCTCAAGCAGCATCTCCAGACCGCTTGCCAAGTCATAGGCCAGCAGACACTGAGCCCTGGGTAAGAGTTGCAGCACATTCATGCGCAAGGCATCCGCCAGGATAGGGTGGTCTTCGACGATCAACAATCGTGATGCATGCATTTGTCACCTCCGTAAACGAATAATGACAAATATTCATGGGTGTAAGCAAGCAGGGAATATTCAAAATGTAAATTTATTCAGATTCAAAAGAATGAACAACCGGCTCTGAAACAGTGCGTAGCCTGAGGGCGCAGAGCAAGGCTGCTAAAGCCACCGGCATGGCAATGACAAACACCTGTTGCAAGCCAAAACGCGTGCTTAAAGCCGCGCCGCCCAGTGCCCCGATGACGCCAGTGAAACCGTAGCCGATCACCGCGTACAAAGCCTGTCCCCTGCCGCGCAAGCGCCCTGGGAAATGTTGTGACAACCAGGCAATGCTGACGGTATGTTGAATAGCAAAAGTGAATACATGCAGGCATTGCGCCACCAGCAGCACCGGCAATACAGGTGCATAAAACGCCGTCATGCCCATGCGCAACACCATCAAACCCGTACACACACACAGCCATAACGGCAAACTCAGTAAATGCAGCCATTTGCTCTGCGAGAAAAAACCCACGATTTCGACGATGACCGACACCGCCCACAACACACCGATCATGTCTTTGCCATAACCGAGCTCATCCAAGTAAAGCGAAAAGAAGGTGTAGATGGATACGTGCGATAAAACATGAAAAAACAGTGTGGCAAAAAACCAGCGGCTTTGCGCTTGACGCAACACTTGCCAGAAACCGGCTTGCCCGTGCACATGCGCGACCGACTCGCGTTTGTCCGGCAAATACCAGGTACTGATGTTGACCGCCAGCAAAGTCATTACCGCCCAATAAGGAAAGCCTGACATGCCCCAGGCTTCAAACCATGCGCCGGAAACAAACACCGTCACCAGAAAACCGACCGACCCCCACAAACGGATGCGCCCGTAGCGCCGCACGTCCAAAGTGCCCATGTGGCTGACCAGGTGCGCCATGGCGGCCTCGCTCATGGGCATCATGGCGCTGGTGTGTATGAACATGCCGAACAACACAGCCGCCAGCCACCACGGCGACGGATCAAACAATAAACCGAAAGAGCACAACAAAGCCATGCCTGAGCACCAGCGCATCAGTGGCACGCGCGCACCGTTGCGGTCGCTCAACCAACCCCAGATATACGGCGCGAACACGCGCGTCACGGCTTGCATCGAGGTGAGCAAACCGATCATCCACAAACTTAAACCCAGGTGTTTGAGCCAAAGCGGTAGATACGGATTGAAAAAACCGATGTGCGCGAAATAGCCAGCCGACAAGGCGGCAAACGGCACCAGTTGACGCCGCGTGGCGCGCGGCGCTGTGTCCATGGTCATGGCATTAACCGCCGCGGTGTGCGGGAATGGGCGACAAAGGCATAACTACATCGCCGCATTGAGCGCGATGGCGCAAGGCGTGGTCCATCACCACCAACGCCAGCAAGGCCTCGGCAATCGGTGTGGCGCGTATGCCAACGCAAGGGTCGTGTCGGCCCTTGGTTTGCACCTGTGTGGCAGCGCCGTCGCTGTTGATGGTGTCGCGCGGTGTCATGATGGAACTGGTTGGCTTGATGGCAATGCTGACCTCCAAGTCTTGACCGGTGCTGATGCCGCCGAGCACACCCCCGGCGTTATTGCCCTCAAAGCCCTCGGGCGAGAGGCTGTCACCGTGGGTGGAACCGCGCTGCGCCACACTGGCAAAACCCGCACCCACTTCTACACCCTTGACTGCATTGAGGCCCATCATGGCGAAAGCAATGTCAGCGTCTAAGCGGTCGTAAATGGGCTGCCCCAAACCAACCGGCATGTGTTGCGCCACCACGCGGATGCGCGCGCCGCAGGAGTCGCCCGCTTTGCGCAAACTGTCCATGTAATTTTCCAGATGCGACACATCGGCAACGGGTGCGTAAAACGGGTTGCGTGGCACATGCGACCAGTCTTCAAAACCGATGGGGTGTTCACCAAGCTGCGTCATGCAGCCTTTGAACGTGGTGCCGAATTTCTCCAGCAACCATTTTTTGGCAACCGCACCGGCAGCGACTGTGGGTGCGGTCAAACGCGCAGAGGAACGCCCGCCGCCGCGTGGGTCACGCACGCCGTACTTTTGCAAATAGGTGTAGTCAGCGTGGCCGGGGCGAAAGGTTTGCAAAATGTCACCGTAGTCTTGGCTGCGCTGATCGGTGTTTTGAATCAAGAGGGCGATGGGTGCGCCGGTGGTCACGCCTTGGTAAACGCCGCTCAGAATTTGCACCTGATCAGGTTCCTGGCGCTGAGTGACATGCCGGCTGGTGCCCGGGCGGCGGCGGTCTAGATCGTGCTGTATGTCGGCCTCGCTCAAAGCCATGCCGGGCGGACAGCCGTCGATGACACAGCCGATGGCCGGGCCGTGGGATTCACCAAAGTTGGTGACTGCGAATAAGGTGCCTAAGGTGTTTCCGCTCATCGGAGGGATTATCCATGAGGGGCAGGCTCAGGGGGTGAAGGCGGGCTGTGAAGGTTCGCGCAACACTTCACTCATTCACACTATTGACAATGCGATGAATCGTACTAACAATAGCGTCTTTAATTAACCAGTAGCCCACAGCATGGAAAATCTGAACGCCAATGACCTCAAAGTGCGCGGTGTCGCCGCCATTGAAGAAGCATTGAACGGGCAGACAGAAGCCATCATCTCCGTGCGCGGCACGCAACGCTTTGTGGTGATGGAAATGGCGCATTACCACTACCTGCGCGAATGCGAACTTGAAGCCGCTTTGGTACAAAGCCGTGCTGACATAGCTTCAGGCAGGTTTGTGCAGGAGACTGCAGCCGAACATGCGGCCAGGCTAGAAGCCTTACTGTTAAGCGAACGGTCCGACAGCAGCAAATAAGCCCTGCATGGCTTACATACTGATCTTTACTGAAGACTACACACGCCGCGCTTTGCGTTTTTTAAAACGCCACCCTGAATTGAAAAATCAGTACACAAAAACACTGGCTCTGCTGGAGTTGAACCCGCACCACCCTTCACTGCGATTACACGCACTGTCGGGGCGACTTCAAGGTGTTCATTCCGTCTCAATCAATTTGTCTTACCGCATCACATTGGAGTTGCAGATACAAGAGCAGCAAATCATTCCGCTGAATGTCGGTGACCATGAAGCGGTTTATTGAATACCCACAAGTCATTTGACTTGGTTTAATTCGGCTTGCTGCCCAGCTCCTCTGGCCAGTCACGTATGTAGGCTTTGAGCATTTGGTTCTCGAAGTTCTGGCTGTCAACCACCGCCTTGGCCACGTCATAAAAACTGACCACGCCCATCAACTGCCGGTTACTGAGCACAGGCAAATAACGCGCGTGACGCTCGAGCATCATGCGGCGTACTTCGTCTAACTCGGTATCAGGAGAACAGGTGAGCGGATGGTCATCCATGGCGCCGCGCACCGTGGTGTTGCCCAAA
>Ga0209768_10001946_pt1 | contig 13001 bp, 15 predicted proteins | sample LauGreSBDMM110SD_3_FD_187564 | JGI IMG/M metagenome (GOLD analysis project Ga0209768, IMG submission 187564) | Freshwater lake microbial communities from Lake Michigan, USA - Sp13.BD.MM110.SD (SPAdes) (version 2) | ecosystem: Environmental > Aquatic > Freshwater > Lake | place: Lake Michigan... | reverse complement strand
AAAAGCAAAAGACCACAATTGGTCTAAGGACCCTACTAAATTTGAACCTTTTAATCCTAACTTTATTAACGACATTCGTGAAAAATTGAATGCGGAGGTTGAGTTAAGTCAGTGTCAAATTGATGGTGTAAATAATGTTTATTACGCATTCTACCAGAAAGGATTATTTAAATAAAACATAAAAAACAAATAAAAAATAAAAAACAAATAACAAATAAATAAAAAAGAGGGAAACCCACCCTTTTTTATACGGTTCCAAGAACCGCAAAATATGTTTGTTTATTTACGTAAGTATAGTTGAATGGTTTGTTTATCCTTTTCACTATGACATTTTATTTGTGTAATTTGTTGTCTACACATAGGACACGTGGGTATGAGTGATGTCTTTATTAATTCACACATACACACAACACATAATTCGTGATTACATCCTGGTTTACATATGATTTGTGTATCTTCAAAACAAATCATACATTCGATTTCAACAGGTGATTCAACGAATGGAGAAACCGAAACTTTAATAGCGCGGGTTCTATGCGTATAATATTTTTTTATAATTATATAACACATAAATAGGCTTAGTATCATACAAGTGTTTAAGACGACTTCAATAACAGAAGCGATAGTAATTGTAATATCGATTTTGTATTCGATATGAACAAATCCGGTGAAATATGGTTTTATTAAATTATGAATATAACTCATTGTTTGTTTACACTCCATCAAATAATAAATTTCGTTTCATTTTTTTACCTATAAAAACAAAAAAAATGAAATGATTTTTATTGCTTACCAAAATATAAAAAACTAAATATAACAAAAATGAACTTACAAATTACTATTGAAGTAACCCAAGAGAACAAGGTTTGCGCAAAATGCTGTAGTCGAGGACATAGCAAAAACGAAACGAGTTGTCGATATTATACAGTAGATATGCCGGACCATTATAAAACTAAATGTTCTAGGTGTAACCAACCAGGACATAAGCGTAATAATCGTAGTAAATGTTCTTTACTACAACAATACCCGGATTATGTCTATAGGTCAACCCGACACGTTCAAGAGCAACGAACCCAACCAGATATATTACCCCAACCAGAAATAGAGAGTTTTGAACCTAACCAAATATTAGAATTAAACACACGAATTGAGGAATTAAAGGGTTGTATTGAAAGACTTATTTGGGTTATTAATCAAGTGGACCAAGACCAATACCGACAAATTATGACTAATATTGTTCTAATTCCGGACTGGGTTACAGTTGACGAATTCGCAAATTATATAATTAATGAGATAACTATAACTTATACAAGCGAGTTAAATAATGTATTCAGAATACTAAGTAGATATCCTAGTCGTTTAAACTTTTGGGTATTCCAACTAAAACTATCTAACATATCAAGATCATTATACTCTTACATTACATCATTACTATTGAATCACGAGGTCCTAATTAATTATGTTGTTAGAAATGTAAATTTCCCTTCAGCAACCGAACGAATTATACAAGCACCCCGTATAAATTTAAATGTAATTAAATCAGAAAAAACAATTAACGAAACACCCATCGAATGTTCCATATGTTATGAAGATATAAACTTCATAAATGTGGGCAAATTTAACTGTAATCATAAGTTATGTGTTACATGTATATGTGGTATAATTATTACTCGTAAAAACACGAATACAACAATTAATTGTCCGATGTGTCGTTTAAATATAACTACGGTAAAATGTAACGGCGACCAACAAATAAAAACAATAAACGATTGTTTAAATTAAATAAAAATAAAAACATAAAAAATACAAATAAATAAAAAATAAAAACATAAAAAATACAAATAAATAAAAAATAAAAACATAAAAAATACAAATAAATAAAAAATACAAAATAAATAAAAATAAATAAAAATAAATAAAAAAGGGGAAACCCACCTTTTTTAGTATTTAAAAAACATATGAAAAATAAAAAAAAATGAAATGAAATTAATGTATATATATAAGACAAAACAATAAATAATATACAATGACGAAAACATCTGCTGAATTAACACAACAAGCTGCCGGTTATATGTTAGCTGCCGCAAATGCGGCAAAACGTGAAATGAATAAACAACAATCTTCAACAACCATAACTAAAACGACCATAACTAAAACGACAATTAAGACAAGCAACCATAATTCAAATAAGTCTGTTAGTAAATCAACCACGAAAACAATGAAAAAATAAATAAATAAAAAATACAAAATAAATAAAAAAAGGGGAAACCCACCCTTTTTTTTTGTTTAAAAAACAGATAAAAACTTATAAAAAATGAAACGAAATTAATGTATATATATAAAGACAAAACAATAAATAATATACAAAATGACAATATTAACAACACCCAGAATATTTTATATAGATATTATAATTCATTTAATAAATGATTATTTACCATATGACAATAATCTATTAAACTGCAATAAATATTTATTTAATTTAAAAATAAAGAATTTTAAATTAAATACATCATATTCTTTAAAATATGTACAGGATATTTATTTTAAAAATTTAATAAATTCAAAAACAACCACTAGTAAATTAAGTTTAAATTTATTTGGTTATGATGAAATAACAGATGAAGAAGTTAAACATCTTTGTAATTTACATACATTAAATTTAGTTGCTTGTCAACAAATAACAGATGAAGGAATTAAACATCTGTGTAATCTACATACATTAGATTTATATGGTTGTGAACAAATAACAGATGAAGGAATAAAACATCTTGGTAAATTACATACATTAGATTTATCTTTTTGTGATGAAATAACAGATGAAGGAATTAAATATCTTTGTAATCTACATACATTAAATTTATATGGTTGTGAACAAATAACCGATGAAGGAATTAAACATCTTAGAAATTTAAATACATTAAATTTATCTTATTGTAATAAAATAACCGATGAAGGAATTAAACATCTTGGAAATTTAAATACATTAAATTTATCTTATTGTAATAAAATAACCGATGAAGGAATTAAACATCTTGGAAATGTTAAATAATCCGCACTTAAAACAGAAAACAGAAAACAGAAAATAAAAAATAGAAAAACCCAACCTTTTTTCGCGCGAGTTTACAAAAATAGTTGTCCTCCGTAATCAACCAGTTTTACAACCCGTTTGTTTATGAAAATGCCCACAGGAGCATTTGCTGGTGCGCGTTGTGTGAATGGCGCGTGTCCGTGAGGTTCAAATAATAGAGGATGGTTAATAGGGTAAGATGTAAATCCATAATTTGTGTTAGTAACCACATCGTATTTATCATACTGACACTTATAATATTTTCTATTAATCCGTATTAAATATAAATGCATTTTGGGAGGAATATTATTTTGAGATAACCGATGTAATTCATAATTTTTAATATGAACGTTTTCGGGGTCAGATACATACGAGTGCGACATTAACACCGTTTCATTATGTTCTATAACAAGATTAACTAATGGAACAATAACATCAGAATAGTTTTTATCGTCTTCTGTTGACAACGTGATGGTTTTGTAATATTTCGTAAGAATGTTAAAGGTTTCTTCAAAGTCTTCATTCGTAACCAGGGTGTTTTCAAACTGGGCAATTTTATCTTTAATTCCCTCGATATCGTTTGTAATTGAGTTTAATTTACGATTAATATGTATAAGCGTATTTGTGTGTTCATCAATCTTATATGTATTTGAAGTTATCTTATAATTAAGTTGGGTAATCGTGTTTTTGATTTCATTAATATGGTTTTCTTTTAACTTATCCATAACTTGCTTGAAATATTCTTGGGTAAGTAAATTGTATTTGGTATCTTGTTCGTATTTTTCAATAATGTGTTGTATAAGTGTATCTTCAAGCACATTTAGTTTGGTTTCGTATATAAACTCATTGGTTGACATCCGAATTTCAAAAACGTTTAATTTTTTATTTAACGTGTCACATCCATATAATAAAATACATATGAAAATTAAATTAACTATAACGAGGATTATTGAGTTCATTTTGTTATTATTTTAAATATATTTTTATTTTTAAACCATTTCGCCAACAATAAAAAAGGGTTTCCCCATTTTTTATTGTTAACTAATGTATAAATATTTAATTATTGAATGCGATGCGTGTTTTCCACGACTTACGTGTTAACTTTATCTAACTGTGATGCGAATAATTTATGTAATATAAATTGAAGGTCTTTAATATCCTGACTGTTTTCTGTGATTTGGTCGGTTTGTGCGTCTATTACGTTTATAATATCATCCAGATACGAAGTAATTATATCTAATTCTTCTTCGATAACCGAGAATTTAATATCATATACTTTAATCATTTCATCATGTTCGGATTGAAGAACATTTATTTTTTTATTTAAGGCATAATGTATTGCTTCTGTTATTGTGTAAGTGTAGTAAACGCATAAACCCATACAGGTATATATTAAAACCAACAGCATCGCGTAAATTTCAATTGTGTTTGTGTCCATTTTGTTTGTTACTATTTATGAACGCTTAGAAATCCTTTCAATTTTTTTATTTGGACGTTTTCTCGTCATTCTTCTTTTACCTTTTTTCACTTTTATAGTTCTTACTCGAAACTTAGATTTTCCAAACCGTTTTTTAGTGAGTTTTCGGTTTTTTCTCGTTTGTTTATTACGTTTTTTCCCTCCGAGTTGAAGACTTTCAAACACATAATCAAGATTATCTGCTTCTCTATTAATTAAATTCTCCGTTGTTTCATCAAGCATGTCTAATTCCTGATATTTACTTTTCATAAAATCAATATAATGCTGTTTTCTTTCAGACTTACTCATCTTTTTAATTTTTTCACTTTCTAAATATTCCTCTGCCCATTTTTGTGTGAGTTCATTTTTGTCTATCTTTTTACCGAATAAAGTTAATAATTCGGTGTATGACGGATTATTACAGGTTTCATCAGGACACATAGCATATGCTGCGTCTCCAATAATCATATAAAAACGTTCCACGATTCCACCAACACAACTCATTTGTCCGTCTTGATATGCGTTATAACAGTCTTGAATAAATGCATTAATATAAAATTCAATAAATTCGTCTGGTTGTTTTAATACGAAATCGACGGTTTTTCCAATAATATTAATACTTTTTGGTTCTCTAGAATATTTAGCCAAATTAAGTTTCTCTAAAACCGCATTTAATTTGTCAATGGATTGTTGTCTATTTGAAAATAAACGATTAATTAATGGGACAAACTTACTTCTCACATAATCTGTAATATTACCATAATCTGAATCCATATTTACATTAATAATCTGTAAATATTTATTCAAGTTAATTTTTGCGGATGCGTTGTGTATTTGTAATGCCTCCTCATTATCGTCCTCAAGAAGTATATAATCAGCATCCGTATCATGGTCGGTTAAAACCAGTCCTCTAGGTCTAACAGGTCCAAGATATCTGTCTTCCTGCCAAAATCCTTCTTGAGTCTCGTCATTACCAAAAAATATACCTATTCCTTGTCTATGGTCGTTTACCCAGTTACCATCATAAATTGACTCATCTGGATAAGTGATTTCCCCTTCACCGTGTCTAACTCCGTTTACCCAGTTACCATTATAAAACGCACCATCACTATATGTCATTTCCCCTTTACCGTTTTTAAGGTCGTTTAACCATTCGCCATAATAGTCTGAACCGTCTTTATATTTCATTTCCCCAAAATGAATTTTATCATTAACCCAATCGCCAATAAATTGAAATTTATCATCTCCTTCTGAGTATTTCATTTCCCCTCTACCGTTTTTAAGGTCGTTTAAAAATTCGCCATAATAATCTGAACCATCACTATATTTCATTTCCCCTTTACCGTTTTTAAGGTCGTTTAACCATTCGCCATAATACTCTGAACCGTCTTTATATTTCATTTCCCCAAAATGAATTTTATCATCAACCCAATCGCCAATAAATTGAAATTTATCGTCTCCTTCTGAGTATGTCATTTTACCGTCAACGCCCTCCTTTTTATCATTAACCCACGGTCCTTGATAATAATCTCCATTCGCGTATTTCATGGTAGCATATTGGTCTCGTTTTTTTCCGTCTGATATTGCTCCATCATAAACATCACCATTAGGATATATCTTCTTACCATATGTTATTATCACTCCACCCTTATATACGTTTTTAACCGAGGGTTTTATCGGTTTCTTTATTTTCATTATATTATATCTAAACAAAAAAATGAAATGGTTTTATTAGTTATTAGTTTAATAAAATAAATAAGTAAATAATGGACAGAATTGAAGTTTCACATGTAAATAGAATTTGTGCGAATTGCGGTATGAACGGTCATAATACGGGTTCATCCATTTGTTCCCTTTATGGAATTCAGGTAAGACCTGTTTATAGGTCAAGGTGTTCAAGATGTTATCAACCAGGTCATAATCGAAGTAATCGACGATTATGTTCTTTATACAACGAATATCGCGATTATTACTATGTAACGCATACGGGAGTTATTTCTCGTAATAGACGAATAGATTTAGTTAAAGATTTAATGCGTGAGTTAAGACGTAATCTCATTGTATTTACGCAAACGGCAAGTTTTGAACCTCATGAGTTTGAACAATTTCATAGATGGATAAGAATTATAGATGCTTATGATTTTAATAATATAACCGAAACTGAATTATCACGATGTGAATATTTCGTAGATAGAATCGACTTTTCAATTAATAATTATTGGAATATACATTATCAACGGTCTAGTTCGTCATTAAGAAATACCCCCGAATTACGCGAGAAACGGAATGTAAATGTCGTTACTCGCGCTGACCTGGATTTGAATGGCGTTGAATATGAATGTAACATTTGTTATGAAAATAAAGAACATAAAACAGCGTGTGAATTTGATTGTAATCATCAATTTTGTATTGATTGTGTTTGTGGAATAATTAAAAGTTGTATACAAATTAAATGTCCTATGTGTCGCAATAATATATATGGTATAACTTGTAACGATGAAACTAATGTAAATAAAATAATAGATGTTCTATAAATGAATAAATGAATTGTGTATAAAATAAAAAAGGGGAAACCCAACCTTTTTTATTGTAACGCGAATAATATCGTATTTTTAAGAAAATTGAAATACTTTCGGGTAAGTAATATGGATACAAAATAATAAATAATAATAAAAAATAAATAAGGTAAAATGACAACAATCCAAGTTTCTCAAGAAAATCTTGTTTGCTCTAAATGTGGTAGAAACGGTCATAATTATGGTGACCCTATTTGCGATATGTATTTGGTTCCAGGTCCGTTGTTTTATAAAACCAAATGTTCAAGATGTAACCAACCAGGACACAAACGTAATAATCAGAATAAATGTTCTTTAATAAGACAATATCCTGATTACACATACGGAGTATCACAACTCGGAGTATTACAACTCGTTCCCGGAACACACGTGATAACTATACCACGAGAACCAATAAGACGAATACCAATACGACCACGACCAATAGCAAGAACACAAGAAACAACTATCCTAAATTCAATAAGATATAGGATTCAAGAATTTAGTCAGGTTATTTCAATAATAAAAACGTGTAACTACCACAATAGGTATAACACTAATACTGGAATTCCCATGTTACGCATAATGTTTAAAAACGTATTAAATGCGAAATTAATAGTAAATAAATTCGAAAAACCGTTATTTAACATCGATACTCTTTTACAACATGTAACATGTGATGATGATTTGATACCTCCTATAAATGTTTCGGCAATAAGGGATACACTAGAAAACATAGGTCGCGACATTGATTGTTTTGTTAACACAAATTATTCTAATTATAAAAACATTATAATCGGAGATGTAATTCTATTCACGAAGCGAACTATTAAAGTAATCCACCTAACGGATTTATACGGAAAAACACCGAAAGAATGTAATATTTGTCTTGAAACAACCGGATTAGAATTCGCGTGTGTGTTTGAATGTAATCATCAGTTCTGTGTAAATTGTGTATGCGAGTTTATTAAAAGTTCTAGGAACACCATTAATAAACCAATGAAGTGTCCTATGTGTCGTTCAAGCATATCAATTATAAAATGCTACGACGAAACACAACCACAAAAGATTAATAAAATCCTATAAAAATACAAAAAATATAAAAAATATAAAAATACAAAAAATACAAAAAATAAAAAAATATAAAAAATATAAAAAAATAAAAAATAATGGGGAAACCCTATTTTTTATTTATTATTGTCGACAATAATATAAATATTAATAATAATGATAATAAAATATGAATGAAATAGATGAAGAGATTAGAACATTAAGTTTAAAAAATACGCTTTACTATAAATTAAACCTGTATTTGTATAATACCCCTGAATTTAATTTTTTATATTCCATATTACATTTATTACCAAGAAAATATACACAACCGTGTGATTCTATTTTTTGTGATGATTGTAAGCAGTATGCGCAAGAGGTTTCGACGGGTGAATTTACCCGTTCATTATTTTGTATTATATATAATTACAACAATGAAAATTTAATGATAGAATTGTTATTTTTTTTAAATTTTGAAATTGATTGTAAGATAAAAGAGACAAATTTAAAATCTATTAAATTTAAACATACTTTAATACCAATCGAAGACATGTCGCGTTATTAATAATATATAAATGCGTTTATAATATATGATAATTGATTGGTTATATGCCTGTGGAATTAACACCCTTAAGAAAAACATATTAAGGGTGTTAAATAAAATTAAGACATACAAATAAATATATTATTATAGTATATAATGAATAAAACCAAAAAAAATAGAAACACCTACAACCAACAAACAATACCTCTACTTCCAACCCAATTCTTACAACAAAACCAACCTCAGCAATTTGTGAAACCTCCACCTCAGCAACAAACCCAATTCTTACAACAAAACCAACCTCAGCAATTTGTGAAACCTCCGCCTCAGCAACAAAACCAATTCTTACAACAAAACCAACCTCAGCAATTTGTGAAACCTCCGCCTCAGCAACAAAACCAATTCTTACAACAAAACCAACTTCAGAAACAAAACCAATTCTTACAACAACCTCAGCAACAAAACCAATTCTTACAACAACCTCAGCAACAAACACAATTCTTACAACAAAACCAACTTCAGAAACAAAACCAATTCTTACAACAACCTCAGCAATTTGGAAAACCTCAGCAATATATACAAACTCAACAACAACCCGATAAGCAAGAACAAATAAAACAACAAATAAAACAATACCAACAACAATTAATCTCGCTACAACTAGGAAATCAACAACCTCAACTACAAGAACAATTAAAACAACAATTAAAACTACTACAAAGACAATTAAGTTTACAACAACAATTAACTTCCCTACAACAAGGAAATCAACAACCTGACAAGCAACAAGAACTAAAAGAAAAACTAAAACTAGTAAAACAAGAATTAACCTTCATACAAAACATAAATCCACAACTTCAACTTCAGCAACAATTAAACCTACTAAAACCAATAAAACGAGTAAACATAAAAGAAGTAGAAGAAGAAGACATACTAAACCCTGAAGAAAAATACGTACAAGCCAAATATATACAACAAACCCAAAAAGAAAAGGATGAGAAAGAATTAAAATTTCTTCAACAACAAGCACGAGAAAAACAACAGCAACTAATAAAAGAAAAAATTCAGCAAGAACAACAAAGAACCCAAAAAAAAACACAACTGTCACCAAAAGACAAGGTCCTTCCACCAAGTCCTGGATCATTAGTTATGGAAAAAATAAAAGGTAAAACCCGTTACCATAAAGGTAAATTTTTCGGACAACTTTTATATAATATGAAATTCAAACAAGGTATCATGGTTTATGCTAACGGAGATAAATATGAGGGACAATGGAACTCTGATTTTAAAGATGGAAACGGAGTAATGACTTACGCTAATGGAGATAAGTATGAGGGGAAATGGCATGACGGTTTACAAGATGGTTTAGGTATAATGACTTACGCAAATAGAGATAAGTATCAGGGATATTGGGTAAGTGGACAACCAAATGGAAATGGTATCATGTTTTACCATAATGGGGATACGTATAAGGGCGAATGGCATAATGGAGAAAAACTTGGAAATGGTGTATTAAACTGCGCGAATAAGGATAATTATAAAGGTGAATGGAGCAACAATATATTAATGAATGGTAAGGTAATCAAGACTTATAACATTGATGGTGATTTAGCAGGAACCTATACGGGTGGGTTTTTCAATGGTTTAAGACATGGAGTTGGTATGATGCGTTACAATAATGAAACCATTTATGTTGGGAACTGGTATAATGACGAGAAAGATGGGTTCGGGTATTACATAAACATAAATAATTTAGAAATGTATGAAGGATATTTCTATTTAGGGTTAAAACACGGCGAGGGATTCGAGTTTATTTATAAAAATAATAGTTTTTTTCGCCCCGCAAATAATGTAGATGATGTAAAAGAAAAAAAACTGAAAATGGCAGAACAAACACAACTAATTACAGAGTTGTTTAAAAACATTGAATACAAAAAAGAAAATAAAACAATCGTTGAAATTGGTTACATTAAAGACAAAGACAAGTTCAAAAAAGGCATTTGGAAAAATGGCATATATATAGGTCCAGGTATCGATACTACCCCGACAAAACATTGGATATTCTTTTAAGTTTTTGAATTTAATATGCTGAATAAAAAAGATGCGTTTTTTGTTATTTTACCAGACATTTAAAATACACATTGCTCTAAATGTGTGTAAAACTTAAATTTTTTATTTGTAATTCATAATTTTGAAATTTTAAATTGTTAATTATCTCGTTAGTCTCAATAATCGTTTTATATTTTTGGATTTCGTTTTCATATTTAATTGTATTTAATTCTAATCTAAACTCGTAGGTTTTAATATCATCCTTTAATTTAACTAATTGGTCTTGTAGTTCGGCAGTATGTCCGGCATATTCTCGTCCAATACGACAATAATGTTGTTTTGTGTGTTTTAATTGTTTTTCGTTCAACACAATCAATTCATTATACCCGTCAGATTTCAAACTTACTTCATACGCGTTACACTCTTCTCTAATATCTCGTTCCGCATCTTTCATATATATGGGGTCAATAATATTAAAGGTTGCTAATTTAACGTTAACGTTATCTAACTTATTATATTTGGTTTCGTTTTCTCCAATTCGGCGTTGTAAATCATCCGTAAACCCATACTTATAAACATTATAATCATCGGGTGTAGATGCGTCAATTCCAAACGTGTTTCTCAGGTCTTTAACTGTTCCAAGAGATAATAAGTAAATACACGGAAATTTATTTGCGTATGTTGAAAAAACTGCCTTGTATGTTTTTGGAGAAATATTTAAGATACTGGTTCCCAATTTAACCTTATCTTCTTTGGTTCCCATCTGGATTGTAAAGAGGGACTCTTCTGCCCAATCTTGAAATCTTTCCACGTTTTTATTTCTTGACACGAATAAAACTCTTAATAACCCATGATATGTTAGATAAAGACATTTTTTAATCGTATGTGGTTCACCATTGGTGAACCTATCACGAATAAAAAATAATTTATAATCTGTGTCCCTTTCATAACCTTTCTCTTTATTACATAAAACCTTATTTAAAGATTTCATATCAAATCCTAAACTAACGTCCGAAACCTTAAAATAAATATTTTTTCTACTTTTGGTTCCTCTGGTTTCAATTTCAACAATATTGCCGTCCGTATCTTTAAACTTCTCATTATCTTCCAATATTAATAATGCCGGAGCATCAACGGTTTCAGTATCTGGAAACTCTTCCGGTAAAATAGGTTCGGCATGAATAACTGGAACGACAGGAACGACATCGGGTTCTGTCTTCTTAAAGAAGTGTGTGTCTACCCATTCTTTGGAAATAAGCAGTTGGGATTTCTTACAATCTGCGGTGCTTAAATTCCACTCATTTAATTTTAAGTTTGCGTATACGTATTCACTTGGAGGAATCTTTTTTTTTATTATAATTGATTTGGGTTTGCTTTTACACCCATAATAAAACGTTTGGTTGAAATCAAACAAATGTTTCGAGTTATAAAACATCTTCGTTTTTAACGAATCAATAAAAAAAGGAGTTGGTATCATCTTTGTTACTATCTTTGTTACTATATTATATGGGGTTGTCTTTAAGTATTATTATATATTAACATATAATGTGGGTTAGTGGGTGGGTATCTGTGTCAACACAAGTGTCTCTTAGATACGTTTATTTTCGTGAATATACAATTTTAAAAATAAAAAAGGGTGGGTTTCCCCTTTTTATTTTTTTTATTTTTATTTTATTTTTATTTTTTTTAATTAATTCGTCTTCGTTTTCCATATGTGGAAATTACAAATTTCGGTATAAAGATTCGTCTGCGTTCCTCTTCTTGTCGTCTGCGTTCATATTCTTGTCGTCTGCGTTCATATTCTTGTCGTCTGCGTTCATATTCTTTTCGAATTTTCATTTGTTGCATCATTCTATATGCGCGAGCATCGTTCATCTTCTTGTCAGTTTCTTTCATTTTTTGCTCAACTTCCTTTAATATGTCAAGTGGACATTCAGTTGCGTATGAGTTCCCTCTAGGATTAATACGAAATTCTTGAATGATGCGTTTACCATCTTCTAGACACTCTGTTCGATTATTTTTAGAAATTGTAAAATAACAATAACGTATAAATGGGATATCTTTCGATTTACCTATGTTAATTTGTTTTAACCTTTTTTCGATGTTATTTGTTTTTGATGTTGTTATTCTTTTATTAAAATGGTTGTCTATCACCAAAAGCACATAGAGTATATTATCTGTATTCATTCTTCTTTTATTTATTTGTTGTATAAGTTCCCATATATAAAAGCATTTCAATTTTTTCTAAATTTATTTATTTTTGTCATTATTATATTT
>Ga0209768_10001944_pt1 | contig 13003 bp, 8 predicted proteins | sample LauGreSBDMM110SD_3_FD_187564 | JGI IMG/M metagenome (GOLD analysis project Ga0209768, IMG submission 187564) | Freshwater lake microbial communities from Lake Michigan, USA - Sp13.BD.MM110.SD (SPAdes) (version 2) | ecosystem: Environmental > Aquatic > Freshwater > Lake | place: Lake Michigan... | reverse complement strand
CCTTCGACGAAGCTTTCTTGAAGCGCTTTGACTGCAGCGGCATCAATAATGGTCAAAGAATCATCGCCAGCGCTCAAACGCGCATCGACTAAATGAATAATTTGAGCGGTTTTCCAGAGTTGGGCCAACTTTACGGCATCGGTGCGCAGCTCGCTTTCGCGATTAATTGGTGACAGCGCGCTCATAGGGGTGAACGCTACTAGCCTTGGGCGATGCGCGTAACCTCATGGAATTTGCTGCATGGAATGGCTATTCCACCTAGCAATGACCTAGCCGCCGATCAAGTAAGGCTGGGACAAGGGATCCAAGCCATAGGCGCTGATGTTATTGGAGTACAAGAGGTTGATGAAAAATTAGGGCGATCTGGAAATATTTCTCAAACCAAACTAATTAGCCAGGCAATGGGCACGCAGCATTGGGGCTTTGCTCCGGTGATTATTGGTGAACCAGGGGCTAAGTGGCGAAAATTAAATCCTGCTGAATTAAAGGTAATCACAGAAGAAAATCGTGAACAAAATAATGAGGGAAGTTATGGGATTGGAATTGTTTCAAAGATTCCTATTATCCATTGGGATCGCTTAGAGCTTGGCAAATCGGTATTTGGGATGCCACTTGTTATTCCGGCAGAAAATAAGAAAGGTAAGCAATCGATTCGTTTTATTTATGTTGCGGACGAACCTCGTGTGGCATTAGCTGCAACCTTGGATTGTGGCTGGACTGTGATCAATACACATTTATCATTTGTGCCTGGAGTCAATTATTGGCAGCTACGAAAGATTAAGCATTGGGCAAAGAAATTATCCGAGCAGTACAAAACACAAGTTCTTATTATTGGTGATATGAATTTACCCAAGGGTTTACCAGCCGTCGGTTCTAGTTGGAACTCACTTGTAACGCACAACTCATATCCATCATGGGGTGCAAGAATACAATTTGATTACATCCTTAGCGACACATTACAACCAGGCCAGTTTGAAGCTCTTCCCACCGTTGTCACGGGAATGAGTGATCACTTACCAATGAGCGTGCGTGTCAATTAAGCTGCTTTTACGCTTGATCAATCGAGCTAATTAACTTAATCAGGGCTGCTTCATCCAATAAATCTGCTGGCTGATCAGTGACACCCGTTGGCACGTAGTGGAACGCCGCAGAAATCTTTGAAATTTCACAGCCAGATAACTTCGCCCACGCCAAGCGATACATCGCTAACTGCACCTGCGCCGACTTACCTAACTGCTTTGATCCTGTCTTCCAATCCACCACCTGGAAGCCATCTCCATCGCTATAAACCGCATCAATTCGACCACGGATTAACACACCAGCAATTGTTGTCTCAAAGGGAACTTCGACTCGGGCTGGTGTGCGATTGGCAAAGGTGCTCTTAAGCCATGTGGCTTTTAGATCTTCAAGCTTTGAATCATCATCTAATGGATCTAAGTAATCCAAGTACTCATCACCAAACAAGGTGGCCGCATCGGTAAATTGACGTTCAACCCATAAGTGAAATGCTGTTCCGCGTCGTGAGTATTGATCTTGTCCACGTGGCATTGGACGACGAATGTTAAGAGCAAGCTCTTGTGGGTTCTCATGGAGTGCCACCAATGTGGAAGTTGAAAGCCGTGTAGGTAGCGCAACCTGAACAACATCTGAGGCGCGATTTCGTTGCTCGGTAATCAAACTGTGAGCATCCATAATCCACGAGTTCACTTCGGTATCTTGTGAATCAATGAGTGGATGCACATCAGATGAGTCAACTAAGGCAATAGCTGCATCAAATTGTGCGCGCTTGTCTCCTAGATAATCTCGTGGCCACATTGCAGTTTGTGGGTTTTCAAGTGTTGGGTTTTCTGCATCGTCATCAGGGGCCGCAACATCACTAATTAGTCGTCCACCATGCACACTTGCTGCACCAGCAATTAGCGTGAAGATATTTGATGGAGAGACAGAGTTAGTCCCATCTCGCCACCATGATGTTGTGCAGATCAAGTGTGTCCGAGCACGAGTCACAGCAACATATGCAAGACGCATCTCTTCCCGCATCTTGATGTGATCAACACATTGGCGGGCAAACTCTTTAATCGCTTTTGCCGCGTCACTGTTCTTTGTAATTCCATCTAAGGAGAAGTGTGGAAGTTCATGAGCATCACCGCGCAAAGCAAATGGCACATGCTTTTCATTCTTCAACCAGTTATCCGGGTCAGAGCGATTAACACCAGGGAATGTGCCTTCAGATAATCCAGGAACTGCCACGACATCCCATTCAGCGCCCTTTGCCATGTGAACTGTAAGGATTTGAACCACATCTGTGCGCACTTCAGGGGCACCAACCTTTAGCCCGCCTTCTTCATCAGATGCAACATCTAACCAATCCAGGAATGCTGAAACAGATCCACCACTGCGTTCAAACTTAGCTGCCTCATCTAGGAAACGGTCTAGGTGTCTGCGACCTGTCTGCGTTCCTTCGCGCAAGGTAATTTCAGATTCAAGAGTTAAGTAGTTTTCAATCTCAGTCACTAGATCTGTGATCTGACCGCCTGCGCGTGAGCGCAAACGACGCAAATCTTGTGCAAATGACACTAGTCGTTGATAGCCAAGATCGCTAAAGCCATTCTTCTTCGCCGTTGTGATTTCATCCAACGCATCGATAATAGATCCAGCAAATTGATCATCTGCTTCTAACTGATCTGGGTTACCAGCTGCGATCTTTTTGATAAAGCTCTTAGAGTCTGCGTGCATGGCCTTTGCACGTTCACGGCTAAATCCACCAAGGGCTGCAATATCTCGTGGCCCTAAATTAATTCGTGGTCCAGTTAAGTGTCGCATCAACGATGATCCAGCATCAGGGTCGGTAATGATCTTCATCAAAGTCACGACATCTGCAACCTCTGGAATATGAATAAGCCCACCAATGCCAATTACCTCAACAGGCAAGCCTTGTTCACGCAATGCGTTTTCAATGGAAGGAATCTGACTGCGCTTTCGCACCAAGACAGCAAATGATTTGCCAGCCTCTGGATTCCACAACTGTTTAAAGTATTCAGCAATAGCTTGTGACTCTGTTTCAACAGTTTCATAGATTCCATAGGCCAGTTCACCAGCGCCGGCCCCATTACGTGCTTCAAGTTCAACAACTTGCTGGCCACCATCTGCTTTGATCTGTGCGCTAATTGCATTGGCCGCAGCCAAGATGATTGCGTCATTTCGAAATGTTGTTGGAAGCGAGAATTGCTGCGTTCCAGATTGACCTTGCGCCTTTGGGAAGTACTTATGGAAAGAGGCCATAGTGCCGGCAGAGGCCCCGCGCCAGGTGTAAATAGCCTGCGATGGGTCTCCCACAGCCATTACTGGGTGTCCTGCCCCATAGAGAGAAGAGAGCATCCGCACCTGAGATTGAGAGGTGTCTTGGTACTCATCAAGTAACACAACTGTGTATTTGCCACGCTCTAAAGTGCCAACATCTTCAAAGTTTTGTGCAATGTCTGCTGCTAACGACATCTGATCATCAAATGAGAGTTCACCGGATGCTTTGCGGCGCTCCATAAATGCTTCAACCATCGGCAATAGCGAGTTGCGCTGGCGCATCGCACGAGCCACTGCTCTCGTATCTTCATTGGTACTGCCATCTAGTAGCTGCAGTTTTTCAAGCATCTCATTGCCAATTGCTTCAATATCTGAGGCCTTCACTTGGTGCTCTAACATAAATTTAGATAGACCAAGCAAATCCTTAATTACCGTGCTGACAGCGCTGTCATTGCGATATGAATCATCAGACCAGTTGCGCACAACATCAGATGCGATCTGCCAAATTGCTGCCTCACCTAGTGGATCTGCATCAGCATCTATCCCATAACGGATGGCATGTTCGCTCAGTAACTTGCCTGCATATGAATGGTAGGTAGTAACTGCCGTGCTTGTACTAACAATGTGTTTGAACTCTGGAAGCTGTGAGAGCTGACGCAAACGCTTACGGATTCGAACAGAGAGCTCTCCAGCAGCCTTACGGGTGAAGGTAAGGCCCAAGATTTGATCTGGAGTTGCAAAACCGTTGGCAACTAAATACAAAACACGATTACTCATGGTCTCTGTCTTGCCAGAACCAGCACCTGCAATAACAACAGCAGGTTCTAGCCCACTACTAATGATCGCTGATTGATGCTTAGTAATCGGCTTGATTTGTGCACCAAACTTTGGATGTGCCTGCAGCTTTGCAATGATCTCTTCAGGTGTGTACTTCGCTTCGGTCATGACTCATTCACCGCCCGTCCATCACTTTGAACAGGGCAGGATTTCCTTACTGGGCAGCCTTTACAGCGCTTATTAATAGTAGCAAAGAAGGTTGCTGCCCCCATGCCCTCGCCAATTGTCTCGATAGTTGCCTTTGTTTCCGCTATGTCAATCGCATACTGCTGACGAATAGAAGCAGCAGCGCTACCAGTACCCAAATAGACAAGTTCTGCGCCGGCAGACTTAGTGCCATCTGTAAATCCACCCTCTGCAACACCTAACTGATAGCTAGCAAGCTGCAGATTCTTCTTCGCATCCTCTTTACTAATTGCAGTATTTCCTGTTTTAAAATCAATAATGAAGAGTGAACCATCGGCTTCAACTTCAAGCCGATCCACAGTTCCAATAATGCGAGCACGCCCCAACTTCACATCAAATCTAAGTTCGGCCGCCTTTACTTCCCGCTTTGTTTCTTTGTGATACTCCACAAACTTTTCCAGCATGATGACCGCAGATTCTAGATGTGAAGCACTAACCCAGCCACTGTCTGGATCAATTAACTTCCAAGAGTTTTGTAAAGATTCAATTAACTGTTCACGACTTGTGCCGGGCTCTTGCACCATCTTGGCAGCAAATGCGTGAATGGCAGAGCCCAGAACTTGTGCGGTGCTATCTCCATCTGATCCACCATTGTTTTGCAAGAACCACTTCACACCGCACTCGACAAAGCTTTCAGCACCTGATGGAGAGACAACAACCTCTTTGTCAGCATCAATAACAGGTGCATCAGTGCTTAATGGCACAGAACCAATCCAGCTCGTCGGATTTGCTAGATAAATACCTTCAGCACTCATCGCCTTTAATAATGCGGCAGCCTCTTTTGCCTTTGGTCCATCTAACTGCGAACGAAGTTCAGCCACCAAAGCAGGGGCGGTAATAGGACGGGGCACATCGGTTATTACATGTTCCTCATCATCGGTCTTATTGACCATGACTTCGATTGCTTCAAAGAACTGTGACGGTTCTTCATCTTCACGCTGGACGGCGGTGATGAAAAGTGATTGTTTCGCGCGGGTTAGCGCCACATGAAACAGCCGTTGCTCATCCTGCATCAAGCCATTAGCTGCAATGACATCTAGTTGATCTCGTGGAATATCAGGGTTGCGCTTGCGCTCTACTAGACGTTCAGCACCTAACAACGAAGAACGCTGCTTTAAGTTAGGCCAAGTTCCCTCTTGCAAACCTGCAATTGCAACTAAATCCCACTGACGACCCTTTGCGCTGTGCACGGTAAGAATCTCCACAAAATCTGGTCGAACTCCTTTGGCGGTAATAACATCACCGGCAATATCTTCTTGGGCAACCTCGTTAATAAATGCTGCAGGGCCAGACAATGGAAAACGCTCGGAGTAACGCGCAGCAGAATCAAAGAGCTGCATCATCGCATCTAAGTCGCGATCTGCGGCAGCTCCTCTGATTCCAGGACGCAACGCTTGCTTGCGCCACGCAGTTGCTAACTTTTGCCCATCACTTGTTACCGCGTTATCCCAAATAAACCACAATAGATCATCTGCCAATGCAGTTTTATTTCGAGCAATTGCTTTTGCTCCCTTTAGTAATTCATGAACACGTAGCACGCTGTCTGCGCCTTCAATAAATAACTGACCGTCCTGGATTGCATCTAGTAATAACTGTGTCCCTGAACGTTCATCTCCTTCCGGACGAGCGGTGATCATTGCTCTCCGAATACGACGCAAGGAAATAGAGTCTGCTCCACCAAACTCTGACAGCAACAATCGCTCTGCAGTATCTAAATTAAGAGGCTGGGCTCCAATTACAACACGTGCCAATAACAAAAATGGCGTGATTGCAGGGTTACCAGCTAATGCTTGAAGTTCGGATGCAACAGGAATACCAACCTGTGAAAATGCACGACGTAGCGCGGATGCTTGAACACCTGGTGTGCGCAAAACAACTGCCATATCGCTATAGGAAATACCTTCACGCAAATGCGCACTGCGGAATTGGTGGGCGATAAACGCTGCTTCCTCCGCGCCAGATCTAAAGCGATGAACCCCTACAAAGCCTTGATTTTCATTGACTGCAGAGCGCTTTCGCGTAACCGGAGATCCACGGAATCCCTGCACATATTCAAGGCCAACTGCAAAGACTGCCTTTGAATTCCGATACACATTGGTGAGAACAACTTCCTTTGCCCGATATGGATCAAGAGCTGCAGCCATTCCATCCGGATCGGCTCCACGGAATCGACCAACTGCGCTATCGGCATCGGCGCAGATGATCACATCGCTTCCGGCAAGAAGAGAAAGTAACTCGCGCTGGGCTGGATCACTTTCCTGAAACTCATCGACCATGATCGTCATAAATCGATTGCGCAATTGATCCAGTAAATCTGGATTGTTACGCAGGTGGATCGATGCACGAGAGACTAATTCGGAAGGATCAATACGAAGCTTCGCATCTTGTGCACTAATCTCACGCATCACCATGGAGTTCAAGTATCTTTTCCAGAAAGCTGAAGCTGCTTGCCAATACTTCTCGCCCTCTTGCACGCCAAGCTTTGCCAACTCATCTGCATCGATACCGCGCTCTGAAGCACGCAAGATCAAATCGCGAAGTTCGCGTGCAAAGCCATTTGTAGTTAACGCCTTATGCAAATCCTCAGGCCATTCCTTAAAACCATCTTCGATATCACCTTGCAGTAGCTCGCGGATATAACTTTCTTGTTCTGGACCGCTGAGCAAAATCGGGTCAGGATCGCCCTTCGCCTTCATCTTCAAAATAGAAAAAGCTAGAGAGTGAAATGTGCGTGCCAATGGTTCAAACATCGTCTTGGTTGTGCGAAGCGCAATCGCATCACGTAACTCTGATGCTCGCTCGCGTCCATAGGTCAGTAACAAAATTGAATCTGGATTCTGTCCTTCTTGAATACGGGCAAGTGCTGCTTCAATTAAAACAGTTGTCTTACCTGTGCCGGGACCACCCTGAACAACAATTGGTGATCCACGATGTGCGACAACAGTGAGTTGTTCACTATCTAGCCCAGCATGGACAGGCTGAAGTACCTGTCGCACAAGGTTGAAGGGCTGCTTGCTCACAGTGAGCATCTTGCCCGACCCTTCTGACAACTAAGCCCTTCGCCCCATTGGGTGGTTTAATTGTGGTACCAATCTGGTACCATTTCCTCATGGCTATGAACTTACGACTTACCCCCGAACAAAGCGCTGGTCTTCGAGCCGCCGCAGAACAAGACGGCATCTCAATGCAGGAAGCTGCACTCGCCGCCGTTAACGCCTACATCTCTCGCAGGCCACATCGATTAGCTGATGCAATCGCTCGCGTGGCAGCAGAGGATGCAGAGCTTCTTGATCGCTTGTCTAAGTGAGTGATCGTATTGATTATCTAGATCTTCATGATCTCCTTGAAATTGGAAAATCTCTAATTGAAGATTTTCGAGTTCGCGATGAAGGTCTTCTTGAATCTGCAGCAATGCGACCACAGACCACTATTTATGGTGAGGATGCATACCTTTCATTTGAAGCGAAAACTGCTTCCCTCATTCATTCTCTCGCTCGCAACCATGCTCTCATTGATGGCAACAAGAGAATTGCTTGGTCTGCCGGTCGCATTTTCTGCTTAATGAATGGTCGAGATCTAAAGATGGATGTTGATGAGGCCGAAAAAATGATCCTCGACATCGCTAAAGGCGACATAGATATTGCCGAAATTGCCGAAATCTTGGTTAAGGCGATTAAGAAAAATTAAACGTTTAGGTTTGCCTTCTTCGCACGAGATGTAGCACGTGCTCGCTCGTCGCCGTTTAGAACAACCTTGCGGATACGAACAACAGCAGGTGTTACTTCAACGCACTCATCTTCACGACAGAATTCAAGAGCACCTTCCATGTTGAGCTTCTTAGGCGGAATCAAACGCTCTGATTCATCTGTACCTGAAGCACGCATGTTTGTAAGCTTCTTTTCGCGAACACAGTTAACATCCATGTCATCGTTACGAGAGTTCTCGCCAATAACCATACCTTCATACACTTCATCGCCTGGCTCTACGAAAATAGTTCCACGATCTTGTGTTCCATAGAGGGCATACGATGTAACGGTTCCCATGCGGTCTGAAACAAGTGATCCAGTTGCGCGTGTGCGGATATCGCCGTGCCATGCTTCATAACCATCAAAGACGTGGTGGAGTAAGCCGGTTCCACGAGTTTCAGTTAAGAATTCGGTACGGAAACCAATAAGTCCACGTGAGGGAACCTTGTAATCAAGACGGACCCAACCAGTTCCGTGATTAACCATTTGCTCCATGCGACCCTTACGAAGTGCCATCAACTGTGTAAGAACACCTAAGTACTCTTCTGGTGCATCAATTGTTAAGCGCTCCATCGGTTCGTGAATCTTGCCATCAATCTTCTTAATAACTACCTGTGGTTTACCAACAGTTAGTTCAAAACCTTCGCGCTTCATGATTTCAACAAGCACAGCCAGCTGAAGCTCTCCGCGACCCTGAACTTCCCATGTGTCTGGACGCTCAGTATTTAATACGCGCAATGAGACGTTACCAACGAGCTCGGCATCAAGGCGGCTCTTTACCTGACGGGCAGTAAGCAGCTTGCCGCTCTTGCCGGCCAATGGGGATGTATTAATACCGATTGTCATTGAAATAGATGGTTCATCAACGATGATTAATGGAAGCGCATGTGGATTTTCATTATCGGCCAGTGTCTCGCCCAATGTAATTGTCTCGATACCTGCCACAGCGATGATGTCGCCAGGATGGGCTTCAAGGGTTGGTACGCGCTCAAGAGCTTCAGTAATAAGTAGCTCTGAAATCTTTACCCGCTCCATCGTGCCATCGGTCTTAATCCACGTGACATTCTGACCCTTTTTAATAACACCTTCGCGCACGCGACATAGTGCAAGACGACCCAAGAATGGTGATGAGTCAAGGTTTGTAACGTGTGCTTGCAACGGTGCACCTTCATGGTACTCAGGTGCTGGAATTGCAGAAAAGATTGTGTCGAACAAAACATCGAGGTTTTCTTCTACCGGCATTTCGCCATCTGCTGGGCGTGTCAATGATGCACGGCCAGCCTTTGCGCATGCATAGACAACTGGAAACTCGATCTGTGATTCATTGGCATCTAAATCTAAAAATAGTTCGTACGTCTCATCGACAACTTCGGCGATACGTGAATCTGAGCGGTCGACCTTATTAATAAGCAAGATAACTGGAAGATTCTTTTCAAGTGCTTTACGCAAAACGAAGCGAGTCTGTGGCAATGGACCTTCTGAAGCATCTACTAACAAGATAACGCCATCAACCATTTCAAGTCCACGTTCAACTTCGCCACCAAAATCGGCGTGGCCCGGAGTATCAATAATGTTAACGATCGTATCCCCGCGCTTAACAGCTGTGTTCTTAGCAAGAATCGTAATTCCCTTTTCACGCTCTAGATCCATTGAATCCATCATGCGCTCTTGGCCTTCGCCCTGCTTCTTATAGGCTGCAAATGCACCTGACTGCCACAACATCGCATCAACGAGTGTTGTTTTACCGTGGTCAACGTGTGCGATGATCGCAACGTTACGAAGGTTCTCGCGCTTTTTAACTGGCAGGTCTTTAAGGTGTGCTTGAATCTTGGCCACGAAAACTACTTTCCTTAGGAAGCCAGCCTTATATAAGGCCTTGCCTCTATCAACGATTTGGTATTGCTGAGGCCAAGTTATCGACCATCATGGATCAATCTTACCTTTTAGCCCTTGATAAGGACTAATCAGCCGCTTAATGCAGGCTTAATCAATCGTTTTGAGGGAAACCTAAGTTGATTCCACCATGGCTTGGATCTAACCAGCGGCTGGTAACAACTTTGCCGCGAGTAAAGAAATGAACACCTTCGGTGCCGTGTGCATGAGAATCACCGAATAATGAGTTTTTCCATCCGCCAAATGAGTAATACGCCATCGGAACTGGAATAGGAACATTGATGCCCACCATTCCAACCTCTACCTCGTTCTGGAATCTGCGAGCTGCCCCACCATCATTAGTAAAGATCGCTGTGCCATTTCCATATTGATGGGAGTTCACTAAGTTCAAAGCTTCATCGTATGTATTAACGCGAATAATGCTTAAAACTGGACCAAAGATCTCATCCTTATAGATAGACATTTCAGGGCTCACATTGTCAAACAATGTAGGGCCAAGCCAGAAGCCATCGCCAGCAATTTCTAATGTGCGACCATCAACAACAACTGTGGCACCTTCTTTGCTTCCTGCTTCAATATAGGAAGCAACCTTGTCGCGGTGTACTTTGGTAACAAGTGGGCCCATGTCAGAACCCTGTGTGCCATCACCAGTTTTAATCGAAGACATACGGGATTTAATTTTTTCAACCAGGGCCGATGCAATTGGTTCTACTGCAACGATGGCAGAGATAGCCATGCAACGCTCACCTGCTGAGCCAAAGCCAGCGTTAATTGCCGCATCGGCTGCAAGTTCTAAATCTGCATCAGGCAAAACAATCATGTGGTTTTTAGCTCCACCTAGCGCCTGCACGCGCTTGCCAGATTTTGTTCCGGTCTCATAAACATAACGAGCAATAGGTGTTGATCCAACAAATGAAATTGACTTTATTCCAGGGTGAGTAAGAAGTGCATCGACTGCTTCTTTGTCGCCGTGAAGTACGTTAAAGACTCCATCAGGCAATCCCGCCTCTTTCCATAACTGCGCCATAAACATTGCAGCAGATGGATCTTTTTCAGATGGCTTAACTACAACTGTGTTTCCACAGGCAATGGCAACTGGGAAGAACCACATTGGCACCATTGCTGGAAAATTGAATGGAGAAATAATTGCAACCGGACCAAGTGCCTGGCGGATTGAATACACATCAACACCAGATGAAACCTCTTCTGAAAATCCACCCTTTAATAAATGTGGGATTCCGCAGGCAAACTCAACAACTTCCAGACCTCGAGTTACTTCACCAGCAGCATCGCTTAATACTTTTCCGTGTTCATCGGTAATTAGCGCAGCAATTTTTTCCTTGTTCTGCTGGACTAGCTCACGAAAGGCAAAAAGGACTTGAGTTCGCTTAGTTAATGAAGAATGACGCCAAGATGTGAAAGCTTCAGTCGCGGCATTAACTGCGCGATCCACAGTTGCTGCATCAGCAAAGGCAACGGTTTTGGTGACCTTTCCAGTGGCAGGGTTAAAAACTTCTCCGCTGCGCTTCGAACTCTGGGTATCAAGGGCGCCATTAATCCAATGCGTTATCTGGGTCATAGGTGCAATCTACTTCAGAGGTTTATGATGGCGCCACTAACTACCAAGGGTTCGAGGACACAGATGAGCGCTCCAATTAATGATCCAGCAAAGCAAGCGGCAGTTAGCGCTGCTGACCATGAATACGTTTTTCACTCATGGTCTGCCCAAGGCGCAATTTCACCTATGCCCATTGCAAGTGGATCTGGATCGCGCTTTTGGGATTTTGAAGGCAAGACCTACTTAGATTTTTCTTCACAATTGGTATTTACAAATATCGGGCACCAGCACCCAAAGGTTATTAAAGCGATTCAGGCACAAGCCGAAGTACTAACAACTGTTGCGCCTCAGCATGCAAATGAGGCTCGTAATGAAGCAGCACAGAGAATTGTTGAGTTAGCTGGCGATAATTTTGCGAAGGTCTTTTTCACAAACGGTGGAGCCGATGCCATTGAAAATGCAATTCGCATGGCCCGTATGCACACACATAAGCACAAGGTGCTTTCTACATACCGTTCTTATCACGGCAATACAGGTGCTGCGATCAATGCAACTGGCGATCCCCGCAGATTCCCTAATGAGTTTGCATATGGACATGTGCATTTTTGGGGACCATATCTCTATCGCACAGCTTTCTGGGCAAAAGATGAAGCAGAGGAGTGCAAGCGCGCATTAGAACATCTTGAACAAACAATTATCTTTGAAGGTCCCAACACAATTGGTGCAATTTTGATTGAGTCAGTTCCAGGAACTGCTGGTGTGTTAATGCCACCGAAGGGATATCTAGAGGGTGTGCGTGCGCTGTGTGATAAGTACAAGATCATGTGGATTGCTGATGAAGTGATGTCAGGCTTTGGTCGCACCGGTAAGTGGTTTGCATACCAACACTCAAGCGTTGTTCCTGACTTAATCACCTTTGCAAAGGGTGTTACCTCTGGTTACATCCAACTTGGTGGCGTTGTCATCAGTGACACGATCTCTCACACCTTTGATGACAGAGTTTTTGCTGGTGGTCTTACCTATATGGGCCACCCAATGGCTTGTGCAACTGCGGTTGCAACTATTGATGTCATGAAGGAAGAGAAAATGCTGGAAAACGCCACCATGATCGGTGAAACGATTCTGGGTCCTGGCCTTGCTGAATTAGCAAAGAAGCACAAGGTTATTGGCGATATCCGCGGTGCTGGTGTGTTCTGGGGTGTTGATCTTGTTAGTGATCGTGCAACGCACGAACCACTTGCTCCCTATGGCGCATCAAGTCCTGCCATGAATGAATTAGTTGCTGCATGTAAGAAGAATGGCTTGATGCCGTTTAACAACTTCAACAGAATTCACTTGTGCCCACCATGCAATATCTCTGTGGAAGATGCCAAGCTGGGTCTTGAGATTTTGGATAAGTCTTTAGCTGAAATTGGAAAGTACTACACCGGCGCTTAGACGTTGAATCTAAATTCGACTACATCACCGTCTTGCATGATGTAGT
>Ga0209768_10001939_pt1 | contig 13027 bp, 12 predicted proteins | sample LauGreSBDMM110SD_3_FD_187564 | JGI IMG/M metagenome (GOLD analysis project Ga0209768, IMG submission 187564) | Freshwater lake microbial communities from Lake Michigan, USA - Sp13.BD.MM110.SD (SPAdes) (version 2) | ecosystem: Environmental > Aquatic > Freshwater > Lake | place: Lake Michigan... | reverse complement strand
GGCTTATCCATTGAAAGGCAAAGTAATGAATGTGAGAGGAGAAGCAATTAAAAAAGTATCTGAAAATAAAGAAATTTCCGAAATAAAAAAGATTCTTGGTTTAGAAACTGGAAAGGAGTATAAAACAATTGAAGACGTGAATAAACATTTAAGATATAGTAAAGTTGTATTTATGACAGACCAAGATTTAGATGGTAGTCATATTAAAGGATTGTGTATTAATTTGTTTCAAAATGAATGGGCAAGTTTAACTCATATTTCAGGATTAATTGGGTTTATGAATACTCCAATTTTAAAGGCAAAAAAAGGACAACAAACATTAAAGTTTTATAATGAAGGCGAATATGAACATTGGAAGAACAATGTTCCCGAAGGTACAAAAGGATGGACAATTAAATATTACAAGGGTCTTGGCACTTCAACAAAAACTGAATTTAGAGAGTATTTTGAAGAGAAGAAATTTGTGGGATTTGAACATACTGGCGCTATAAGCGATGATGCGATTGACATGGTATTTAATAAAAAAAGAGCAGATGATAGAAAAAATTGGTTGGAAACTGTTTATGATAGAAATAGTTTTGCAAACACAAGCAAGCAAATGATTCCTTATGAAGAGTTTATTAATAAGGAATTAATTCATTTCTCAAAATATGATTGTGAGCGTAGTATCCCCAATTTAATTGATGGTTTAAAAATTAGTTTAAGAAAGATATTATATTGTACATTTAAAAAGCATTTAACTAGTGAAATTAAGGTGGCCCAATTTTCGGGTTATGTATCTGAAAATTCATTATATCATCATGGTGAAGAAAGTTTAAATAAGGCAATTGTAGGAATGGCTCAAAACTTTGTAGGGTCTAATAATATTAATTTGTTGTTTCCATCAGGACAATTTGGTTCAAGAATTAAGGGAGGTCAAGATGCTTCAAGTCCAAGATATATCTTTACACGACTTGAAAAAATTGCTAGATGTATCTTTCCAGAGCAAGATGACAAAATTTTAAAATATTTAAATGATGACGGTACACCAGTAGAACCACAATTTTATGTTCCAATTATTCCAATGGTTTTAGTAAATGGTTCAAAGGGTATAGGCACAGGTTTTAGCACGGAAATTATATGTTATAATCCAAAAGATATTATTGCTTATTTAAAGAATAAATTACAAAATAATACAGATGATAAAATTAACTTCTTTCCTTATTATGAGGGGTTTACAGGTGAAATATCCAAAATTGGCGATACCAAATTTATGTTTAAAGGTAAGTATGAAAAAATTGATACAGATAAAATAAAGGTAACTGAATTGCCGATTGGTTATTGGACTGAAGATTTTAAAGAATTGTTAAATGAACTTCAAAATGATAAAGATAAGGAAGGAAAGAAAATAACATCTATTGTTAAAGATGTATTTGAAAATTATACTGATACAACTATAGAATTCGTAATTACATTTAGTAAGGGGAAACTTGGAGAATTAGAATCTGGAAAGGGTGAATATGGTTGTAATGGAGTAGAAAAAATATTGAAGTTATATTCTACTAGTTCAACCACAAATATGAACTTATTTAATTCTGAAGATAAATTAAAGAAATATGAAAGTGTAGAAGAGATAATAGATGATTATTATGAAATTCGCATTGAATATTATGAGGATAGAAAGGAATATATAATTAATACTCTTGAAAAAGAAATAATTATATTATCAAATAAGGTAAAATATATTAAAGAAATATTGGATGAAACAATTGATTTAAGAAAAAAGAAGAAACAAGAAATTATTGATATGCTTATAACAAAAAAATATTATATGATTGAAGATGATAAAGAGTTCAAGTATTTAGTAAAAATGCCAATGGATTCAGTTTCAGAGGAAAATGTAGAAAAAATGTTAAATGAGCATAAAGAAAAACAAAGTGAATTAGAACGTATTAAATCAACTACAATTGAACAAATGTGGTTGTCTGAATTAGCAATTCTTGAGAATGAGTATGAAGAATATCAAAAGGAAAGAAAACAATCACAAACAGGTGAAGTTAAAGTTTCAAATAAAAAATCAATTTCAAATAAAAAATCAATTACAAACGCAAACGTAGTAAAAAAGATTAAAAAAAATTTAAAAGAGGTAGTAGTAGAAGAAGTAACAGAAGAATTAGTAGAAGAAGAAATAATGATTCAACCTAAGAAAAAAAGTATAAAATCACAAGTATAAATCACAAGTATAAAAAATATTTTTATAATAAATTGTACACCTTTTAACATTTACTTCATACTTCAAAATAAATGTTAAATTATTTTTTGCTTAATATAAATTTTTGTTTGGAACTATAATACTTTATGTTGTCAAAATTGCCGATATAATCTTTTGTTTTTCCAACAATTATTTATTTTTTAGTATCAATTGATACTAATTTACATTTGTTTGGTATATTTTTATATTCATACATAGTTGCGATGGCATCTGTTATTACATTAGTTGGTATAATTTGTTCCATTTAGTTGTGATTGATTGTTATATTTTATTTAAATTTTTTAAAATACTTTGTCTGTTAAAACCAGTTAGGCATTAAATAATTATTTTTATCTTTTTGCGATTCAATAATAGGATTAGACATTGGTACAGCCAATGTGCTAACATCGTGTAAATATTTTATATAACTTTGAGCTTCAGAATAAACATGATAAATGCAATAATCTAAAACTATTTTATTAAGTTGAAAAATTTGTCCAGATATATTTTGTGTTTGATTTGTAGCGTGTTGTAAAAAAACGCTTCTCATAATAATTTTAAGTGAATCGCAATCTTGAGGCGCAACAATATATTGGTTATTAGATTTGTGATAAACTCCTAATCTAATTCCATTTTGTATAATTTGTATATTTTCTTTGGAAAAATATGCTTTAGATAATTGAGTTTCATCCCATTGACCTAATGTAGGTTCCCTAAATGTGGAACATTGATTTGCGGGTATTTTATCATAAATAGCAAATAAATTACTTATATCAGGTCCCTGCGTTTTATTAATAATATCAATACGTCCATTAGAACTTTTATAATTATTCATATTATAATACAACCATAAAAAAAATATATATTTATGTTATATAGAATGCATTTTCAAAAAATTGTATTGATAATGGCTATAGTATTATTAATAATAATATTAGTAGTAATAGGCGTAACGTTATCTAAATCAAGAAGGGAAGATAATTGGCCTCCAATAGTTGGCGAATGTCCTGATTATTGGGTTGATATGTCTGGAAATGGTGAAGAGTGTTTAAATTCAAATAGTTTAGGAAGATGTAATATACCTGGTGATACACACCATAATACAATGAATTTTAATCAATCGCCTTTTATAGGGAATGATGGTAATTGTGGTAAATATCGTTGGGCAACATCTTGTGGAGTAACTTGGGATGGTATTACATCAGGAGTTAAAAATCCGTGCGATACTTCTTCATAAATAATATGAGTATAAATATATTAAAATTAATAAACTATATATATTAATATGATATTTTTAAATGGGTATATTTTTTTTTTAGAAAATATAGATAAATTGTCATATGAATTAATAGATATAATTTATTCATATATTCCAAAATCTGTGACAATATTTTTAACGCAACAAAATTATATTAAAGAACATTATTTGTTAAGAAGTTTTATAAATAAAATGTATGTTGAACAATATATACGAACAATGGTAAGACAAGATAATGATTTTGTATTTAATCTTTTGTTAGTAGAAAATTATAAAAGATGGTTAAATATGAAAAAATATTATTATAAGGAATGTATTTATGGTAATTATGTAAACTTTTTAGAATCTTATGCGATAGATAATAAATCATTAAAATGTAGAAAATTGATAATAAATTTTTTTGAAGAACAAGGATTAAATAAAAACCAACATAAAAAGAATATAATTAGGTATATTAGATGGACAACCTAAATATGAATAATTTATTAAATCGTGATGAAGAAGCAAGAAAAATAAAAATGATATTAAAAGATTTTGAAGAAAATAAACATAATTTAATAACAAAACGTGGATTATATATTTATGGTGATCCGGGTTCAGGTAAAACAACATTTATAGTAAATATTCTTAAAGAAATTAATTATGATGTAATAAAATATGATGCGGGTGATGTAAGAAATAAATCAATAATTGACACAATAACAAAACATAATATGGCAGATAGAAATATTATGAGTATGTTTGAGAAAAAAGTTAAACGTATAGCAATTATAATGGATGAAATAGATGGAATGAATAATGGTGATAAAGGAGGTATAAATTCATTAATAAAAATAATAAGACCTAAAAAAACAAAAAAACAAAAATTGGAAGAAACAACATTAAATCCAATAATTTGTATAGGTAATTATCATATTGATAAAAAAATAAAAGAATTAATGAAGGTATGTCATGTTATAGAATTAAAATCCCCAAATAAACAACAAATATTATTAATTTTAAAAAACCTAATCCCGTCTTTTATTTCATTAAAGGATGAAGAAATAAAAACAAATATAATTAATTATATTCAATATGATTTAAGAAAATTAAAGATGATTTATGAGTTATCAAAAAATAATGATAAAATATTAAATAACGATAGTATAAAAAATATATTTTTACAAAAATCATATAATGATGACACAAGAAAAATAACAAAAAAATTAATAAATAATAATTATCCAATAGAAGAACATTTAACAATAATGAATGAAACAGATAGAACTATAGTAGGATTATTATGGCATGAGAATATTATAGATGTTTTAGAAAAAACAACAAAAGAAGAATCGATCCCTTTTTATTTAAAGATATTAGATAATATGTGTTTTGCGGATTATATAGATAGAATAACATTTCAAAAGCAAATTTGGCAATTTAATGAAATGAGTTCTATGATAAAAACATTTAAAAATAATAAAATATATCATGATACGTTTGTATCAAAAAAAAAACAAAAATTTAATCCAGTAGAGGTTAGATTTACAAAGGTGCTAACAAAATATTCAACCGAATATAATAATTCGGTTTTTATTCAAAATTTGTGTCAAGAATTGTTAATGGATAAGAATGATATGTTTGCGTTTTTTTTACTGTTAAAAAGTAAATATAATAATGACGCTGAAATTTTTTCTTTATTTGAAAATGTTGATGTATCAAAATTAGATATAAATAGAATATATAGATATTTAGAAAAATACACAAAAGAAAATACAAGTGAAACAGATGAAAAAGATGAAATAGATGAATTATAAAATAATAAATAACAAATGTGTTTATTATAATACTTATAGTGTGATGTATAAGTATTATAACATTTTCTTGGAAATTTATAAATTATCTATATTTTAATCCGCGTTAAATATGTAAACAAAAAATTTAAACTTTGGTTTTAATTTTGGGTTGAAATAATAATGAACGTTGTATCCATTGTTGTTTCGTATCTTGTGATACATTTGTAAAATAATGATTTTCGTATTGTTCTGGAGAATCATAATAAAGCATTAAAGGTTCATTTCTTCCGTTAATTCCAGATGAATCTGTTACTTTAAAAAATATATTTTCTTCAGCACTACCAACCTTAATATTATATTTAGTTCCTGTTACAGCATTTATAATACGAGTTCCTTGACACCCAGAACCATAATTTTTAATAGTAATGCGCTTATAAAATTTACCATCAATCCAAATTTTATTAAATGGAATACTATACTTTTCATAATTATTATTTAATTTTTGAAATGCGGAATTAGTAAAATGTTTTTTTTTTAAATTATTACTATCATTTTCAAAGTCGTTCTCATAATCGTGGTAAGTCATTTTATTAATTATATATTAATTATATCTTTAAATTGTTTACAAATATATAATTTTAAGGTTTAGACTTAAATTCTGAAAGTTCGTGTGTTAGATGTTTAATTTTTTTTAAAAGTTCATTTATTAAAATATTTTTATCTGCTATTTTTTTTTCATATTCATTACGAAGAGTTGTAACGCAAGGATTTATACAAGGATTTATGCAAGGATTTATGCAAGGATTTATGCAAGGATTTATGCAAGGATTTACACGATTATTAAATAAGTTTTGCTGTTGTAAATTATTTTCTAATTGTTTTGCTCTTTTTTCTTCCATTTTAAAAATTTGTTCTAACAATTTAGGTTTGTATTTAGGTTTACCAAGTTCATAATTTTCTAAAACTTGATTCATGTCGTGCATATAAAATTGTTTTAAAATAGGTTCTTTTACAAAATCATCAACTATATAAGGTGATGGGCGTGTTTTTGTTTGTTCTGGAGTTTCCAATAATTTTTCTTTATTTAAAGAATTATGTTTATGTGAAAAAACCAGTATAGACTTTAACGAGTTTAATTGAATTAATGGAATCGTATATCCTTTAGTAAATTTGTGTTCTTCTGCCAAAGCAATTTCATCATCATATTTAGTGTGAAGAAGTAATTCTTTTTTAAAAGCAAATGTAGCTGCTGTAGAATGGTATTGTTTATAAGGTCCGCATTGATATACCTTATTTTTAGAATTAAAATAAATGTGCATTTCAGATGAACCGGCAATTAAATATGTAGGATTTTGTTGTAAAGTTTCAACCGCGTGCGATATACGTTCAGGTGGATAATAATCATCATCGTCCATATAAATAATAATATCTCCAGAACACTTGGTATGCATTAAATTTCTTTTTTTACCAAGAAGCATTTTTTCTTCATAATAAAAGTATTTAACTTGTGGAATACTTTTAACGAGTTCTTCAATAGGGTCAGTTCCATCATCAATAATAATCCATTCAATTCTATCTTTAGGATATGTTTGATGCTCAAAACATTGAATCATAAATGGAATAAAAGGTCTTCTATTAAACGTTGGGGTGCATAAACTAACAAAAGGGAGAACAGAAGTATTTTTTAATTTGTTTTTATTTTGTTTTTTCATATATAAATTTAATTAATAATTTGTATTTAAATTTAACTCCATCTAATATTATATTTTTTTACATCTGTCATATTTTTAACTTTTTTGCCTCCCTTTAATTGGGGGATTTCTATTTCTTCAGTTTTGCTAGTTTTTGGTTTTCTAAAAGTACCTTCATTTCTAATTTTATCCATTTTTTCATCATTCATCGGTATGCTTTTACAAATTTCCACCAAATTTTTATTAGAAGAAGATACATTTGCTTGTATAATTTCATTAATACTTTTGACTGAGATAAATTCATTATCATTAGGTTTAGTATTTGTATATAATCCCATAAAAAATGAAAAAATAATTGCAACTAGAATAGCAATAATGTAATAACTTCCCAAATATTTAATGCCAGTTGAAATTAAAGTTAATGTAACCAAAATAAAGAAGAATAATTTTTTATATACGAATGTATCTTTTAAAAAGTTAAAAACATTATAATTTTTATTGTTATTTGTATTTGTAATTTTATACTTAGCAAATAGTGGGGCAAATAATCCATAAATAGTAAAAAATGATGGCGCAATGAATGCAGATAATGTTCCAACAGGAATCCATATAAAGAAAAACAATAAAAATTTAATAAACCGTAAGAAACTAATTTGTTCAATTGATTCCCATTTGTTAGTGTTATCATCTACATCTCTAAATAGTTGAGGTATATTTATAATATGGTAAAAAACACTAATACAAACATTGAAGAAATATAATGCGACCCATATAAATATTCCAAAAATGCCATAAAGTAATATAATAACTGATTCCGGAAGATAACTTAAATAATAAAAAATGGAATTAATAGCGAGAAAATTTTTAGCAACTAAATTATCATAAACAGTTGAAAAAAATAATGGTGCGTTAGCAAATAATCCAGAATTTGGGTCAGCAGATTTTTTTAAATAACATAAAAAATTCTTATTAAAACTATCTAAATATTCTTGAGAATTAAATGTAGATTTTTGTAATAATATATTTTCATCTTTAGAAAAAAATAGAGGTTTTATAATATTTATATTAATTTCAATATCTTTAACTACGCGGTCCTTGATAGTATAAGGTGCCAATTCAATATTATCCGGTAAAATATTAGATTGAGCAATTTTTGTAGTATATAATCCAACTCCCCCGATAATAAATATTCCTATAGTAAAAAGAATAGTAGAAGTATAATTAATAATAAAACTTTTAAAATCAGTAGTAGTTGCATTGTCAGATTCCTTTTTTTTTTCATCAATTGCGTTTGTATGTTCAGTTTGAGACATTATAGCGGACATTATAGTTATAATAAATATATATTAAATTCTTACAAATAATATAAATATAAATTATAAATAATTTAAATAATTTATAATTTAAATAGAAATTATTTAAATTATTTAAATGGAAGATAAAGCAGATATTTATTCAAGGTTAGAAAAGGAATTAGATTTTAACGATGTTCTTATTTTACCACATCCAAGTGGGTTATCATCAAGAAGTGATGTAAATTTAGAAAGAACAATAAAATTTGTAAATGGAAATGGAAATGGAAATAATGAAAAATATTGGACAGGAATTCCTATTATTGCGTCTAATATGGATACAACCGGAACTTTTAACGTATATAATGTTTTAAAAAAATATAAAATGTTAACTGCTTTAAATAAATTTTATACAATTCAAGATTATATGAATGCTGTAAATTCAGGGATCAAATTAGAACCAGAATATTTTATGGTAACAACCGGAATTACAGAAGAAAATTTTAAAAATTTAAAAGAAATAGTATCGTATACAAATTGTAAATGGATTTGCATTGATGTAGCAAATGGTTATATGGATTGTTTTGTTGATTTTTGTATAAAAATTAGAAATTTATATCCTGATAAAATAATTGTAGCCGGTAATGTAATAACATCTGAAATGGTAAATATTTTAGTTGTAAAAGCAGGTGTAGATGTAGTTAAAGTTGGTATTGGTTCAGGAAGTGCTTGTTTAACAAGATTACAAACTGGTGTAGGAAGACCTCAATTGAAAGCAGTAAACGAATGTTCTGAAATGTGTAAATCATTACAAGATTTAGGTTATACCTCATATATAATATCGGATGGAGGAATAAAATATTCTGGTGATATGGCAAAGGCATTTGGTGGAGGTGCCGATTTTGTTATGGCCGGAGGAATATTTTCAGGACATGATGAAAATATAGGTGAAATAATTGAAGAAAATGGAAAACATTTTAAAATTTATTATGGCATGAGTTCAAAACATGCTATGGAAAAATATTTTGGTAAAATGGAAAGTTATAGGTCTTCTGAAGGTGCTGTTGTAAAAATTCCATATAAAGGTCCAATAGAAGATACGATTCAAAATATTTTAGGAGGTTTAAGAAGCACGTGTACCTATATTGGAGCAAAACATATTGGAGAAATGTATGATAAAACCTGTTTTATCGCCATTTAAAAAATAAAATCTAAATTGTATATATGAAATTTAATTTTAAATATACAATAATTTATCTCTTATTATGTTTATGTTTATTTGGAATGCTTATAAAATATAGTAAGGGTAAACCAGAAAATTTTAATAATAGAATAAATCCCATAACTGTGTCAATTAATTATAAAGATTTAAATTCTCCGTTATACAGTCATAGTGTAAATTTACCAATAAATGAACCAATTAGTTGTAAAAATTTTTGTGGTCCAAAGGCGCAATGTTTAATAACAAGAGAACAATGTACTTCTGATGTAGACTGCAAAGGTTGTAATAGAATACATCCCGTAGGGCATTATATTAATAATTTTTCGGAAATATATCCAGGTTCAGAAAATTCGCAAATAAAAAGACCTTATGAGGGTGTAGATTTGTGGCAAGATTCTTTTAATAAAGGATTGGAATTATATAATAAAAAAAGAGACGCAGCAGATAAGTATTCGAATAATCTAAGTGGAATAAATTCTTCAGAATATGAAGTAAAATATCCAATGACAATATCGGCAGCAGGTTTATTTTACGAAACAACTCCTCCAGCGTCAAATTCAAGAAAAATATAAAATGTAAAATATATAAATTTTATGTTGCGTACATTAAACCAACATTTCCGCCAATAAAGTTAACAACATTTAGTCTTTCTTCAAACAAATATAAATCAAAGTTATAATCATAAATTCGCCATGTTGGTTTATTAATGCCAATAATATTGCCAGTTTCTGGGTCACAAATAGTTAAACTTTGCGCTAATGGGTCTAGTGGAGGAATGATTGTAGTAAATTCAAGTTCAATTTGATTAAATCTACTCATATTTATTGCTCCGGATGGTTGCAAATCTGAATTATTTGAATGAATTCCAAAATTATAACAATATAATCCTGAAGGAGCACTACCAGTAGTTCTGGTATATTTTTCAATATAATTAAATACTCCTGCGGGTTGTATATTTTCTCTATATGAACCATCTAATAAAATACCCATAGCTATTAATATATCTTTTTCATTTTGAGGATTATATGTTTGGTTAATAAGAATTCCAGTTAATGTTCCATCAGGATTAACTCCAGGTCCTATTTCAACTGGAGTTAATACAGAATTTATATTTCTATAAATTGTATAAGTTCCTGAAGTTGGCGCTTGAATAACATTTAATGGTAAATAATTATATGGCCAATTTGTATAATTAGACCATTCATTTCTTAAATTAGCGTCACTACGTTGAAAATAAAAAAGCCAATTAGAAATCATACCAATAGAATCTAATTCAATCTTATTTGGTCCTGTAACATTGGGGAATTTTTTTTCGTGTACTTGTTTTATTAAATATTTTTGTTCTTGCAACGCAAATAATTTTTCTTCTTCATTTGATAAAAAGCAGTAAGTACAATTTAAATGAATATCGGCATTCCATAATGTTCTTTGATCAGAATAAGAATTAATATCAATGTATACATCTGGAGGTGGTTGTAAAAAACGATAAAACTGCATATACCATAAATTAAAATTAGGTGAAACATACGGATAATTATTAGTGGCATCAAATACATCGCGAATTACAAAAAGTTGATTAATTGGTTTTAATGTAATATTTATATGTAATTCATTGTATTGTAATGATGTTAATGGAAATGCCATTTGAGATTTTAACCCAAACCAATTGTTTAAAGGTATATATAAAATTCGTCCTCGAATAGATGGTTCCGGTCCTGCGAAATCTCCTGCATTATATGCGTTTGGATAAGAGTTAACCCGAGAATTAGCGTTTGCTGGATCATTTAATTCAGGTACGTGTCCAATCATATTATTAAATAAATTAAGTTTGATAGCATTATAATCGCGTTGAACAGATGCTAATAAATAATCCCCTGAATATTCTTGTAAAGTATAATTTCCACATGTAATACTTATTTTGGATATCATTTTGGCGCCAATATTATCGATCCATTTAAAATCATATGGCGCCCATTGTTCAATATTTCCTAGACCTTGATAACTAGTTTGTAGTGTTATTTGTTGTGGTGGTAATAATGGACTCCAAATATTTGGCAAAGCTACAGATAAATAACAATCCATTAATAAATCAGCGTAACGTTTTACTTTAAATGTAAATGTAGACTCTTCTGAAAGACGTAAAGTTTTTGAACCTTCATAATCTAATCTAAATTTTTGAAGACCAAAATTAGTATATTGATGAAATACCGATTTAAAAAAACTTTTAGTAGGATTTCCATTTAGAACAATATTTTGTTGTCCTTGAGATACAAGTTGCATTAATCCACCGGGCATATGTTATAATATAAAAATATATTTAATTCTTTATTTGTATAATTATACAATTATATAATTATACAATTACACAATTATATAATTGTATAATTGTTTACAACAATAAATGAAATAAATTTTTTAGTAGGGTATATATCAATAAAATGATATGTATTCCACCCGCGATTGATAAAATAGGTTTTAAGTTCATGTATAACTTTAAAATAATTTGAAAAATGCATTTATAATATAAATATAATATTATTTATATTTTATTTATACATAATATAATATAATATGGAAAACACGAATATAGAAGAAAATATAAAAGCACTATTTAATAACACGATAACATCAATAAAAAGTTTAAAAGAATCGACTGCGATAGTTTTAATTACTACAATTACACTTGTTATTATTTTTATTGCATTTTATTTATATTTTTATTATAGCGGTTTAAGAAGAAAAAATTGTTCTTTAATGAGTTCTATTTATGGCGATTTAAATGGAAAAATTAAATCGATTGATAATTCAGAACAATTTAATTATACATTTAAAGATTATTATATTAAAACAGCATATAATTGTTGTAGTGGAGGAAATTATAGAAATAATTATGTAGATTTATGTATTTTAAAAGATTTATTGAAACAAGGTGTAAGAGGTCTTGATTTTGAAATTTATTCTATTAATAATAAACCAGTTATATCTACTTCTACAATTGATAGTTATTATGTTAAAGAAACATTTAATTATATTAATTTTGTAGATGCAATGAATGTAATTCGTGATTACGCGTTTTCAACCGCAAATTCGCCTAACTCATTAGACCCAATTATTATACATCTTCGCATTAAAAGCACAAATCAAGATATGTATAAAAACTTTGCAAAAGTGTTGGAAAGTTATGATTCTATTTTATTAAGTAAAGATTATGATTCAGAATTTTATGGTAAGAATTTTGGAAATGTAGAATTAAAAAAATTAATGGGTAAAGTTATTATTATTGTCGATAGAAGTAATACATCATTTTTAGAATGTCCCGAATTTTATAAATTTATTAATATAACAAGTAATTCTGTATTTATGAGAGCACTACATTATTATGATATTAAGTATACCCCAGATATGAATGAACTTATAGATTTTAATAAACAAAATATGACAATAGGAATGGCAGATAAAGGTTCTAATCCAGATAATCCTAGTTCTCTTGTTATGAGAGAAATGGGGTGTCAACTTTTAGGAATGCGATATCAACAAATTGATACTAATATTGAAGAAA
>Ga0209768_10001936_pt1 | contig 13037 bp, 15 predicted proteins | sample LauGreSBDMM110SD_3_FD_187564 | JGI IMG/M metagenome (GOLD analysis project Ga0209768, IMG submission 187564) | Freshwater lake microbial communities from Lake Michigan, USA - Sp13.BD.MM110.SD (SPAdes) (version 2) | ecosystem: Environmental > Aquatic > Freshwater > Lake | place: Lake Michigan... | reverse complement strand
GTTTTACCTTGGCCCGGTGTACCTGCGATCAAGTGCAGCTTGCCACGTGCTAACCAGCCCTTCCACAGCCAATGAACCGGCTTCGGTTTTAGCTGAGAGCCATTCACTAAGATCACACCGTCTTGCAAGTGCCCTTTGTGTGGCGGCGATGCCGGGCTGTATTCCAGTGCACGATCTAATTCAGCTTCAATTATTTGACGTTCACTCATAGTGCGACCTCCGCAAGTAAATCGTTAACGTCATTGGTGCGCTGCCGAGTGACTAACACTTTCTTACCAGCACTCACCCAACGTGATGCACATTCACGCGCTGCATTGAGTCCAGCTTGATCGTTGTCAGCGGCAATAGTTAGAATTTCGACGGACGGAATTACCGCAAACTTAGCCATATGCCCGGCGTCAATCGTGGCCCATACCGGCGTGCAGCCATGCGCGAGCGATAGAGCCGATTCGATACCTTCGGCAATACCCAAGCCATGCGTAACAAACTCGTCGCTCCAGAGTCGAATGACGCCATTTTTTAGCGAGTGATTTGCTAGTGGCATTCGTACCGGCGTGACGTCTGCTTTGCCCTGTGCCCGAATCCACGTTCTGTGCAGACTTAGCGGCTCGCGTGTCGTTGCGCACGTCACCAGTGCCACCAATGCCGGGCCGGTATAGCCGGACGGGTGCCGAACGTCCGGGTGCCAACGCAAATCACCGTCCGGGGGCGGTATGCAACACCGACGATAAGCGAGATACTCCAGTGCCACTCCGTCAATCACCCGGCACTGGCTCCATAAATCCCGCCCCCATTGAGATAAAACCTCATGCTTTTGTTGAACCTTGCGCTCCGGGGTAATCGTCGGCATTCGCACGACTGCGCCACGTTCAGGCTTGAATGTCTCAATGAATGAGCACCTAAAACAGTGCGCCACGCCACCGTCAGCTTCGACGGTTAACCCGGCGGTTTTATCTTTGCCACCGCGACTACAACTCGGGCAAGAAATCCGATGCTCACCGTGTGCGTAGGACTGCCAATCAATTAGCTGCATGAGTGGCACCTTCAATGTGAAAGCGACTAGCTAGTTGAAACCATCGTTTGCAGACCTCGCATGGCGTCAGCGCACGCACGAAGCCACGGAAGCACGTGCAAGGATCGGTGCTCAGAGTGTTAGAATGAAGTCCTGTCAGGATGCTCCGGTTTTTAGTTGAGATCGGGGCGTTTTTCATTATTTGCCAGCCCTCGACGCTTGAATACGCGATTGAAGCCAATCGTCGATTTCCGTCTCAAGCCAACCTACGGCTCGTGGGCCGAGCTTGATACATTTCGGGAATGTTCCCGCTGCCATTTGCTCATAAATTGCAGAACGTCCGAGACCTACTTTTAGCTCGACTCGTTTGCGGCGTAGTATGTTCGACATAAAAAAACCTCAACAGTGTTTACCGCACGTTTGCGGATTACTGATAGGTTCTTACGTCCTACGTTTGGTGAGAATGGGCGCGGTTACTGCACCCATGGGTTGAGTAACAGATACCCATGGGTTGAGTAACAAAATCCGTTGTTTATTTACCCTGCAATTTGCCCTGAAAATCGCCCTGCAATTTATCCCTTACCGTGTCGAATTTCAGATTCACCTCTTTAGCAATGATTGTTGCCGCTGCGTTTTTTCCATGTCCTTCAGCACTGAGTTCAAGGTATCGCCTGAAAATCGTCTCGTCTTTTTTATGAGCCTTTTCCTGTTTCGCTTTCGTGCGCTTATAAATCATTGCAGTTTCTTGGTGAATCATTGCAGCGTGCACGATCAATCGCAGCTTGTCCGTGGTTAGTGTTTCTCTATTTTTGATTAGCCACTCATTCGCTTTTTGCTCGTCGGCATTTTGATAGTCCGCATTCTCTCCAACTAGCTGCTTAACCAGATTAAAGCTATCTATTAGATCTATATACTCTTTAAGCTCTCTCGGTATTTGCGGCGGCATATTCGCCTTGCCTTGCTTGATCGCTTTTTTTGCTGGCTTCACCCTTGGCAATTTGCCGGGCGGTTTAGCCGAAGCTACCTTTTTTGTAGGCGTCTTTTTTTCAGCTATCTTTTTTTTCTTGGTGCTTGAATCCTGGACTACTGACGGTGTTTTTGCTTTCACGTTCTTATGTCCGTTCTGCTAGGTTTGATCCAACTACACGCCTATCTCTGGGCAATTGCAACACTGTCGCACCAGCCTTTGGTTGATCGCAGTAAGTGGCCCATGCTTGCATTAACTCCCTGCGACGATCTAGCTGGTCACCACGCTTATATGCGGCTTCAGTCTTATCCTTAATCGCGTGCGCGAGTGCTGACTCAGCTAATAGCTCAGAAAAGGTAGTGGCCTCACCAACCCAATCACGAAAGGAGGATCGGAAGCCATGCGCGACCACTTTACGGCCACTATTTCGATCAACCCATTGAGCCGGTTCGGTTCTGTCATTCATGCGCTTAAGGACTTCATTGAGCGTGTTCTCGCTAAAGGTATCGTTCCTCTCACCCGGAAATAAGAAGTCACCAATTCTCGGCAAATCGTCAATGAGCTTAATCGCTTGCGTGCAGAGTGGCACTTGGTGCTTGCGAGCCTTTTTAAGGGAGCCTTTCATTTTCTCAGCCGGGATAATCCACACACCATTTTCTAGATCAAAATCGCTCCACGTTGCAGACTGAATATTGCCCGGGCGAACGGCGGTCAAAATCTGCAACTCTAGGCCACGTGCAGCTTGCCCTTTTTCCTGCCTCAAGGCAAAAATGAATTCACCGATCTCCGACCAATGCAATGCCGGTTGATGCTCGACTATCTGAAAGTCCTTTGGATCGGGCAACATTGCGTCGAGCTTGCCCTTCCATTGCGCGGGATTGTCACCAGTGCGCCATTCTTTTGCTTTTGCGTAATCCAGTATTCGTGCAATTCGTTGAAGCAATCGCCTTGCCGTTTCTGTTTTGGTTGACCAGATAGGCTCTAAGACCTTGCAAACCAATCCGGGCGTAATGTCAGAGACAGACAGCTTACCGATCACCGGGCTTGCATAATCTCTCAGCGTGTTCTTCCACTGCTGAAGGTTCTTCTCGCTTTTTTTGCCTACGCTGACCACATCAACAATGTAATCCTTCGCGCAGTCATCGAACGTCACGTAGTTGGCACTGGCGAGCCGTTGAGCTTGCTTGGCGGCTATGCGTGACACTTTGGGATTAACGCCACCTACGATCTCAGCGCGATACTTTTTCGCTTGAAGTCGCGCTTCTTGCAAGGTGATTGTGTGCAAGCTACCTAAACCCAATTCGTAACGCTTGCTCTCATAGTCATATCTGAAGATCCACGACTTCGTGCCGGTTTTCGAGACTGACAAATACAGGCCACCACCGTCGGCGTGGTAACCCTTGATCGTGAGCTTATTAACTTGCAATGCCGTGAGTCGATTCAGTAAATCCGCCAATTCCTTCCCCCCTCTGTTCCCCCCTGCATAATCCGGATTGTAATAGATTTATCGGATCATAACGGTATATAGCATCAAGAATAACCATATGATTCAATGAGATAAATCGGACATATCGGCACTAATCGGAATTTAGCCACGCGGACGTCCGCTCCGCCATGCATCAAAATAAATACGCGTCTCTCGGGGCGTTTTTTTTATTGCTTTATCACCTTAACGGGCAATCAGTAATCAGTCTCAGGCAACGCCCCCCAAATTAGTTGAGCCGGCACAAAATCCTTGAACTTTTGCGTGGCCAACAAATTTAAATGCCGCACCAATGCAATCGCCCTACCCGTAGGGTCAATCTGCGGAAACTTATTGCTGTCAAAACGAATCGGCACAACGCGCGACCCAATTAATTTTTTATTGGGATCAAACGCCAATTGAGCGATAGCGGCAATACCGGTTAAGCCTTGAGTACTTAACCCGCCGATAGCAAGAAAATTTCCGATCGAGTAAAACACAGGCCGTCCAGCAATACATTCGGCGGCGCGCAGCACGTGTGCGCCGTAGCCCACGATGGCATCCGCACCTGCCGCAATCGCGACTCGTGCAAACGCTCGCGAATCGCCGCGAGCCTCACCCAAAAACGTCTCTGGCCCGTCTGGTAGCTCAATATGCGCCTCGCCCTCGGCGCCAGCATGCATCGCCACGATGACCACATCTGCCACGCGCTTTGCAGAGGCGATTAATTCAGCCATCTCGTCAAGTTCTTTAATGTCGTTTTGCATTGAGTAAAAGCCCACCGACACCAAGGCAATTTTTATTGCCTTAAAGGTGAAAAGTTCGAACTGACCTCGAAGGTGGCCCGAACCAACAATGCCTTGTTGATTTAAATGATGAAGCGTATCCCTCAGACCCGCGCCGCCATAGTCTAAGCTGTGATTATTGGCCAGCGTGACCGCGTGAAAACCACTACTTTTTAATAATTCAGCGGTGGTAACCGGAAAACGAAAAACATAAGACACCCCAGGGATACTGGGTTTTGACGTCTCAGTCAAAGACGTAATCGGCCCCTCCAAATTACCGAAGATAAAGTTTGGCCGACTAAGATCTGGCGTCACGCCCGTGAAATGCGACACCATCTCTTGCAAACTGCGGGTATTGAGCGCGTGATCGCCAGAAAAAACCATATCTCCCACGCCCGTAATCACAAATGACTCGGGGGGTAAGATATCCGTACTCTTGCCCGAGCAGTTCATCCACGTGGCAGCGGCATCCGCAGACCAAGCGACTGCCAAAAAAGACAGTATGAAGAGCCGAAAGAGGCGTCTGAAACAAGTGCGCAAAGAGAGTCCAGTCGTAACGGTGCATCTCATCGGTGCCGATCGCTATAGGCCGTCGAGAGGCATCAACCAATTTGTACGGTATTTTTACATGTCTTTGCACACTTTGGCCGCGCCCAGTGCCAGCGCGGCACTTCGTAGTCAGTCGCCACACTAAGACTTAACACCAAAAATGTTAAGCTATCTTCCTAACGTGGGGAAGACAGGTCTGACCTCATCAAAGACAAACTGGCACAAGCCGCGCCGATTTCAGCCAAATTTTTGACTGCATTTGATCAAAGGTTTACTGAACGACTGAACCAAGCACTCAGGGCACAATAAATGTTTCGAATGGTTCTAAAAAAAATTATATTTTTTGGCCTCACTACGAGTCTTGCCTTCGCAACCTTGACATACGCTCAAAGCGCCTCACAAGCATTGGCAGCAAAAGTACCGATTGCAGATGTCCATCGACACGTGCAACGTTGGGTCAGCCCTGAGCAGCTCAAACAACAAATGCAAGAACAAAACGTTGGCTGGTCGGGCGCTGTGGGCGCACCTTTTGGGCCATGGGACACAGAACCCTATTTTCAGCTATTAGGGAAAAGGTACATTGCAACGGTTGGACAAGTTGAACTGTCCGGTATTTACGCGCAGCATGGCGCCGGCGGCCTTACCGATATCAACCTCGCTCCTTACCAAACCCTACTGCAGCGCTCAGACCAACTTTTTGCAACGGGGCGCATCAAGGGCTTTGGTGAGCTAATCTTGAACAATCAAACCAGTAATCCTTTGGTGTCGTTTCGGCGCAAGGTCAATATCGATTCTGCACCCATTGAGGCGATGTTTAAGATCGCCACAAAGTACAAAGCTTTTGTACAAATCCATTCAGAAGACGACACAGATTCAGTCGATCAGCTCAAAACCTTGGCTGCCAAATATCCAGACGTTTCAATTATTTTGTCGCACTGCTTGCTCACCGGCAACGTTGCTTTGGTCAAAGCGCTGATGAATCAACACCCGAATTTATATTGCGAAATGTCTGCGCGCTCAAAATCTCATTATCCCAATATTGATAACGAAAGAATCAGAACACGGGTAATCTACAGCGAAGATTTTGCAAAAGATGAATGGATTAAGCTCATCGATAGCTTTCCCACTCGCTTCATGGTGGGTACCGATACCTACAACTCTAATGTCAATTTCGAGCAAAACATCACTGAGATTCGAAAAGGGCTGCTAGCACGTTTGCAACCTGCCAGCATTGAACTTGTAGCTTATAAAAATGCGGTCAGGGTCATGCGGTTAGATTAAAGCAAAAAAAATCCCGCTCAAAGTTGCTTGCGCAACCCTGTAACGGGATAACCTCCAAACTAACACTCACGCTGCGCGTTGAACAGCGCTCGCGTCTTAGATCGCTTTCAGCATCGAAGCGGCATCACTGACTTCAAACTTGCCTGGGCCTTCGTTATGAAGAACCTTGACTACGCCGTCAACAATGTAAGCGGCATAACGGTTTGAACGCACGCCCATGCCGCGGGCAGTCAGGTCCAATTCAAGCCCTAAAGCTTTAGTCCAGATTGCTGAGCCGTCGGCCAACATACGCACTTTACCGGTTGCTTTTTGCTCACGGCCCCAGGCGCCCATCACGAACGCGTCGTTAACCGCCACGCACCAAACTTCGTCGACGCCCTTGGCTTTGATAGCAGCAATGTGATCAACGTAACCAGGTACGTGCTTAGCTGAGCATGTTGGCGTAAACGCGCCAGGCAAAGCAAACATCAAAATCTTTTTACCTTTGACCAGGTCTGCCACTTGAAAGGCGTTAGGGCCTAAGGTGCAACCAGCGGTTTCGGTTTCGATAAATTCTGTGAGGGTGGCATCGGGTACCCGATCGCCGACGTTGATCGTCATGAGCGCTCTCCTAGGGCATCACGGGCAGCGATGGCCACCGCAACTGATCCCAGCGTGTTGCTAATCATAAGCTACTAAGTAAGCGACTCGCCAGAAACAGTCTATTTACCCTATCAAGACTAGGGGTATAGCTTGAAAAAACCTAACCCTTGGGCTCGTCTTAGTCTTAGCTTAAGCAAAGACTATTTTTTGGGCTCGTCTTAGTTTTAGCTCAAGCAAAGGCTATTTTTTAGGCTCGTCTTTTACGCGGTAAACCAGCACGGGATTATGCGTTAAGGCAAGCACCTTAGTGGTGACGCTACCAAGCAACAAACGCGAAAACCCGCTACGGCCATGGCTGCACATAAAAATAATGTCGCACTCGTAATCAATCGCAGCCTGAACAATGCCGTCGGCAATATTAAAGTTTGAGACCGCATGCGCGCTTGACTTCACCTCCGCAGTGTCAGCACGGTCGGCAATGGCTTTGAGGTGCTTTTGTGCCTGCTCGGCATTGGCTTTTTCGTAATCATCGTCGGTAAAAGCGTAGGCCGCCGACATGCCATCAAAGCCCATAGTGGCTGCAAAGGGCTGGGTGACATACAGCGCTACGATTTCAGCACTCAGTGATCGCGCAAACATAATCCCAGCGTTCGCTGACTGGGCGGACAAGGCTGAGCCATCGGTAGGAATCAGAATTTTCTTGAACATTGTGCACGCTCCGTAACAAGGGTTCGAGCACCTATCCTAGCCTGTTAGGGCGCCCAACTCTAGCAAACAATTGAGACAATTTTGATCTGTATCAAGTTTTTTGTACTCAAGAATTACCCGTGGCAGCCCGATACAGCACGGTGCAACGCGTACCCGAGCGACAGTAGGCCAACACTGGGGCCGGCAAGGTTTGCAGCAGCTCAGAAAAGTGCGTGACATCATCTGAGGTCATTTGACCACTCACGACCGGCTGATATGCCACGCGTAGCCCAGCGGCGCGTGCGGCTTCAGACACGGCGGCCGCAGTTGGTTGATTGGGGCCATCTTCAAAATCTGGACGATTAATAATGACACTTTTAAAACCAGCCGCGGCAACCGCTGCCATATCATCAGGGGTCAATTGCGGCGCAACCGCAAAATCAGACGTCAAAGAATTAATTGGAGTCGCCACAGTGATTTCCTGCAAAAAGTGAAAAAATAACGATCGCGCCCTGATTAGACCTCTACTCTGACAAAGCAGATCTTCGCAACGCCTAGAAAGCTAGTATACGCAACGAAAGCCTACGTAAACGACATAAAGCTCAGCGCGCTTGTATTGCATCCCTTCTACTTTCATCTGAGACGGGCCATACCACCAAGACCCGCCAGCCGTTAGACGAGCGCCGTCTTGCGCATCGGCCAGCCACTCCCAAACGTTAGCGCCCATGTCATACAAACCGTTAACACCCTGGCGGGTTTGACCGACCGGCGCGTGACGTGGCCAGCCATCGGCAGCACCCTCAACGTTGGCGCCATCGGGTTTGTCGCCCGTTGGGTAGGGGTAAGTTTTGCCTTTTTCAAACGGTGCTGGTGGGGCAGCACGTTGCTCGGTATAAGCGGCCCGTTGCCACTGCGCCTTAGTCGGTAAGCGCCCACCGGCATCTTCACAAAAACCTTGAGCCTCGGCCCAGTTGACATGCACAGCCGGTTCGCTCGGCTGTGCCGGTTGACCGAAAGGGGTACGCCACGTCCAACCGGCGCGCCGTTGCCACCCCATCACATATTCAAAGCCCCCGCCCTCGCGCTCGGCTGCCGTGACAAGGCCCTTGCGCCCAGCGTACTCGGCAAACCGGCCAATACTGACTTCGGTAGCGTCAATTTTAAAGTCGCCCAAATCTACGCGCGACAGTGCGACTGCAGACAAGCCACCGGGTGGCTGCGATTGCGCCTGCACGCTCGGCATAGCTTGCACCGTAACCGCCAAAGACACCAAAACAAATTTAAAGAATACAGAGTTCATACAACTGGCCTCAAAAAGAATGCGCTCACTCGAAAGCGATAAGTCGGCAAAAGAGCTACAAAACCACTTTATTCAGACTTAATCAACGGTGCTAAGACGAAAAATCGCCTCACCCACATCAATCACTTGGTATGCCCTAAATTTTGAGCGATACTCGAATGGGTTTGACAGTTCATCGTCGAACAACGCTACATTTTAGCGAAACGACTGCGCCTTGAGTGCACGCAGCTGTACAAAACCTCACCCTTTCGTGGGGCTTTCACAACATGAATATCCGGAGAAAAAATGATACTAGTTGGCCGTTACGCATCGCCTTTTGTTCGTCGTGTGGGCGTCGTTCTGCACACGCTTGGCACACCCTTTGAGCATAAGGGCCTCTCAACGGCCACTGATCTCGCAGCGATCAAAGGCTACAACCCGATCGCGCGTGTGCCCGCCTTGATGCTCGATAACGGCGAGAACCTAATGGAAAGCGCCGCGATCATCGATTCGATCCTGGATATGACGCCAGGTCAGACGCTGTTGCCTGCCACGGGTGCTGCGCGTCGTCAGGTCATGCAGCATTGCGCCATCATGTGCAGCGGGCTTGATAAGGCCATCCAATATATCTACGAACCGCGCCGTCGCCCAGCCGAGAAAGTGCATCAACCCGTGCTAGACGGCTTGGCCGAACAAATCACCGCAAGCCTGACCATGCTTGAAGCTCTGGCAGCCAAGGGCACCTTTAAGGGCGGTACGCAAGCCAATCTCGCCGACATCACCGTTGCGGTTGGTTGGTTCTTTTTGCACAAAGGCTTGCCACACATTGCTGTTGCCAGCCAGTTTCCGAACGTAGTCGCGCTTTCTGCTCGGTGTGAAACCCTGCCAGCATTTCAAGCCTGCCCGCTTGAAGGGTGAAATCTAAAATATTTCACGGCTGGTGGATGGTTGCAGGCTGCATGGTCGTAGCCGTTGTCGCTTGGTCCTTCGCGCTGTACGGGCCAAGCGTTTATATCAGTATGCTGAGCCGCGACCATCAATGGTCGATCGGGGTGATCTCTTCGGCGCTCACCTTATCTTTTTTAGTCAATGCAAGCGTGCTCAGTATTGTGGGCAGCACCATTGCAAAATATGGCCCGCGCCCAGTGATGGCCACGGGTGCCGCCATCATGGCACTCGGGCTGGGATGCCTCGGGCAGGTCACCAAACTGTGGCAGGTCTATGCCGCGTTTGCGTGCATGGGCTTGGGCTGGTCATGCCTCTCAACCACGTCAATCACGGCGACGCTGGCCCCATGGTTTGATAAGCACCAGGGTCGGGCCGTGTCGACTGCAATGCTGGGTGCCAGTATCGGTGGCATCGTTGGCGTACCGCTATTGCTCACACTCATCGACTCACTAGGCTTTTCAGTGGCCATGCTCGTGGTTGCGTTGATTCTGCTCACGACCGTTTGGCCACTTAGCTTTTTTGTGATGTGTCATCGCCCGCAAGATTTGGGTTTACAACCGGATGGCGCTCTTGCGCAGCATTCACAGAGCAAAGCGGCCGAGCGCGTTTGGACACGCACCGAAGCCCTACAAACGCGCGCCTTGCGCACCATCATGCTGGCCTTTGGCTTGGCGCTGCTCGTACAAATTGGTTTTTTAACCCATCAGGTCGCGTTACTGTTACCCGCGATTGGGCAAGCTGCTACGGCCCTGTGTGTGATGGGTGCTGCCATCCTGTCGTTTGGGGGCAGGCTTTTACTTGCACGCTTTTCTGATCGCTTGGATGTCAGGGTGATCGCCTGTGGCGTACTGCTGCAGGCCACGATTGGGCTGGCCATCGCCAGTATTTTTTCGGATCAGGCTTGGGCACTGGTTGTTGGGGTGTTGTCGTACGGGATGACAGCCGGCAACACAACAACCTTGCCGCCCGTGATCGTGCGACGCGAGTTTGGGGCTGTGTCGTTTGGTGCCGTCTTTGGCATTGCCGCCATGCTGATACAAATCATGTCAGCGATGGGGCCCGCCTTTTTTGGCGTCTTGCACGATTTAAGTGGCAGCTATCAATTGCCGCTCGGTTTAGCGGCCGTGCTCAATGTCGTTGCGGCAATCGTAATTATGACCGGACGTAAACGATAGCCTATCACCGCTTTCAAGATGGCTGTGGCTCAATTTTTCGGATTGCAGTTTCGCAATTAGCAATCACCATCTAAGCGAAATTCACCACGGCATTTTAGAAATGATTGGGTTCATGCCAGTTTTTTTAATAATCGGTGCGGCCTTTTCTGAAGCCAGAAATTCAATCAGCGCCTTTGCAGCTTTCATCTGCTGCGTCGTACTTGTGATCCCAGCCGAAAACGGAATCGTCTGCTGTACCTCAAGCGGAATTTCACCCAAATAATCTAGGCCTTCAATCGAGAGCAACTCACTGACTTGTTGAAAACCTAACTCAGCATCACCGCGCGCCACCACCGACCCTACACGCTCACTGTAGATTTTTTTTGCCGTGTCTTTTAACTGCTCGGCTACGCCAAGCTTCACGAATAACTCAGTCGAAAGATACGTACCACTCGCGCTGGCCGAATAAGCAATCGACTTGGCTTGCAGCAAAGTGTTCTTAAGCGCTGCAACGGTACTGATGTCAGGCTTGGGCGCACCCTTTTTGACGACGGCACCAATCGTTGAGTTTGCCAAATCCACACGCGTACCCGTTGCAACAGCGCCCTGTTTGATAAATCCCTCTAGCGCCGGGCCCGCCAAGATCAAGATGTCAAACGTTTCATTACGACCTAAGCGCGTGGGGATCGAATCAGGCGCCGCGCCCATTGATGAGCCAAACGATATCTTGACCGTATCGGTAGACTGCTTTTCGTATAAAGGCACGAGCTCTTTGAAAGCCGTCGCAAAGGCACCAGACGTGATGACATGGATTTCAACGGCATAAGCGCTAAGGCTTAGACCAACACTTAATGCAAGCGCGAGAAAGCCGCGTTGTAAATTGCGGAAAGGCTTCACCGGGTGACTCCTGATGTATTAACTTAGTTTGGCGCGCTGAACGGTAGTTTGCCGCGTTGAACGCACAATACCCAATCTGACGCAACAAAACAAACGCAACGCCTTGCCCTCCAACCAAAGGGTTTGCCCCAATCAGGGAAACCACTAGTGGCGTTTGAACCCTATAGCTATGACAATCCTTCTGACTTGACGCTGATAGGCGGACGGCGTCGAGTTTTCTTAAACCGCTTAGCGCGCGTGAGCCATCGTTCACGCTGAAAAAATATATTCTGGAGACAACAGTGAAAACACCAGCCTCTATCAAAAACTTTGAACTGATCACGATCGCAATGATTGTGGCCTCGGTCGTGGTGTTTGCTTATCAAAATACAACCACCAAACTCTTTGGGCCAACCGCGGCGGTGTATGTCACGACCTGTGTGATCATGAACTTATTTCTCATCTATACGATCACAAAGGCAAAAAGTACTGTCTCCCGGACATTTTTTGGCATTACAACCGGCTTAGGCATCGCGTTTGCGATCACCTCGTTGTTTGGCGTTTCACCTATTCCGATGAAAGTGGCTGTCGGGGTCGCCGCCTATCTGTATATTTATTTGATCGTAGCGTTCGCGTCGCTGTATTTATTGTTTTCGCCTGCAAGCACTAAATGGCTGCACAGCGAAGACCCAATCGAAGCTGACTAAGTCGACTGCTTTTGCTCAGCGAAACCCTTAGACTGACTGACGGCCAACCAACATCACTGGTTTGCGCTTGTGCGCACCGTCGGCAGTAAAAGGGTCACCAACCAGCACACAATTAACATGACGGCTGACCCGAGTAGGGCATACAGTAGTCCACCCCATTGATACAGCAGCCCCGACAATAGGGTGCCTAGTAGACGCCCAAAGGCATTTGCGGCGTAGTAAAAACCAACATCTTCGGCGGCCTTTTCAGAGCCTGCATACGCCAAAATCAGGTACGAATGCACCGAAGAGTTCACCGCGAAGGCAAAGCCAAAGACGCCTAGGCCGCCCACCACCACCCACTCTAAGTGGGGCACATTGAACCAGACGGCCAACACAAGCCCAATCGGCACAAGGGCGAGCAGCAACGACCACAACCTTGCCGCGGGCACTTCTGTTGTTAAGCCATCTGTGCTGCGACGGACGAGTGAAGGTGCGATGGCCTGAACCAACCCGTAGCCAATTGTCCATAAGGCCAAAAATCCACCGACCATGGTGAAGGTCCAGCCCGACGCGTATAAAAATACGGGTACACCCACCACAAACCAAACATCGCGCGCACCAAACAGCGCCACGCGTGCTGCCGCCAACAGGTTAATCGCCCGACTTTTGGCGAATAATTCTTTGGCTGACTTCGACGCTTTGCTTTTGCCCATCAGGGGCGGCAAACTCAGCACGACGGCCACAAAGATCACTGCCAATAGGGCTG
>Ga0209768_10001935_pt1 | contig 13038 bp, 13 predicted proteins | sample LauGreSBDMM110SD_3_FD_187564 | JGI IMG/M metagenome (GOLD analysis project Ga0209768, IMG submission 187564) | Freshwater lake microbial communities from Lake Michigan, USA - Sp13.BD.MM110.SD (SPAdes) (version 2) | ecosystem: Environmental > Aquatic > Freshwater > Lake | place: Lake Michigan... | reverse complement strand
ACAGCTTCAGCGGGTCGATGCCACTGGCTGCTGCGGCCTACAACGCAGGGCCGAGCCGCTCCCGTTTATGGCGCGGTCAAAGTGGCAGCCCCACCATAGAGGCAGCGATTTGGGCGGAGAATATTCCCTTTCATGAAACGCGCGATTACGTCAAAAAAGTAATTTCTAACACCACGCTTTACGCTGCGCTTTTGACTGGACAACCCCAATCCGTTAAATCGCGCTTAGGCACCATTGGCCCAGTCGATGCCATGACGCCCGAAGAAGGGCTGGATTTACCTTAAACCTAAGTAAAACTCTATGCTCAAACTCTATATTGGCAATAAAAATTATTCATCCTGGTCGATGCGGCCTTGGGTGTTGCTAACGCAAGCGCAGATTGCGTTTGAAGAAGTGGTTGTGCGGTTTGATGGCTTCACGCCGGATTCCAATTTCAAAAAAACACTCCAAGCCATCACTCCTTCGGGAAAAGTACCTGTGCTGCTAGACGGCGAACTTGTGGTTTGGGACACTTTGGCTATCGCAGAATATGTGGCCGAAAAATTCCCAGAGAAAAAACTCTGGCCCCAAAGCTTTGGCGCACGCGCTCTTGCGCGAAGCCTTTGTGCGGAAATGCATGCGGGGTTTATGGGCTTGCGATCTAACTGCCCGATGAACATCGAAGCTTCGTTGTCTGAACAAGGCGCAATCATTTGGCGCGACAAACCGGCTGTGCGCTCTGATGTAGAGCGCATCGTTGCGATGTGGACGCAGCTTCTTGAGGCGCATGGTGGGCCCATGCTGTTTGGTAATTTTTCTGTTGTTGACGCGTATTACGCACCCGTTTGCATGCGTTTAAAAACCTACGCTTTGCCGGTGCCCGCGACGATCAAAGCCTACATTGAGCGCGTTACTTCTTTGCCAGGCGTCAAAGCCTGGATCGACGCCGCCTTAAAAGAACACGACTTTTTAGACTTTGAAGAGCCCTACCGCTTAAAGTCTTAGGCCAAGCGCGCCTCTCCTATCCTTCTTTTTCCTTTCCATGCAAACCTACCTTGTTGGCGGCGCCGTTCGTGACTTGATGATGGGTTTGCCATTGCGTGACCGTGACTTTGTCGTGGTCGGCGCAAGGGCGCAATCGCTGCTGGATCTTGGTTTTATCCCCGTGGGTCGGGACTTCCCCGTTTTTCTTCATCCACACACCAAAGAAGAATATGCCTTAGCCCGTACCGAGCGAAAAACCGCACCTGGTTACCGGGGGTTTTCTGTCGAAGCTACGCCCGACGTTACCTTAGAGGAAGACCTTTCACGGCGCGATTTGACAATGAACTCGATAGCCGTTGCGTTCAATGAAGGCAGCCAAGCGATTGATCTTGCAGGTTGCGTCGATCCCTTTGGCGGGCGGCAAGATATTAAAAATAAAATCTTGCGCCACACCGGCCCTGCGTTTCGCGAAGACCCGGTACGAATTTTGCGCCTGGCTCGTTTTGCTGCTCGGTTTCCCGAATTCACGGTGGCCCCAGAAACCATGGTGATGATGCAAGCCATGGTTGCAAGCCAGGAGGCAGCGTATCTGGTCGCAGAGCGGGTATGGGTTGAGTTTTCCAAAGGGTTAATGGAGCAAACACCTTCGCGTATGGTGAAAGTCCTACAAGCGTGTGGCGCACTTCAAGTCGTGATGCCAGAGTTACATGCTGCAGTCAATGAAAAAACCTTGCTGCTATTGGACTACACCGCGCAACAAAACGCAGCGCTGGAAGTTCGATTTGCTTGTTTGATGCATGGTGTATCGGCGCTGCACGCATTTTCTAAAACGCACCGTATTCCTGCTCCTTGCGCTGATTTAGCTGCCTTGCTTGAACGCAGCTTCAGCCCGATCACCCACTGCGACCCAACCGACGGCGATGCGGTAGTCAAACTTCTTGAACAGTGCGACGCCTTTAGAAAACCCGATCGTTTTGCGCTTCTTCTTGAAGTCTTAACCTTTCTCGCCACCCCCAAGCCTTACCCCCTAGCCCCACTTTTAACGACCGCCTTGCAATGCGCTCAATCGGTCAACACCGAAGTCGTTGCAGCGCAAGCCATTGCCGAAGGAAAAACCGGGTTAGAGATTGGACTGTCAGTTTCTCAAGCCCGGGCGCAGGCAGTGACTGAAGGTTTGAGATCTCTTTAATTGCATTGGTATGCTTTAGCCTATGTCACACTTACTTTTAGTTGAAGATGATGAGCTCCTTCAAGATGGCTTACGCGCACAGTTGGTCAGCGCAGGGCACACTGCTATCGCTGCCAGCAACGGCTCGCAGGCACTTGCTTTTTTAGAGTCGCAACGCTTTGATGGGGTCGTTCTTGATTTGGGTTTACCGCCTATCAATGGCATCGACATGGATGGAATTCAGGTGCTGCGAACAATTCGCCAGCGTTTATCCAATCTTCCAGTCTTGATTTTGACTGCCCGCGACGATATTGATGATCGCGTTCAGGGCCTCAATTCTGGAGCAGATGACTACCTTACCAAACCGTTTGAAATGGCTGAACTGCTAGCCCGCCTCGCAGCCATGCTGCGCCGATCGCGCATGCCTGCTTTTGATAGCGCGCCTGATTCTGAGCATTCTTTCAAACACCGTTTACGCATCGACCCTGATCTGCCCTTAGCTTGGTTGGGTGATGACACGATGGATTTGACTCAACGCGAATGGTCGCTGCTCAAACTTTTGCTTGACCAAGTGGGACAAGTGGTAAGCCGAGAGGATGTTTTTTTGGTCTGGCAAACCCAGGCACCAGAAGTTGGCGCGACCGGCTCGAATGCGCTTGAGGTGTACATCCACCGCCTCCGCAGAAAGCTGCATGACAGCGGCTTGGCCATCCGAAATATTCGAGGACTTGGCTATATGCTGGAGCTCGATCATCCATGACAAAGTCTACAGGTCAAAGCAGCTTTTCACTCAAACGACAACTGTTGGTGTGGCTGTTGGTGCCGCAGCTGGTTCTTTGGTTGATGGGTGGAATACTGGCTTTTAGGGTGGCCTTAATCTATGCCGAAAAAGCCATTGATCAATCTTTGACGCAGTCGGTTCGCGCCCTGGCCCGCCAAGTCAAACCGCTTGGCTCTGGATTGCTCGTCGACTTTCCAAAGGCCGCTCAAGCGGTTTTAGAGCAAGACCCAAAAGACCGGCTAGCCTATATGGTGTCATCTCCTCCGGGTAGTTTTTTACTTGGAAATGGCAAGCTGCCAGGCCCCCCAAACGAGCTTTTAATCGTAGACGACGTGCCCACCCTCTATGAAATTGCATTAGACGGTAAGCCAATGCGCGTGGCCTCGATGGAGCTTAGCTTTGGAGATGGGCCAGAGGTTCAGCGTATGCGGGTCCAAGTTGCCAAAAGTCTTGCGGTTCAAGAAGCTATTGCCAGTGAATTGGTACGCGATGTTTTATCGCCTTTACTTGTCCTGGGTGCGGTCTTAAGCTTTTTAATGTACGCAGGCATTCGTCGCGGACTCGCGCCTTTAGAACGCTTGGAGGCGCAATTAGCAAATCGCAATGCTGCATCTCTTTCTCCGATTGAGCTCACGCAAGCCCCGCAGGAGGTTCATTCTTTAGCCCATGCGCTCAACCAATTACTCGCAACGGTGCGCCGAAGTTTGACCCAAGAAAAGCGGTTTTTAAACGACGCTGCACACCAATTGCGAACGCCACTGGCGGGACTCATCAGTCAAACGGAATTGGCATTGCGGGAAACGGAACCTCAGGCTCTACATGAACGATTACAAAAAGTCCATGTAGGGGCACAGCGCAGTGCGCATTTGGTACATCAACTGCTTTCACTCGCACGCACCGAAACAGAAGTGACTTTGCACCGGGTTGATATAGCTGCACTCGCTCGTGAGGTAGCTCGCGAATGGACGCCCAAAGCCGTTGCTGCAGGTATCGATTTAGGGTTTGAGGGAGAAGATCATCTGCAAGTGTCAGGCGATAAGTTGCTCTTGCGCGAAGCGCTTAACAACTTAATTGACAATGCCCTTCGTTATTGCCCACGCAACAGCAGTGTGACCTTGCGTGTTCGGAGTCCGTCAAATCAAGTCTGCTGGGTCGAAGTTGAGGACACAGGAAGCGGCGTTAAAGAAAGTAACCTGCCAAAGCTATTTGAGCGTTTTTGGCGCGCCAGTGAACTTCCCGGAGGCTGTGGCCTTGGACTAGCCATTGTGGCTGAAATTGCCCAACGCCATGCAGGCTCAGCCCACGCCATCCCAACCCACCCCCATGGCCTGACCATCCGTTTGGAGCTTCCACTGTCATAAAGAGTTTTTGACTGCCTAACTGATTAAATGCCGATTGGTAGCCGATTTCCGCTTGAAACATCGAACCAATTCAGGTGCGCGTTACTAAGCTCCAAACCCACTAGGTCACCGGGTTTGTAATGCATGTTGGGCGCGATTCGCACCGTGATGTTGCCAACATCAGTCTTAACCACCACGTATGTGTCTGCGCCGGTCGGTTCCACGATGGTAACCTCGCCACTCCAAGGACCGCTATCAACTAACTTCACATGTTCAGGCCGTATTCCCAATACGGCTGTTCCCTGCGCAGGGCAAGGGCAAGCCACAGTTGCTGAGGCAAAGCTAAATTGGCCTTGCGTACCCGCAGTAGCCACTTGGCCTTGCACCAAGTTCATCGTAGGCGAGCCGATAAAAGTCGCAACATACGTATTGGCAGGTCTGTTGTAAATTTCATCAGGTGTTCCAATTTGTTGCAACACGCCATCCTTCATCACCGCAATACGGCTGCCTAAGGTCATTGCTTCGATCTGATCGTGGGTAACGTAGACACTGGTAATGCCAGAGACTTGATGCAGGCGCTTAATCTCGGCACGCATTTCTACGCGCAACTTAGCATCCAAATTACTCAGTGGCTCATCAAACAAAAACAATTGCGGATCTCGCGCTAAGGCGCGTCCCATCGCCACACGTTGGCGCTGCCCTCCTGAGAGCTGGGCGGGGCGACGGTCTAGCAAATGCTCAATTTGCAACATGGCGGCCACTTCTCCAATCCTCTTAACGCGCTGCGCTTTGGGTACTTTGCGCATCTCTAAGGCAAATCCAATATTGTCTGCAACGCTCATCGTCGGATACAAGGCATAGCTTTGGAAGACCATTGCAATATCACGCTGCGCTGGGGCGACACCCACTACGTTTTTCCCGGCGATACGAAGCTCGCCCTCTGTCGGCTCCTCAAGCCCTGCGATGATATTTAGAAGCGTAGATTTTCCGCACCCTGAGGGTCCTACCAATATCAAGAATTCGCCAGGGGCAACTTCAATATCGATCCGCTTGAGTACTTCGACGGCTTTTTCGCTTTTCCCGAAGGACTTTCGAATGCCTGCAATATGAAGTGATGCTGCCATTTTTTATCCTTTCACAGCGCCAGCTGTGAGCCCCTTTACAAAATATTGTCCCGCCAACACATAGACCAACATCGTGGGCAAACCGGCGATAACGGCTGCGGCCATGTCGACGTTGTAGCTTTTAACGCTACTTGAGGTATTGGCCATATTATTGAGTCCCACGGTGATGGGCTTGCTATCGGCACCACTAAAGGCTACGCCGAACAAAAAATCATTCCAAATACTGGTAAATTGCCAAATCAAAGTAACCATCAGAATCGGCGTAGACATAGGAACCACGATCCGCCAAAAAATGCGCCAAAACCCCGCGCCATCCATACGTGCCGCGTTCACTAATTCGCGCGGAATCGCGGCGTAGTAATTGCGAAAAAATAAAGTCGTTCCCGCCAAACCAGCGAGGCAATGCACCAGAACCAAGCCACCCAAAGAGCTCGATAAACCCAGATATCCCAGCACCTGACTCATCGGCAACAGAACCACTTGAAAAGGCATGAACACACCAAAAAGCATGAAGCCAAATAGCATCTCACTGCCTTTAAATTTCCACATGCTCAGAACATACCCATTGATCGCGCCCCATGCCGTAGAGAGCAGTACGGCGGGCACTGCCATCACCACCGAATTTAAAAAATATGGTTTCAACCCGCGGCAGTCCACCCCGGTACACGCGCTATCCCACGCCAACCGCCAGCTATCCAAATTCAAACTGTTCGGCAAGCTCAACAGGTTGCCAGAGCGAATTTGCTCTGCGTCTTTGAACGAAGTTGCAACCATCACGTACAAAGGCGTCAAGAAAAAAGCGGCTGCGATCAACAGCACGGCATACACGAGGCCGCGTGAAATATATTTTTCTGTCATAGCTTTAGCGTTCATGGGGTTTAGTACGAAGTTCGCTGTACAAATAAGGAACAACAATCGCTGCAACTGTTGCAAGCATCATGGTCGCGCTTGCAGCGCCCAGGCCAATTTGCCCACGCGTAAAACTCATCACATACATGAATGTGGCTGGCACGTCCGATGCGTAGCCCGGTCCGCCCGCAGTCAACGCCATCACCAAGTCGAAACTTTTAATCGATAAATGCGATAAAACCAGAACAGTAGAGAAAACAACAGGGCGCAATATCGGCAAAATGATTCGCCAATAAATTCGTGGCAAGCTTGCGCCATCCATTTGTGCTGCTTTGATGATGCTGTCGTCAATTCCACGCAATCCGGCCAAGGAAAGTGCCATCGCAAAACCCGCGGACTGCCAAATCCCAGCAATCACAACACAATAAATCGCGGTATCACTTTGCACCAACCAATCAAAGCTAAAACTTGCCCAGCCAAGATCATGCATGAGTTTTTCTAGACCCAAACTGGGATTCAACATCCATTTCCAAGCCGTGCCAGTCACAATAAATGACAGGGCCATGGGATACAAATACACGGTTCGCAAGACGCCTTCGAGGCGCACTTTCTGGTCTAGGAAGATCGCTAAGCCCATACCTAAGGCCATAGAGCCCCCGACATAAAGCACGCTAAAAATACCCAGATTTTTCAGCGCAAGTCGCCACCTGTCCATTTCCCACAAACGGACATACTGCTCTAAACCAACGAATTCGTCATAGCTGGGCAACATCCGCGAAGCGGTCACAGACAAGACGCCATTCCACACCATGAAGCCATAAATAAAAGCAAAGCCCAGCACTAAACCTGGTGCAATCACCAATTTGGGAATGATGTTTTCTAATGATTTCATAGTGTCTTACCCAGCCTGCCTAAAAGAAACCCCGCCCCACCACCAAGCCGAAGCCTGCGATGAAGACGGGGCCATGCGACTCCCGTTAAGCGTGACGCTTATTTGGTCGCAGCTGCTTTCGCAATATTGGCTAAGCCGCTAGCGATAGAGATTTTGTCGTCATTCCAGAACTGACTTACTGCATCTTTGATAGCGCCTTCAGCTGCTGGTTTGATCGCCATTCCGTGTGCAACAGAAGGAACCAATCCGCCGGTCTTTGCTGTGTCCACGAAGTCTTTGCTAGAAAGCTTGGCGCAGTCATCAAACTTGGCCATGCTCATGTTCAAACGAACAGGGATAGAGCCTTTGTTCAAGTTGAAAACTTCTTGGAATTCTGTTCCCATGATCGATGCGGCCAAATCACCTTGCGCCTTTTGAGCGCCAGCATCCTTGAGCTTGAACATCGCAAACGAATCCACGTTGAAGGTGTAAGCATTGGCGGTGCCAGGAGCAGCAGCGCAAATGTAATCTTTACCGGGCACTTTGCCAGCGGCGGAGAATTCGCCCTTAGCCCAGTCACCCATGAACTGGAATGCGGCTTTCTCTTGAATCACCATCGCAGTAGCCAAATTCCAATCACGCCCAGGAGACGCAGGATCGGTATAACTTTTAATTTTTCGGAAGGTTTCCAGTGACTTTTTCATTGTGTCGCTGGTCAAAGCTTTAGGATCGAGTTTGATCAACGCGTCGTTGTAAAACTTCGCGCCGCCCACACCCAAAACCACTGATTCAAACGTGGTGAAATCTTGCCAGTTTTGACCTCCATGGGCCACTGCAATTAGACCTGCTTTTTTAACTTTATCTGCGGCTGCAAAAAACTCGTCCCACGTTTTAGGAGCGCCGCTCACACCAGCTTTCTTCAACACTGCCGCATTAGCCCACATCCAATTGACACGGTGAACGTTGACTGGAGCAGCTACATAGTTGCCTTTGTATTTCATGACATCGGCGACTACGCCTGGGAGCAGGTTGTCCCATTTTTCTGCTTTAGCAGTTGCATCGAGGTTAGCGAGAACCCCTTCGGAAGCCCACTCTTGAATCGCAGGTCCTTTAATTTGTGCTGCTGCAGGAGGGTTTCCAGATACCACTCGGCTTTTGAGAACAGTGGCTGCATTGTCACCGCCGCCGCCTGCAACTGCGAAATCTTTCCATGTGTGGCCTTTGGCCTGCATGATTTTCTTGAGCTCAGCCACTGATTTGGCTTCACCACCCGAAGTCCAGTAGTGCAATACCTCGACCTCACCTGCCATGGCCGCGCTTGTCGCGACCACCAAAGCCACCGCAGCAGCCAATTTAGAAAGCTTCAACATCATGTCTCCAGTACTTTTTTTGCGGCAATTTGGCCGCAATATAGGGTTGAATTCGTTCCAGCACCACGCCAGGACGAATTCATTAATTATTCATTAATTAATGAATACTAGTACTAGGACTTTCCCTAGGTTTTTGCGTCCAAAACCAAGGCCAAGGCGGCGTAATCCCCCACTTGCATGCCCAATCCCGCAGGAACCACCTCGAGACCGTCAGTCAATGCGGAAAACTTCCCCTGCCAATGCTGCTTGAGCTTAGGGAGCAAAAATTCGCGGTGGTGCCAAAACACACTGCCGCCCATGCTGATGCGTTGCAAATCCAAAGTGGCGGCCATGTTGTAAAGCGTTCGGCCCATCACCCTGCACAGTTCATCGACAACGCCCATTGCCAGCGCATCGCCAGCTTGGGCTGCGACCATCAGTGCAGAGGCGTCTGGATACCCTTGCGAACCGAATCGCCGTGCAATGGCGTTGCCAGCAATCAAGCCTTCCACATCGCCTACGTTGCCGCAGCCACACAGTGCTTCGGTGTTGTCGCTGACAAACGTATGGCCGGCATGGCCGGCATTGCCATTCTTTCCCCGCAAGATTCGGCCATCGACACACAGCCCCATTCCAATACCGGTACTCCAAGTCACGTAGGCGCAATTGGCAATGCCTTGCAAAGCGCCCCACCGGCGCTCAGCCTCGAGCGCACCCACTCCATCGTTTTCTACGCGAACACGAGAAAAAACTTGAGACAAAGGGACCTCTAAATACGCAGTGGGCCAATTATTGGGAAGCCCTCGCGCAATGCCTGCCAAGCCACCGCAGATATTGGGAGCAGCGAGTTCAATTTTTCCAGACTCAATTACAAACGGCCCACAAGATGCGACTCCTACGGCCGTGATGTCAGCCATTCTCAATTCACCTGCTTGGCAGCTCGCTTCAATCAAACGAATAATTTGCGCCGCAACTGCGCCCCGGTCTCCTACTTTGACCGTTGGCTCAGACACCTTGCCTCTAACACCTTGGTGGTCAGCCACGCTGACTGCGATCTTGGTGCCGCCTATGTCGACGCACGCCACTGGCGCCGTCAAGGAGGAGAAATGAATTTCAAATGTATCGGCCATAAAAATCAACCCAATAGTTGCAAATGTTTCGCCTAAAGAATCCGCCCGTAATCGTCTTGCAGGCGAATGATGTCATCTTCACTCAAATACTCGCCCATTTGCACCTCTAATATTTCAACCAAAGCGCTCGTCAAGTTAGCCAATCGATGGACTTGTCCTATTGCAATGTCACAGTGCTGCCCAGGCTTCAAATCAAAAATCTCATCTTCTAATGTCACTCGCGCCACGCCTTGCAAAACCACCCAATGCTCGCGCCGGTGTTGGTGCTTTTGCAAACTGATTTGCTGGCCTGGTAGTACCCCAATACGCTTGAGTTTGATGCCCGCTATTTGAGAAGATGCGCTTGATACAGTCTCATACCAACCCCAAGGCCGCTGCGAACGCTCCACTACTTCGTTTCGAATCGTATTATTCATAGCTTCAATCCTAACGCCGGCAAACCGCTCGGGTTACTGCACAGTTACAAACAATGCATCTTGTCTCCTTTGACAAACCCAAGCGGTGTCCACGATACCCCCGTGCCTAGCGCGATGACCTTAAATAGCTCCCCCATTTCATGCTCCAAGATCAGTTTTTGAGCCGCTACGCGTTCAGGCAGACTGGCCGCTTGCATCAGCTCCACGATGCCGCAGTTCATTAAAAAATGGGCCTGGTTGGTGTATCCCAAAACCTCTAAGCCCGCGTCTTGCGCAGCCAAGGCAATGCCTGTGAAGTTAACGTGGGCGGTAATGTCTTTTTGACCCACTTGGGTGAGTGGGTCAGTATCGCTTTGGTGGGCTTGGTGGCACATGACGGTTCCCATGTGGCGCTGCGGGTGGTAGTACTCTGACTCTGGAAAACCATAGTCCAATAAAAACACTGCGCCCGTTTGCAAACGGTCGGCGAGGGTTTGAACAAAGCCTTGGGCTTGTGGGTGAATTTCAGTCACGTAGTCATGCTCGCCCGTCACTTCAAAAGGCGGGCGCAATTGACTAGGCTGATCTTGCCAAACAAACGATGAACTTTCCGCATGGGGGTTTGCAGTATCCAAAACAACACCCCGCTCATGCCACACCCCGCCCACGCGCGATAACAACTGAACCGGCATGGCGTCTAGCACCTCGTTGCCGATCACAATCCCATTCATGGCATGAGGCAAAGCCTCGACCCACTCAACGACATTCAAATGGTCAATCAAACGCGTGCGCTGGCGGTCTTTTAGCGTGCTTGAAATATCAACAATGGTGTAACGCCTGATCTTGACGCCCATAGCAGCCAGCGCAGTGAGTAACTGCTGGGCAAGGGCGCCGGTTCCCGCACCAAACTCCCATATTTCGTCGGTCTGGGTGTGCTCTAAGGCTTGGGCGATTTGCCGCGCGAACGCATACGCAAACAAGGGTGTCATCTCTGGCGCCGTGACAAAGTCACTTTTTACCGCCGTATCGCCATGCGTTGTCGGCATAGCGCCAAACTTGGGCAAATCGTTGGCGTAATAGCCTAAACCGGGGGCATAAAGCGCCTCGGCCATAAACACATCAAAGCCAATCCAGCCCTTAGATTGGGCTATGACCTTGGCAAGGTGCTCGGTCATGGGGGTCGTTAAACTAGGGGGCGCTGTCATTTCGCATCACTTTATTTTTAGCCACATCACTCTGCGCCCCATTTCATTGTTTTAGTCTGACCGATTGTCCTTCAATGTCCGCCCCATTTTCTTCGACTTCAGCCAACACTGCCCCTACCGTTTTGGTAACCGGCGGCGCCAAGCGCTTAGGGCGGGAAATCGCATTGGCTTTGGCGGCAGGGGGTTGGCGGGTGGCGGTGCACTACAAGGGCTCCGCCCTTGAGGCTGAAAAAACAGTATCCGATTGTGCCGCGCTGACACCCGGTGCTGCGCTCTTTCAAGCGGACTTAAGTGACGAATTTGCTGTGAGAGCCTTACTCCCCCGGGTGATCGAACAATTAGGAACGGTTGACGCAGTAGTCAACAGCGCCTCCACGTTTGAACATGACAACCCCGCCAGCTTTGGGTTTGAGGCGATGGAAACACACATGCGCACCAACACGGGCGCTGCCATTATTTTGGCGCAAGCGTTGCATGCGCACATGGATGCGCGTAACCGCGCAGCGCCCGATCAAGATTTTGACAGTTCAGAGGTTCACAGCGGCGCGGTGGTCAATATGTTGGATCAAAAACTCTGGAACCAAAACCCAGACTTTTTCAGCTACACCTTGTCCAAAGCCGCTTTAGAAGCGGCAACCACCATGCTCGCTTTGGCGTTAAGCCCATTGGTTCGCGTTGTAGGCGTGGCACCCGGCCTTACCCTCACCAGCCACTTGCTCACGCAAGATAAATTTGCAGCGCTTCACAAGCTCTCCCCCTTGGGGCGCTCCTCTACGCCCAAAGACGTGGCCGCTACGGTCCGTTTTGCGTTAGAGAACCAATCGATTACCGGAACCACGTTGCTGGTTGACGGCGGTCAACACCTCATGCGCTTTGAGCGCGACTTTTCTTTGATGTAAGGCGTCAACATGTCTCCCACCACCGGCTCTCAAATTTTGACGCTCAACGGCTTGCGCTTTGAGGCCAATTTGGGTATTTTGGAATCCGAGCTCGCTGCGCCCCAACCCATTCAGGTGGACGCGGAGTTGCACTTGGGCATTCAGCCCTTACTGCCCAGCGATGACGATATCAACCATGTTTTGGACTATCGCAAAGTGCGCCAAATCATCATTGCAGAGTGCACCGCAGAACACGTGAATTTACTTGAGAGTTTGATCGGTAAATTAGCCCACCGGCTGTTGCAGTTACCCGGCGTTTTAGGGGTGCGCGTCAAAATAGCCAAGCTCAAAATTTTTGACGATTGCGAAGTCGCCATCCGGGTTGAAACCGGTCAGTGGTAAGCCATAGGAAGCCTTATGAACGCAACATGGATTGAAGAAGAAAACGCAGTCGCAGCTAAAGACACCGCGGCCTTAAAAATAGAGCGTGAAACCCACAAGCTAGAAAAGCGTTTGTGTCGCCAGGTGGGCCAAGCGATCATGGACTTCAACATGATTGAAGAAGGCGACCGCGTGATGGTTTGCGTCTCTGGCGGTAAAGACAGCTACGGCATGCTGGATATTTTGCTCAAAATGCAGCAACGCGCTCCGATTTCATTCGAGTTGATCGCTGTTAATTTGGACCAAAAACAGCCTGGCTTTCCTGACCACATCTTGCCCGCTTACTTAAAGCAACTCGGCGTTCCCTTTCACATCGAAACGCAGGACACCTACAGCATTGTTAAAAAGGTCATCCCAGAAGGCAAGACCATGTGTAGCTTATGCAGTCGGCTGCGCCGAGGTATTTTGTACCGTGTGGCCGATGAACTCAAAATCACAAAAATCGCGCTAGGTCACCACCGTGACGATATGTTGCAAACGTTTTTTCTCAATATGTTTTTTGGCGGCAAGCTCAAAGGCATGCCCCCAAAATTGGTCAGTGACG
>Ga0209768_10001932_pt1 | contig 13056 bp, 7 predicted proteins | sample LauGreSBDMM110SD_3_FD_187564 | JGI IMG/M metagenome (GOLD analysis project Ga0209768, IMG submission 187564) | Freshwater lake microbial communities from Lake Michigan, USA - Sp13.BD.MM110.SD (SPAdes) (version 2) | ecosystem: Environmental > Aquatic > Freshwater > Lake | place: Lake Michigan... | reverse complement strand
TTCAAACTTTGTTAGTTGATTCCTATGTGACGTCCAAAAACTACCAAGGAGCCTTGTTATTGTTGGAAAAAAACACTGGTTTTGGCACCAAAGAAGTCTACCAAAAAGTAACTTTTTACTGCGGTTTACAACAGTATACAGATGGGGATTTTCAGGAAGCCAAACGCCTATTTGAAAAATCAATTGCAACAGGAATCTCGCCTGTTTATTCAGCACGCGCTACCTTTTGGAAAGCCGAAATTGAGTTTGTAACCGATAATTTTCAAGAGGCCTTGTTGAGTTTTAAACAATTTGAGTCATTCCCAGAGGCCAAAACTGTTTCCGAATACAAAAACAGCGCCTATCATTTGGCGTATGTCTATTTTAAACTCAAAGAATACGAGCAAGCGGCTACCTATTTTCAAAACTATGTTGCGGTAGCTAAAGACGACAAAGTGCGATTGATTGACGCCTATTTGCGCTTGGCCGATTGCCGATTTGTAACTGCCAAATATTGGCCGGCCATGGATGCCTATAACAAAGTGATGGAATTTAAAGGCTTGGACGCCGATTATGCGGCCTATCAAAAGGCAATTAGTTATGGCTTTGTATCTAAAAATGACCGAAAAATAGAAGAATTAGCCAAGTTTGTACTAGCTTATACCAAATCGCAATACCGCGATGACGTGTATTTTGAATTGGGCAACACCTATGTAACCGAGAAAAAAACCGACTTGGCACTCAAAGCCTACGAGCAATTGATTGCCGAATACCCGTCGAGTTCGTATGCTTCAAAAGCTTTGTTGCGACAAGGTTTGGTGTATTATAATGCAGAGAAAGACGCCCAGGCTTTGCTTAAGTTTAAAAAAATTGCTGCTGATTACCCGCGATCAGCCGAGGCCTTAGAAGCCGTTTCTACCGCACGACTTATTTATGTGGATAATGGAAAAGTAGACGACTATGCCTCTTGGGTGAAAACCTTGGATTTTGTAGAAATTACGGATGCCGATTTAGACAACGACACCTATGAATCGGCTGAGAAACAGTATTTGCAAAACGACAGCAAGCAAGCCATTGCCGCCTTGAGTAGTTATGTGGCCAAATTCCCTGCGGGCATTCACAGCTTGAAAGCCAATTTTTATTTGGCGCAAGCCTATTTTGGCGAACGCCTCACCGAAAATGCAATTCCGCATTATGAATTTGTGGCAGCCAAACCGCGCAACGAATATACCGAACAGGCCTTGGCGCGTTTGGGTGAAATTTACATCAAGAAATCGGATGCAGTTGTTGCAGCCATTGCAACTTTAAAGCGATTGGAAGCCGAAGCTGATTTCCCGCAAAACGTGGTATTTGCTCAATCTAACTTGATGAAAATCTACTACGAGCAAAAGGACTACCCCAATGCGGTGATTTATGCAGAAAAGGTATTAGCCAATCCCAAAATGGACAGTTCTGTAAAATCGGATGCGCAAATAATCGTTGCCCGTTCGGCATTTGAAGTAAACGACGAAGCTAAAGCCAGAGTGGCTTATGCCAAATTACTCAGTTTGGCCAAAGGCGAATTGGCTGCCGAGGCATTGTATTATGATGCGTATTTTAAACACAAAGATGGCCAATACGAGGCTTCAAATTTGGCAATTCAGCAGTATACCAAAGCGTATTCGGGCTATAAATACTTTGGAGCCAAAGCTTTGGTTGTGATGGCCAAGAATTTTTATGCCTTGAAAGACAGTTTTCAAGCCACCTACATTTTAGAAAGTATTGCCAAAAATTTTGTGGCTTTCCCAGAGGTGGTGCAAGAAGCCGAAAAGGAATTGGCTGCCATTAAATCAGCTGAATCCCAAACCAATTCGTCGATAAAAAATTAATTCATCCCAAAATAAATCACATGAAAATCAACCTAAATTTCCTTATTTTAGTTGCACTTGTTGCGGGATCTAATTCATTTTATGCCCAAGAAAAAGATGGCATTGGCACCGAAGTAATCAGTGTGGTAAAACCGTATACGCCCACTATTTCGGATGCGTTTAAGGTGAAAGAAATACCCACTATAGACGAAGAAGAAAATTCAAAGAAAGCACCCATTCAGTACACTATTTTTTCCTTTCCCGTAGCCTCTACGTTTGTGCCAGCCAAAGGCAATGCGGTGCAAGCAGACAAAGCAGCTCCAGAAAAATTATTCGAAAATTTTGCCCGTTTAGGATTTGGAAACTATGGAACCGTGCTTGCTGATGTGTACCTCACACACGATTTTGATTCGCACAACTTTATCAATGCAGCCATCAAACATTTGTCGTCGGCCGGCGGAATAAAAGGAATAGACATACCTGATTCGTATTTAAAATCTGGTTTTGACGTGACCTACGGTAGCAAAAAACAAACCTACAGTTGGGATGCCAAGTTGGGGTATCAGCTGCAAAAACAACATTGGTATGGCGTTGATTTTGGGCCTGAATCCTTGATTGATTGGATAGGAATTCCACGAGATAAATTTTCAAAAGCACAGACTTTTCAACACATTAATTTGGGAGCCAATCTGCGTTTTACCGATTTTATGCTCAAAAAAGTAGGCATTGAATACAGTCGTTTTTGGGACGCCTACAATTCGTCGGAGATCCAATTTAAGTTGCGTCCCGATCTGGTATTTATGCAAGCGGACAAAGAAATTAAAACAGCGATTATTCTCGATCATGTAAACGGTTCCTTTGCCAAAAATTTTGATAATTCACCCATGCCAAGTTATTCGTCCACCAGCATAGGGGTTCAACCGAGTTTTGCCATGCAACAAGACGATTGGTCCTTTTCGTTGGGCGCTGCAGGATTTTACAACGCAACTACACAAGCTAAGGGATCAAAGTTTTTTTTCTATCCTAAAGTAGCCGCCTCCTTGAAAGTTGTGGGTGATTTGATGGTTTTCTATACGGGCATTGACGGCGATTTACAACAAAACACCTACCGCAGTTTTGCGCAAGTAAACCCATTTGTTTCGCCTACGTTGTTTGTCGCGCCAACAAACAAACAATTTGATGTGTTTGCTGGACTGAAAGGAAAATTGGCCAGCTACTTGAGTTATGATGTGAAAGCGGCGCTCAAACAAGAGAATAATAAGGCTTTATTTCGAAGTAATTATCTAAAATCGTATGCGGCCGAAAACGAAATTTACACCTTCGGAAATTCGTTTGAGGTGGTGTATGACAATGTCAAAACCATACAAGTTTCTGGTGGCCTGCGATCAGATTTAAGTAAAGACATTGCGGTGGGCGTTCAAGCCACGCTTTCTAAGTATGTTATGTCTGCGCAAACGTATGCTTGGAATCTGCCACAAATTGAATTACAGGCCAATGCTGAGGTTGCTTTTTTGCCCAAATGGTCAGCCGGAACTGATTTGTTTTTTGTAGGCGAACGAAAAGATGCCCAAGGCAACCAAATCGTTATGCCTTGGAACCTCGTTCCGGTTGAGTATATCCAAACCTTGAAAAGTTATGTAGATGCCAATTTTCACCTCAATTACAAACACAACGAACGCTGGGGCGCTTTTCTAAAATTGAACAATGTGTTGAATCAAAATTACGAGCGCTGGTTTAATTATCCGGTACAAGGTTTCCAAGTAGTAGCGGGAGCTTCGTATAAATTTGATTTTTAATTGATGCTGACTGCCCATCTTATTCGAGCAACCCACTAATCATGGATTTAAAGCAAGAAATTCACTTTCGCTACACCCAACAAGTGCAAGATAAAATTGACGCCTGTAACGACTTTATTCGAGGGCTCACCGTTGATGCGCAAAATGATGCCAAAGGATCGGCCGGCGACAAGCACGAAACCGCCTTGTCTATGATGCACTTGGAACAAGAAAAAAGCAATCAAAAGTTACTGGAATTTTACGCACAGAAAGCCATCTTGGCCAAGATAAATCCAACTGAAAATGCTAAACTTGTTAGCTTGGGGAGTGTGGTGCGCGTCAATCAATTGCTGTTGTTTATGTCAACCGCTTTGCCTAAGATCGTGGTGGAACAGGAGACAATTTTTGCCATTTCGCCACAATCGCCACTGGGAACAAAAATTTACGGAAAAACGGCAGGGCATTGCTTCGAAATGGATGGAAAATCATATACTATTCATACTGTCGAATAAAGGCAATTTGTAACTCAACTGTATTTAAAATACACTCACTGTCAGCGCATTAACTTTTCTGTTCAAAAAAATCCACAAACACTCGATTTTCCTAGTGATGCAGCCGCTTCAATCGTTCCTCGGGAAGCAAGTGTGGCTTGTAGTACCAAAATTGCTTTAGAGTGGGATGAGGCCTTTAAAAACATGAATGACCCTTCAGGAAGAGCTGAAGTATATGTTCATGATGATGCTAATATTAAGGCATAAAATTTATAATTCCTTCAAAGTCTTTTATTTTTTTATCCAATACATCTAGAAAAAATATATTTTTACAGATGTTTTAAATGACAAACATTAGAAAAAAACTACTTTATGAAAAAAATAGCAATTTTATTACTAGGATTAGTATTGATTTATTCCTGTTCAACCAGTACCGATGAAAATAGTTCAGAATTAAATATAGACGGACCTAACGTAACTGATATTGATGGCAATACCTATCAATCGGTAACCAACTGTGGATTAACATTTACTAAAACCAACCTCAATGTTTCAAAATACAGTGATGGTACACCAATCCCAGAAGTAGCCGACCCCACACAATGGGCAAATCTAACCACGGGTGCTTGGTGTTATTATAACAACACAACTGCCAACGGCACAACCTATGGCAAATTATACAATTGGTATGCAGTAGTGGGTATTTATGATGCCGCTTCTGCTACCAACCAGGCACTTAGAAAGAAATTAGCTCCAACAGGCTGGCATGTTCCAACTGATCCCGAGTGGACACAACTTACTGATTGTTTGGGAGGAGAAAGTGTTGCAGGTGGAAAGATGAAATCAACGGGTACATCGCTTTGGCAAAGTCCTAACACAGCAGCTACCAAAAAATCAGGCTTCTCAGGCCTTCCGGGAGGTTATCGCCTCAACAATGGGGCATTCAAGAACGTTGGCAACTACGGTGGTTGGTGGAGTTTGTCAGATGACATTACAGGCCGCTCCCTGAATTATAGCTCTGGTTACGCATTCAGGAGCTTCAACTTTGCGAAGGGTGGTTTCTCGGTGCGTTGCCTTAGGGATTAGACCTGCCTGCTTCAGGTAAACTGGCAGGTTTGACAATTTATCCTCGCAGGTGTCGATTTTTAGTTCTTTAGAATGCTAAAGTCAATACAACCAAAGCTTTTGTTAAAAAATAGTTTTATTATTTTAAAACGTTCGTCAAATTTGACGAGCGTTTTTTTTGTTGAAATCCACCTCAAAATGTTAATAACTTAAAGGTTTTAAACCCAATTTTCAATAGGAAATCCTATGTGTTTTTATATATTTGCGTGTTAGACAAAAAACAGATTTTTTACCTATAGAATTTATGAGCGAAGAAAATAAAAAGCACAATTATTCGGCGGATAGTATCCAAGCTTTAGAAGGAATGGAGCACGTAAGAATGCGTCCTTCCATGTACATTGGAGATGTAGGCGTGCGTGGATTGCATCACTTGGTATACGAAGTAGTGGATAACTCGATTGACGAGGCCATGGGTGGTCATTGCGACACCATTGGCGTAGCCATCAACGAGGATGGATCAATTACCGTAGAAGATAATGGCCGTGGAATTCCGGTTGATATGCACAAAAAAGAAGGCGTATCTGCACTCGAGGTAGTGATGACCAAAATTGGTGCCGGTGGAAAATTTGACAAAGATTCCTACAAAGTTTCCGGAGGATTACACGGAGTAGGGGTTTCGGTAGTAAATGCCTTGTCCCGCCACATGAAATCTACCGTTTATAGAGACGGAAAAATATACGAACAAGAATACGAAAGAGGAAAAGCAATGTATCCGGTGAAGCAAGTGGGAGAAACCACCAAACGCGGTACCATGCAAACCTTTTACCCCGATGATGTAATTTTTACACAGACCACCGAATTTACCTATGACACTTTGTCGGCGCGTATGCGAGAACTGTCCTACCTAAATAAAGGAATTACCATTACGTTTACCGACAAACGCGAGAAAGACGAAAAAGGAGAATTTATCTCTGAAGTTTTTCACTCTGACGAAGGACTCAAAGAATACATCCGTTACTTAGACGGAAACCGCGAGCCTATCATATCGCACGTAATTTCTATGGACCACGAAAAAGGAGAAATTCCGGTAGAAGTGGCCTTGATTTACAACACCAGCTACAGCGAAAATATTTTCTCTTACGTAAATAATATTAACACCCACGAAGGCGGAACGCACTTGCAAGGATTTAGAACTGGTTTAACCCGTTCACTTAAAAAGTATGCCGATGCATCGGGAATGCTCGATAAACTCAAATTTGAAATTGCTGGGGATGATTTCCGTGAAGGATTAACCGCAATTATTTCGGTAAAAGTAGCCGAGCCTCAGTTTGAAGGTCAAACCAAAACCAAATTGGGTAACCGAGAGGTGGTTTCGCCAGTAAGTCAGGCGGTGAGTGAAATGATAGAGAATTATTTGGAAGAAAATCCAAATGACGCGCGTATCATCGTTCAAAAAGTAATTCTGGCAGCACAAGCCCGTCACGCGGCCAAGAAAGCCCGTGAAATGGTGCAACGCAAAACCGTATTAGGCGGTGGTGGATTACCCGGTAAATTATCTGATTGCTCCGAACAAGATCCGGCGAAATGCGAAGTCTATTTGGTAGAGGGAGATTCTGCGGGTGGAACAGCCAAACAAGGTCGTGACCGAAATTTTCAGGCGATTTTACCTTTGCGTGGTAAGATCTTGAACGTAGAAAAAGCCATGCACCACAAAGTGTTTGAGAACGAAGAGATTCGAAATATATTCACCGCTTTGGGTGTAACCATAGGAACAGCCGATGACAGCAAAGCCTTGAATCTAGAAAAATTGCGTTACCACAAAGTAATTATCATGTGTGATGCCGACGTCGATGGTAGCCACATTGCTACTTTGATCCTAACCTTTTTCTTCCGATTTATGCGCGAACTCATCGAAGAGGGGCACGTATATATTGCTGCACCTCCGTTGTATTTAGTAAAAAAAGGAAACAAAAAAGAATACGCCTGGAACGACGACCAACGTGATATCGCCAACGAACGCATGGGCGGAAGCGCTGCGATTCAGCGATACAAAGGTTTGGGTGAGATGAATGCGGAGCAATTGTGGGAAACCACCATGGATCCAAGTTACCGCACCCTACGCCAAGTAAATATTGATAGCTTGGCCGAAGCCGATCGCATCTTTTCGATGTTGATGGGCGATGAGGTTCCGCCGCGTAGAGAGTTTATTGAGAAAAATGCAGTGTATGCAAAAATCGATGCATAACATTATATTAAGTTAAAATCAAATTAAAATGAAAGTTACTATTGTTGGAGCGGGAAATGTTGGGGCTTCGTGTGCCGATGTTATTTCCTACAGAGGAATTGCCAGTGAAGTTGTGCTATTGGATATCAAAGAAGGATTTGCCGAAGGCAAGGCGATGGATATCTCCCAATGTGCCACTAACACTGGGTTTAATACAAAAATTTCGGGTGTAACCAATGATTACGCCAAAACAGCTAACAGCGATGTAGTTGTGATTACCTCGGGAATTCCTAGAAAACCAGGAATGACCCGCGAAGAATTAATTGGCATCAATGCCGGAATTGTGAAATCAGTAGTAGAAAATGTCTTGACACATTCGCCCAATACTATCGTGGTTGTGGTTTCAAACCCCATGGATACGATGACTTATTTGGCCTTAAAAGCGACAGGTTTACCAAAAAATCGCATCATCGGAATGGGTGGTGCGCTAGATAGTTCACGTTTTCGTTATTATTTATCCAAAGCTTTGGATGTGCCGTCAAATGATGTTTCGGCGATGGTAATTGGCGGTCACGGCGATACAACCATGATCCCATTGACGCGTTTGGCTTCCTATAATGGAATCCCAGTTTCTGAATTTTTATCGGAAGAAGCATTGGCAAAAGTAGCTGCTGACACCATGGTGGGCGGTGCGACTTTAACAGGCTTATTAGGCACTTCTGCATGGTATGCGCCGGGTGCATCTGTAGCCTATTTGGTTGACAGCATCTTGAATGACCAAAAGAAAATGATTGCGTGTTCGGTATACTTAGAAGGCGAATACGGTCAGCGCGATATTTGCATTGGAGTTCCTTGTCTCATCGGAAAAAATGGGTTGGAATCTATCGTAGATATCAACTTGAATGAGGCTGAAAAAGCCTTGTTTGCCAAAAGTGCTGACGCTGTGCGCAACATGAATGCCGATTTAAAATCAGTATTGTAATAAATAGTGCATGAATACTCAAAAAGAGGCTGCTAACGTGCAGTCTTTTTTTTGAGATTAATGACTAAATAAATTGGTTAATCATAAGGTAAATTATATATTTGCTCGTTTTAAAAATACCGCCATTAAGCTGCTTTGCAATAAAAATCAGTATACTATAGCAATTATTTATTTTTTTAACAAAAAACCAAAACTAGTAAAACTAAAATTAATTAATAAGTAGTAATAATGCAGAATAGAGGATTAGTTAAATTTTTTGCAATTTTATTTGCATTGGTAAGTGTTTACCAACTTTCATTCACTTTTGTATCACAAGGCATTGAAAAAGATGCAAAAGAGTATGCAAAAGGAAACCCCGAAAAAGAAGTTAAATATTTAGATTCCATCGGAAAAGAAAAAGTTTTCAGTCTTGGATTTACCGATTTTACGTATAACGAAGTAAAAGACAAAAAAATAAACAAAGGATTAGACCTTGAGGGTGGTATCAATGTACAGTTACAAATTTCTGTAAAAGACATCGTGAAAGGATTGGCCAACAATTCTAAAAACCCTGTTTTTAATCAAGCATTAGCCGAGGCAACCAAAAACCGTCAAGGAAACCAAGATTATTTGGATGTTTTCTTTGCCGAGTTTGAGAAAGCAGCCAACGGAACTGTAACATTAGCTTCCCCTGATATTTTTGCAAACAAAACACTAGGCGACGAGATCAACTTCAAAATGACGGATGCTCAAGCCAAAAAAGTGATCCGCAGAAAAGTAGACGAATCAATCGAATCGGCTTTTGAAGTATTGAGAAAACGGATCGATAAATTTGGAGTTACCCAACCCAATATCCAAAAATTAGGTCAATCCGGTAGAATCTTGGTTGAATTGCCAGGAGCAAAAGATGTAGACCGTATCAAAAAATTATTACAAAGTACCGCTCAATTGGAATTCTGGGAAACCTACAAAATTGACGATTTAGGTAACTTCTTAATGGCTTCAAACAATGCGCTAAAACTAACTGAGAAAGCGCCAGCTGCAGCAAAAACAGAAACCAAATCGGCTGTTTCTGATTCCATCAATAAATTATTAACCGACGACAAAGTAAAAGATTCAACGGCTGCCAAAAAAGGAGATAATCCATTGTTGGATAAATTTGTATCGCAAGGAGGAGGAGCTGTTTTAGCGATTGTAGATCCAAAAGATACGGCTACCATAAATAGTTACTTCAAACGTCAAGATATTCGCAACTTATTGCCCGCCGATAAACGGTATGCAAAATTTGTATGGGGTAAGCCATCAATAAATATTGACGAGAAAACAAAAAAATCAATTGAAACCGTTGAGTTGTATGCGCTAAAAGGCAACAGAGATAACCAAGCCGCAATGAGTGGAGGGGTAGTTACCGATGCAAAAGATTCGTTTGACCAATTGGGCAAGCCTTCGGTGACTATGCAAATGAACGGCAAAGGAGCTAAAGACTGGGAAGAATTAACAGGAAAAGCCTACACCGAAAAAACCAATATTGCGATTGTATTAGATGATATTGTGTATTCTGCTCCTGGAGTTACTAGTGGGCCAATTTCTGGCGGACGTTCTGAAATTTCTGGTGTATTTGATGTAAGCGAAACCAAAGATTTAGCCAACGTATTGCGTGCGGGTAAATTACCTGCTGCAGCCGAGATTGTGCAGTCAGAAGTGGTAGGACCATCCTTGGGTCAAGAAGCAATTGATAACGGAACCAATTCTGCATTAATCGGTTTATTAATCGTAGCACTTTGGATGCTTGTGTACTATGGTAAAGCAGGTTGGTTTGCTAATATTGCTCTAATCGTGAACTTGTTATTCTTATTTGGAATTCTAGCAAGTTTGGGAGCGGTATTGACTTTGCCGGGTATTGCTGGTATTGTATTAACCATGGGTACCGCTGTTGATGCGAATATTATTATCTACGAACGGGCCAAAGAAGAATTGCGTTCGGGTAAAACAATTGAAGAAGCCGTGAAAGCCTCATTTGGTTGGAAAGGTGCCATGCGTTCTATTGTAGATGCCAACGTAACGCACGTATTAACTGGAGCGGTATTGTTAATTTTTGGAACAGGACCGATTCAAGGATTTGCGACTACCTTATTAATTGGTATTGCAACCTCGTTATTTACTTCGATTTTCATCACCCGTATATTATTGGATTGGTCGGTATTAAAAGGAAATAAATTGACCTTTACTACTGGTTTTTCTAAAAACTTCTTTACTAATTTCCACTTTGACTTCTTGGGCATTAAAAAATATACTTACATTTTCTCACTTTTAGTGTGTGTGGTGAGTGTGGTTTCATTGTCTACCAATGGTTTAAATCAAGGTGTTGATTTTATCGGAGGTAGAACATTCCAAGTGCGTTTTCCTCAAACTATTTCGGCAGAAGAAGTGAGACAAGATTTATTGGCCGCTTTTGACGGTAGTGCCGAAGCAAAAATCTTTGGAAAAGACAACCAATTAAAAATCACAACTAAATTTAAAGTAGCTGAACCAGGCACTGAAGCTGATCAAGAAGTGAACAAAATCTTGTTTAACAACTTGAAAAAACACTTTGATGCGTCAATGACCTACGAGAAATTTGTAAATAGCTACGACGGAAAAGAGTTAGGTATTCTACAAGCTTCTAAAGTTGGTCCAACTGTAGCTGATGATATTAAAACCAATTCGTATTGGGCTGTAATTGGCGCGATGTTAATTGTGGGCTTGTATTTGATATTGAGTTTCCGTAAATGGCAGTATTCACTCGGCGCTCTTGCAGCCGTTGCACACGACGTAATCTTTGTATTGGGAATCTACTCCTTATTATGGAAATACATGCCGTTTGGAATGGAAATTGATCAGCACTTCATTGCAGCGATCTTAACGGTTATTGGATATTCTATGAACGATACCGTAATTGTATTTGACAGAGTTCGTGAATACTTGGGTGGTAAAGCCAAAGGAAACTTTAATTCTATTGTAAACCAATCGATTAATTCAACTATGTCAAGAACAATCAATACATCCTTAACGATGATCTTGGTATTGTTAATCATGTTTGTCTTTGGAGGAGAATCTATCCGAGGATTCATATTCGCGATGTTAATTGGTATTGTAGTAGGAACCTATTCTTCTTTATTTATTGCAACGCCAGTATTGGTAGACACCATTTCAGCTGCAGAACACAAACGCATCGAAGAAGAGCACAACAAAGCTTAATTTCTTTACCCACATAATAGAGGAACCCGATAGCAGTAGTTTTCGGGTTTTTTTGTGCTATAATTTTGTAGCACGATATCTTTTGTACTATCTTATTCTGTTGTGCTTAGAACGCTTGTCCTGTTGTTCGGTAGAAGTTCGTAGGTCTTAAAAGTTGCCGCTGATATAGTCAAGTACCTATTCATTAGCCAAAAGGAAGGATATAATAGTAGTCTAAATCAATTCTGATAGGGCATAAAAAAAACCATCTCAATTGAAATGGTTTCTACTATCAGGTTTGATTAACTAGTATTGTTTAATAGGTTTCTCGGCAGTAAATACAAAATAAATACCCACCAATATAAAAGGAATACTCAACCATTGACCGGTAGAGAATTGGCCCAAATAGGCTTCAAATCCGCCTTGGCTCTCTTTTACGTATTCTACCATAAAGCGAACAGACCACAATAAAATAAGGAATAGTCCGAACAAAAAGCCCAAACGTTCCCGAATGTTTGTTTTCCAATACAAGAAATATAATATTACAAAAACAGCTACATAACAAATGGATTCGTACAATTGTGCCGGGTGTTTGGCAGGAACTTGGGCCAATAACGAACTGAAATTGGGATCGGTGCAAATGGCATGATACGCTTCTTTTACCGAGGGTTTTTGGGTGATACTCACCGCTTCTCTTGCACTAAAATGATCGCGCACAAAACGAATTCCCAATGGGTTAGTCGTAGTGTTTCCTACTATTTCTGAATTAAAGAAGTTGCCTATACGCACAAATACTGCTCCACTAGCTACGGGAATAACCACGCGGTCAAGCACCCAAAGTAGGGGGCGTTTCATAATATTTTTGCTAAAAAAGTACATCGATAATATGATGGCTATAGCCGCTCCATGGCTTGCTAATCCCTGAAATCCGGTAAATTCAAAAACCGGATCAAAACGGAAAGGCAGCAAGATTTCAGACAAATGATTGCGGTAATATTCCCAATCGTAAAAGAAAACATGTCCCAATCGGGCGCCAAGCAAGGTGCTTAAAACCGTCCAAATGAATAAGGAATCTAATTTCTCTAACGATTCATTTTCGCGTTCAAATATTTTTTTCATCAAATACCAACCGAGTCCAAAAGCAATAACAAACATGAGGCTGTAATACCGAATGACAAAAAAACCAAGATCAATCCCTTCTGAAGGATTCCAAACAAAATTTGCAAGTGTATTCATATAGGGTTGATTTTAAGCTCGTAAAAATAAACTTATTAGCCGATAAAAGCTACTTTTTTACACATCCTTTTTGTGCGGAACAGGATCGTAGCCGCTTTTGCCCCAAGGATGGCAGCCGCCTATCCGTCTAATAGATAAATAGGTTCCTTTCCAAAACCCATGCATCTGAAGAGCTTGTAAGGAATAGGTAGAACAACTGGGTTCAAATCGGCAACTAGCTGGAGTGAATGGCGAAATAGCGCTTTTGTAAAAACGAATGAGA
>Ga0209768_10001930_pt1 | contig 13062 bp, 9 predicted proteins | sample LauGreSBDMM110SD_3_FD_187564 | JGI IMG/M metagenome (GOLD analysis project Ga0209768, IMG submission 187564) | Freshwater lake microbial communities from Lake Michigan, USA - Sp13.BD.MM110.SD (SPAdes) (version 2) | ecosystem: Environmental > Aquatic > Freshwater > Lake | place: Lake Michigan... | reverse complement strand
GGTACGAGACTACGTACACAGTGCAGTGCAGGACGGGGATCTGACCCCATCGCTGGCAGAGGGCCTTCGCGCACAGGAAATGATTGACCGACGCCAAGAGAAGGGCGCTGATCGAGAGGTTGCGCTGCAACTTGCAGGAATCTTGGGCGGCGGCGCTACCTACCAGATTATTGAAGCGACAGAAATCAAGCCATTAGGGGTCGGAGAATCGGAGTCATGATTGCGTTCCGCAGCCCTACTAGGAATCGTTCTGGCGCTAACTCTTCTGCTGCCAAAAGCGGCAAAGGCAAATCAAATCGAGTTCTGGTGCAACGACTGGAATCCCTATATTCAAGATTGGCAGTTGTGGGGTCCGTTCTATACGGACGTTATGGACAACGAAGCGATGTGGTTTGGCCAGTGCCTGCCAAATCGTCCGTGGGATCCGATTCCGTGGGAACCGAACCCAACGCCGAGCGCGAGTGTGGAGCCTAGCCTTGAGCCGACACCAGAGCCTACACCCAGCCCGACGCCTGAGCCGACGCCAGAGCCAACACCAGAGCCGACTCCGACTCCGACTGAGGAACCGACGCCAAGCCCTACGCCAGAACCGACTCCTACTCCGACGCCTGAGCCAACGCCACAGCCAACTCCAGAGCCTACGCCAGAGCCTACCCCAACTCCAACTGTAGCTCCAAGTGAGCGACCATCACCAACTCCAACGGGAACTCCAGATCCTAGTCCAGAACAAAGTGGAACGCCGACTCCAAGCGCGAGTCCAAGCGAAGAAGTCACTCCGAGTCCTGAACCAGTTCCAAGCCCTAGCGTGGCTCCTGATGGGCCAGCAGAAGCAGTAGCAGAGGCTGTTGGCGAAGCGGTAGAGGCAATCTCTGAAAGCATTGGGGAGGCGGTCACTGCGGTGACCACCCTAGGCAACGATCTCTCGGTCGAGGAGAAGAAGCAAGCGCAACCCATTGCGGTGGCAATCATCGTAAGTCAGGTAGCGCAGGCAGCAGCAGCGGCAGCATCAGCCGCATCCTTGAACAGCGGGAGAGTAAAGAAATGATTAAGCGTTTCATCAATGACCTTGTAGGTGGATCATGGACGATCCTTGGACTACTCTTCGCAGTCGTCGTACTGCCAGAGGGACCAACGCACGACACCATGGCAACCATCTTCTTGGCACTCACACTAGTTTGGCTCCTCACGGGACCACTTCGATGGAAGGATAATTAATGCAGTATCGGGTCAAGTCGCAACTCTACGCTGACGCTGAGGCACAGCAGAAGGGCGCCAAGCAGGTGCTGGATGACTGCACTTGGTCATCGTGCGCCGCCGCAGTCTCGTGGGCTTCTGGCTACACGGTCGACTACACCGCTGCCCAAGGCGTTGCCGCGTTTGAGAAGGCGACTGGCCGCAAGGATAAGCAGGGCGTCAGCGATGCTGGCGGTTCCCTCAAAGAGGCTGCTCAGACGGTTGCTGTGCTAGGTGGCAAGGCTCGCTACGCAAAGTCGTGGGCTGATGCCGTTGCCGCTGCCAAGGCTGGTGCCGCACTGATGGTGTGGGTGCAGCAGCCAGTTGGCTACCCATCAGGCGTAGCGATTAGCAAGTGGCACGACGGCTGGCGACGCTACTGGACCAAGAAAGACGCCAAGAAGATTACTGATGGCTATGGTCATATGACTTCTGCTGGCTGGTGTGCAGACCACGGCTGGCAGTGGGCGTGTCCTACTCGTGACGAGAAGGTTGCCGCCGAGAAGTTTGGCGTACCAGTCACCGAAGAGCAGCTCAAGCAGATTGCCAACAGCAAGGTCAAGGCAAAGAAGGTGGCAGTCGACTACAAGTGCCTGCTCATCGTCACGCACCCAGGCAAGGTAGCCGCCCCAGTCGCAACTCCAGTGGTCGCGCAGGTAGCCCCCACAATCAACGTAGAGGCACCTAGGAAGCCCGTAGAGGCTCCAAAAGTAGAATCTGGTACTAAGACACCATCCCAGTTGGATGTTGCGGTAAAAGCCCTAGAGAAGGTCGACTGGGCATCAATCGGAGCAAAGGGTCTGGCTCTGGCAGGAAGCGCGGCTGAGGCCGCCAAGAAGGAGAAGACCACCGTGGGTAAGATTAGCGCATGGTTTAAGTACATTGCAGCAAACAGCAAGATTGACGAGATGATTCTTGACGCGGTTCGGACATTCCTGACCGTCAGCATCTCGGTTGCCCTTGGATTGGGCATTCCGCTCCTAGACATCAACGGTGGAGACTTCCGTCTGGTGCTCTCCGCTGGACTCGCTTCGGCGCTCCAGGTTATTGTGAAGGCGCTTGATCCAAGCTCCACAGACTACGGCGTTCAGAAGAAGAAGTAATGCCCGACAAGTGGGTCTATGTCGGTGGAACATTTGATCTGTTCCACTCTGGACACATCAACTTCCTCAGCAAGTGCGCGGAGTACGGCAAGGTAATCGTTGCCCTCAACACAGACCAGTTTGCTGCTCGGTATAAGCGGCGACCAATCCTCTCTCTTGCAGAACGCTACGATGCGCTGGATGCGTGTCGATTCGTGGACAAGGTTATCGTCAACATTGGCAACGAAGACAGTTGGGTCACCATTGACGCAATGCCGCGTGATTGCACAATCAAGTACATTGCCCACGGCGATGACTGGACTGGCAATAGCCTTCTGGCCCAACTCAACATCAGCCAGCATTGGCTGGACACCAAAGATATTGAGATGTTGTACATTCCATATACCGCTGGTATCTCCACCAGCGACATTATAGGGAGAATCAATGGCGAGCATCACCGTCGTGGTAACTGCTCATGCGGACTCGGAGAACCTTGTTCGTATCCTGGAGCTGCTGGGCAAGCAAACCCAGAAGCCTGATGAAATCATTGCTCTCTGCTCTGAGATTGATCTTGAGGGCGTTTGGCAGCGGTTTCCGTGGGTCAGGTTCTACGAAGAGCCCAACCTCAACGACTGGGGTCACGACAAGAGGGCCAAGGGGCTTGACCTGGCGACATCTGAATACACCGCGTGGTTCAACCACGACGACTCCTACGACCAGACCTTCATCCAAGAAATGATGGAATCTGCATTAGGTGGCGCAGATGTGCTATACTGCGGATGGAGCAAGAACCACACCCCGTCCTTTGCTCTTGGACAATCCACTTCTGGCAACTACATTGCCAAGACCAGCTACGCTCGCAGGGCTGGCTACACCGACCGCCACTACGAAGCGGACGGCACCTTCATCAATCGACTGGCCGCACTTGGCGGCAAGATTGAGTTCCTACCCAAAGTCCTATATTCTCACAATGAGGTGAAGTAATGCCCAAGAGTGCTGCATGGCAACGCAAGGAAGGCAAGAATCCGCAGGGCGGACTCAATGCCAAGGGTCGTGCGTCCTACAAGGCGCAGACTGGCGGCACGTTGAAGGCTCCAGTCAAGAGCGGAGACAATCCTAGACGAGCTTCTTTCCTCGCCCGTATGGGTGGTATGCCTGGTCCAGAGCGTGACGAGAAGGGTCAACCGACACGCTTACTCCTTAGCCTTCAGGCTTGGGGTGCCAGCAGCAAGACGGATGCCCGTGCAAAGGCAGCCGCGATCAGCAAGCGCAACAAGGCTTGAAGCAACTAGCCAATGAAGTTGCGGTCGATCTGGCTCGTGGTCGCTCTGACATCGAGTTCTTTGCTCGCAGGTGGCTTGGCATCCAGGGGAATCCTGGACAGGTTGCATGGTGGAAGTCCTGCTCCGAGCGCGATGAGTCTGGGTACCGACCGAAATACATCACAACAGTTGTATCCGCTGGCAACCGTGCGGGTAAAACGATGGCAATGGCGGTGGTCTGTTTCCACCACGCCTTGTACAAACTGGGACTTCCAAACCCGAAATATGGTGATTCCAAGTCCCACCTTGAATGGCTAGATTCTCCCTATGAATGGTTCCACATTGGTATTCAGCAGGAGACCGCAGAGCTAGTCTTCCGAGAGATTGAAACCATCCTCACTGGCCAGCACCCCGCCCAAAAAGGTCGTGGTTGCCCGATGGTCACAGAACTTGGTAAGATCGTAGAGACCACCAAGAAGTATCGCGGTGAGTATCCGTGGATCAAGTTCAACCCCATCGTTGGTGGGGCAAGCATCCATTTCCGCACCACGCAGGATCGAGCGAAGGCTCTCCTTGGTAAGGACATGAACGGCATCTCGTTTGACGAAGCGGCGTTTGAGCCGCACTTGCTGATGATCTACCAAGAGGTGCTGAACCTACGACGACTCTCCACTGGCGGACCACTCCACTTCATTGGAACGCCGACCGAGGGATTCAACGAATACGCAGATCTCTGGGAGAAGGGGAACCCCGAAAACCCAGAGCGCGACTCCAAGTTCATCTCGTTCCGATTGTCGACACGGGACAACATCGGCTACGGATTGACCCAAGAGAACTTTGATGATGTTGTTCGCCAGCAGGCTGAGTACCTCATCCCCCAGAACATTGACGGATTCTTCATTGAGGCACGAGACGCATTCTTCTGGTCTCAATCCATTCAAGCAGTATTCAAATCAGGAGTCGCAGAGTTAGGCCCGACACGTCACCATAAGTATGTCCAGGGTGTAGACCCAGGGATTTCACATGACGCAACGTGGGCGATTACACTCGACATTACTGACAGAAAACTCCTTCGCGGCACGCGGATTAGAAAGCGCGGCGGCAAGCAGAGTATCTCTGCCGTCGTGAACATGGTCCGCGAAGGACATCTCCTCTACCAACAGGACGGTGCGTACTGCACCACTATCGTCGACTCCACAGGACTTGGTGGACGACTATTTCAGCAGGAGTTCAGCATCATCCGTCCGCTCCGAGGGTTTGACTTCGGTGGCACCAAGGCGAAGAAGGTGGAACTCCTCAATGACTTGAAAGCGGTCCTAGACAAGGGACAAATCGAACTGCCAACTGGCGGTGCGTGGGATGAGATGCGAAGGCAACTCCTCACCTACAAATTGGACGATAAGAAGCTGGAGCAAGATGCAGTGATGGCACTGGCCATTGCTGTGCGACACGCTTTGCGAAACCCAGAGAAGCCCGTGAACGATCCAGTGTTCACATATTTTGGAGTGAGTGACTGATGGCCGACAAGGTACGAAAGATCCCAGCAGCGTTCGAAGGAACGCGGGCGATTCCAGCGCAGTACACGACCGACCCTGATATTGCCACGCCTGAGCAGATTGCTTCTATTGGCACTGCGACCGAGAAGGCACGCAAACTAGCCAAGGGTCAGCGTATCGTTGCGGCTGCCGCTGCTGGCAAGCCAATTGCCACCGCTCCAGTCTTTACGAACATCAGCATTAACAAGCAGGGTTCGGTCAAGGGGCAGGCGAACCAGTCAATCGCTGGCGGTGCTGGCATTGGCATCAACGACCCATCGATTACGGCACGAAACCGCGCCTCTACCCGCATCAAACCGAACTTTGAGAAGCTCACCCTTGGCGAACAGGCTTCCGTCAAGATGTCCGAGACCTCACTTAGCGGACAGGGCATTGACCCAAACCAGGACGAGTCACACCTTCTCCTTCAGGAGATCCTTGGTCGCAAGCAGTTGGTTGAGCCAGAGCAGAACCGACTCCGCTCGCTCTTCCGCCGCATGGACAACCTCTATCACCCAGAGACCATCACCCTTGGCGGTGCTGACCACTGGGCAGATGACCCAAGCGCACGGCTTGCTGGTCGAGCACACGTCTCGGTCAACATCCACCACGCCTATGTCCAGATCCCAGCCTCTATCCAGGCTGTGCGACCAGTTGTCAACTATGTTGCCACTGGGCCAACGACCGAAGAGCGCGATGCCGCGCAACTGCGCGAGCGACTCTACTTCCGTTGGTGGGACGCCAACGAGATGGACTTGCTCCACGAACACGCTGCACTTCTCAAGGAACTCTACGGCCATACGGCGGCTAAAGTCTTCTGGGATCCAGTTGCGGAGCTTCCAAAGGTTACCGTCATTGAGCGACCAGAGAACCTTTACCTTGGGTTCGGGGATAGCGACTTCAATCGCCTAGACTGGGCGCTCTACTGCTACGGTATGTCACCACAGTCAGTTCAAGAGGACTACGGCGTGGATGTCATCCCTGTCAAGCAGGGCGACAAGTATTTCCCGTACACCACCCGTGGCACACACGACGACCCAATCGGCAACGTGTGGTCGAACACCTTTGAGCGCAATCCACTCCGCCGCGAGACTGCCTACGAGCAGATGCAGGTTGAGGTCTACGACTACTGGTACAAGGTACCAACCAAGCCAGGTAAGGCTCCGCTTGTGTACAACGCCATCTTTGTCGGCAACTCGCTGGTAAAGAACGACGCGCACCCTGAGTATCAGGGGCAGATCCCGTATGTCCACCTACCAAACGGCAAGATCCCTGGTAGCCCATACGGTAAGCCAGCACTCTACGATGCCGAGCAGTTGCTCCGCGAGAAGGACGAACGAGTCACTGCCATGGCGCAGATGATTCAGTCTATCGTCGGTGGGCAAATGTGGCAGCTCGTTGGACCAGAGGCTCCTGATGAGGTACCGCCAAACGCGCTACCAAAGCCAGGTCGCGTCGCCACCCCTGGACCTGGCAACGAACTCCGTGCCATCCAGCCGTTCATCCCATCGTTCCAGATTGAGCAGTACATCGGTCGTATCGACCGAGAACTTGCTGTCGCAACGGGCTTGAACGACCTGCTCCTTGGTCTCGCGCCCGCGCAGGTGCTTGGCTCCTCACGAGCCATCGCCGCGCTCATCGCTAACTACGAAGCACGCCTTGCCCCGAAGCGCAAGGTGTTCTACCAGTGGATGCGACAGGTCTGGGAGATGTGCGCCCGTATTTGGGAAATCAAGAACCCAGCCGTTGCCGAAATCGTTGGCGGCCAGTATCGCATTGACATTGTTGCGCCAGAACTGACGCCACGAGACACGCTGGAACTTGCCAGCACCGCAATCAACCTAGTCCAGAACCGACTGTGGAGCGCCGAGCGTGCTATGGATCGAGTGGGCGTGGAAGATCCGATTGGCGAGAAGGACCTCATCCGTGATGAGCAGACTGATGCCACGCTGAACCCTGCGTCCGTCGCAACGATGGCGCAGGTGATGCAGCAGATGCAGCAGATGCAGATGCAGAATCAAGCCCAGCTCCAGCAGCAGGCAATGATTACCCAGGAACAGGCCGCTAATGCCCAGCGCACGATGCAGCAAGGCGTTCCTGGGAGCCAGTCGCTAAACCAGCCAGAGAATCAGGCGCAGTTGCCGCCAGAGGCTCTGCCAGAAAACGCCGCCGCGCCAGGGGAAGAGAACCTTATCCCAGCGCCGACTGGCACCAATGAGGTACCTGCATAATGGCACGACGAGGACGATTCACCAGCCCAAATTCGGGCGGACAGAACCTTACCGCGCTGATTACTAGCCTCTTGCGCGAGCGAAACTCCGCAGAGGAGCAGGCGCTGCTTGACGCCTATCGAACTGGAACTGCCTATAACGGCGTAGTCCCAACGGTTGATGACATTCAGTCGTTCTATGACAACTGGGCGTCAGCATCTGGCTACACTCCAGGTTCGCTTGAGTACCAGGCAATCTTTCAGAAGAAGTCTGACCTCAATAACTATGACCTGAAGAAGCAGTTCAATGCGCTCATCTCAACGTTCAATACAACCGATGGGTCAAACTATCAGGAGATTATTGACTTCCTTGGGAATCAGGCGCAGACCTCTACCGACCCTGACGATATCGCCGATTACGCAAACTCCGTAGAGACGACGACAAACGCCTACCTAAAGTATCAGGGCCAGCGTTTGGTTCGTGGTGAGTTGACGGCTGCTGAGTATCAGAAGATTACGCTTGAGTCGCTCAAGGTTCTAGACCCAGACAGCACCGCCTACAAGAACGCAGTATATGATGCCTTCCAGTACGAATGGAACGCAGAGGCAACTAAGTGGCAGAACCGCGTTAAGGCTGGGACTGCAACAAGCGGACAGTTCAGGTCTTGGGCAAGCAGCTTCAAGAATCGAATGGTTGGGTCTGGCATCTCTAAGGACAGCGATCTGTATACCTCAGTTGGGGCAAGCATTTCCCAGGCTAGTCTTTCGGTTGGCGATAGCCCAACAAATACCCGACTCAATGGAACGCTAGGAACCCTCAATGATGTCTTTGGTCTTGCCCAGGCACAGATTGGCGGCGTAGAGGTTGGCGTTGAAGACATCATGGGCGATCCAAAGGATGTCCTCAAGAAGTTGTCTAAAAACCCAGACCTTATGGGCCTGTATGCTGAGTGGCTTGATTCAAACAGGGGATCTATTAGCCCGACACTTACTGCTCTTGGCATTACCGATGGAGCAAGTTTCCGACAGTGGTTTGATCAGACACTGAAGAGCGGAATCACCGATGCCCAAGCAGTAACTGCCGCTGGTGGTAGTGCCAACTGGGATGATTGGACCGCTGCTGCAACTACCAACGGCGCACTCACAACATTTGACGAGTTTGCAGTTAGCAGCAGCAAGCACGCTCGTGATGTTGCCAATGCCAAGGGGGACGATTCACTTATTAACTTCTATGACACTGAGTATAAGAAGTTCCTTAGTGGGGAAAAGTCATATTACGGAGCTCGACCAGCACTTGAGGGTCTGTACCCACAGCAATTTGCTGTTGTTCAAAACGAAGCAAATGCAATGTACGGATCGTATGCAGAGGGATCACTGACCCTAACTGGAGCACTTAACAGCGGGGAGCCAACCTGGTCAAATGTTCAGTTGACCGCCGATAACGCAGCGGCACTTACTTCTGGCCAGTTGGTTAAGGTATGGAATAAGGAGACTGCTCAATTTACCACTGAGCCGCCGCGAGCGGCTGGTTCGGCACAGGGTTCTTACCAGTATGTCAGTTTTACTGTTCTTCCCGACGGAACAAAGGTTCCGTCAGTTGTTTCCGTCACTGGAAAGAAAACTGTTTCCTCTACTGATGGAACAACGCCAACTGGATTTATCTTTGAGTTGCCGAATGGCAAGACCTATGCCGTCAATACCTCTGGCGATGCCTATGAGGTAACTGGTTCGGTTCCAGTTTCTGGTGCCGATTATGTTGTTGATGACCCTGCTGATTTTGGAACTCCCACAACAGATGGTAAACTTCCAATCATTGACACAAGTCCTCTTATTCGACAGGGTGCTAATGCTGGAGCATTTAAACCAGAGGACCGAGAGGCTCGACGAGCTGCGCTTACGCAGTATGGCGTAGATGCCGCTGACCTTGATGCTGCTGCACAACTGGCGTTGACGGTGGCAGCGGGACTTGACCCAACAGCACGGACAGGAGTTGAGGCTGCGTCTCAGGCCCTTACTGCTGAGTCAGTCACAATTCGCGCAACAGCACTTGAATCATCTGCGACCAATGTAGACCAACTCGTAGAGGCTGCTGGTCTTCGTGGCAATCCTGCGGCAGCACAATACAACACGTTTGTGAAGCCGAATATGGACAAGTACGAAGAGGTTGCCAAGGGTCTATTCCGACTCAAGAACCCTGCTGGGCAAATGGGTGCGGATAGAAATGTCTCAGCGCAGAATTTCTACTCTAGGATGGGCGGACAGGCTGGAAATCAAACAGTTGCAGATCTTCCAACAACTGTTGACCTTCGACCAGATCGGGTAAAGAACAGCGATAGGGAGCGGGATGTTGCCGCAGCAGAGCGCATCTTTGCTGGATATGGCGTTTCGTCAACGCAGGCACCTTCGGATAACTTCTTTAGGAATATGCCAACGACGAAGCAGCAGCAGTATGGCTCGCTGCCACCTGCGCTTCCACTAGCGGCAATGGCACCATCGGTTGTTATCCCGCCAACCCCATCTGTGCGTAAACCAGACATTATTGGGCCAACGATGCCAACTGCTCCAGTTGTTGCCGCGCCACCGCCACTGTTGCCACCGTCACGCGGCGGCAGCGTTAGGAAGTTGTAATGCCAAGTATCTTTGACAAGCCATCGGTACAAGCTGGGACGACGCGAGCAGCGTCTATCGCCCAGCCTGGGACTTCGGCAAAGGCCGTTCAGTCCGCTGGTCGAATCCAGGTTAGCATTGCCGATCCGTCAAAGTCTATCCAGAAGTCCATTGGCGATGTCAATGCTGGCTTTATTGGAGTGGGCAAGGGCTTGGTATCCGTTGCGGAAAACTTTCCATTTGTCGGCGGCATTGCCAAGCCGCTCATTGGATTTGTTGGATCTATCGCTGATGCAACCATTGGTCAGGGCGTAAGCGCACTAGAGAGCATTCGCATTGGCGACTCTAACTTGGCGCAAGGTGCTGTCAATGCGTTGGAGTTTGCTGGGCAACCTCTTGGTTGGGGACTTGATGCCATCTCTGCTCCTGGTCGATTTGTGGAGCAGAAGGTTGCCGAGGCGCGCATCCAGAACACACAGACTGGTAGGCAGGATCTTATCTCTGGTATCTTTGGCGCAGCTCCAAAGGAAGTTATGGCAATGGTGCAGGGCGGTGCCTCTCTTGAGCAGGCTGCCGAACATCTCGCCACAACCAATGCTGGCTATAGCGAGAACGGCCTTGCCAATCTTGGATGGTCGTTGCTCTTAGACCCAATCAACCTCATTGCCCCTGGTGTTGGAAAAGTCGCATCAATGGGCAAGCAGGCTTCGGTCTTTGCTCGAATTTCAAAGCAAGCTGCACTTGAAGGCGTCGTTGGCGTTGCTGCCAAAGCAGAGGCAGACGCATTTCTCAGCACGTGGGGATGGGCTGGGAAGGTCCATGATGCTACGGTAAAGGTACTGTCCAAGCGACCACAGATGTTTACCTCTACGCTGGCAAAAGAGGTCGTTGCCGCAACTCCAAAGGTCTACAATATGAAGACGCTTGGCGGATTTATGGATGATGTTGCTGCTGCTGGCGGTGCGGATGTTGCAGATCGCGGTCTTCGGAACTTTGCCGTAACCTCAATGAACGCGGTAAAGTCTGGTGCCGTTCGTGCCGTAACCGCAATCCGACGTTCTGGCTCAGAGGACCTTGCCAATACGATTGTCCACCGCTTCTGGGATGACCTGGGCAAGGGCAAGAGCGTAGACGAAGTGCTTGCCACTGAAGTCTATGGCGATGGAGATATGGTCTCCTTGCTCAAGCGCATTGGCCTTGATGATGCAGACATTGCAACGCTTGCCGCAAAGGTTGAAGAAAAGGTTGGAATTAAGCGACTAGATGAGTTGGTCAAAGATCCTGAGATTCGCAGCATTGTAGACTCCCTTGCAAGCAGGCACGCTAACTGGACAGTTGCCAATAAGGGCGCATCTATAAAGATGGTTGCCGATGTGCGTGTCAAGGCAGATTCTCGATTGGCTACCGAAGAGATGACTCGCGTCCTCTTTGAGGCAAAGAACGATGTGGTTGCACTTGCCGCAGATCCAGTCCTCGGCGTTCAGGAGTTGACCAAGTACCTAGTCAACGGATTTGGTCTTAGCCCAGAGCAGGCTCTTACCGTTGCCCAGCGTCAGTTTGCCAAGCACGCTGGCGATACTCGTGCATTGACAGATATTCTTGCTATGGCTCGTGGTGCAAACTTTGGTCAGGCAGCACGCAAGCTGGCCGCTGTTCGCAGCCTCTTCAAAGAGGGCGATCCGTTTGCCAAGTTGACCATCACCTCACAGCGCAGCCTGACAAGGGCAGAGGCTGAGGCGACCATCAAGCGCGTTGACGGCTTGAAGGCTCAGTTGAAGCAGGCTGCCAAAGATGGCGACACTGCCACGCAGAAGTCAGTGAAGGTTGAACTCAAGGCAGAGGCTGACCGATTGGTTCAGGGGTACGATGAGTTTGCCGCTCAGTTTGGCACCAACGGACTTTATACCTACGATGAGATTTTTGAATTTCTTAACAAGGCTCCAAACCTTACGGTCCGTGAATTGAGCAAGTCACAGCGAGCACGCATTGCTGCTGAGGCCGTTAGCGATGACGCAGTTCGCCAGGTTGCCGCACTTGAAGAAGAACTCGTCGCAATGGGCTATCGCCTTGGCGTTGCCCCAGAAGACGACATTGCCCGTGTCACGACGCTTGCTACTGACCACTTTGGCAATGAGAGGTTCATTGAGATGACGATGCCCTTTGCCGATACGATTGACCACGTGGCTATTGACGCCATTGACAACGCTGGGGTTGCGCTTCGTCCAAGCCGCCTTGGTCGTATCTTTGATCGTGTATCTCGACCTTTCGGCGCAGAAGTCACAAAGAATGTTGTGGCAGAACGATTCGTTACGCGAATGGTTAGGCAGTACGGCATCTCAGTCAACAAGGCTCGCCGCATCTTGGCTGAGGTCAATAACCTTGCCGCTCGTAAGGGCGTGCAGGTGAAGGCACTGCTTGCCGACAGCAACGAACTTGAGCAAATCTTCCGACGAGAAATGGGCGATGCCTATGGTGATGTCTTGGATAAGGGAAGCACCGCCTTTAAGGAAGTGCTTGAGGCTGCTGCTGGCGACCTTGCCTCTGCTGGTCTTACCAGCGGGTTTACTGGCCGCGTCAAGGCGGTGTACCCAGGAATTACCCTGCTGACCGACAAGATTTACCCAGAGGTTCGCTTTGGGTCTCTTAACCTATTCTTCAACTTGGTCCTTGAGCGCATTGAGACGGCAACGCAGAAACTCGTCTACGGCATTCGAAAGGAAGCTGCCAGCGAGTTCTCTCAGGAAATCACTGGTTCAACGCTTCGTCGGGCATACCTTGATCCTCGCAATGTCAACCGTGAGATTGCTGATGGTCAGTTGTATATGGCGGCAAAAGCAAACAGAAATACTGCTGCTGCTGTTGAAACTGCAACAACGTTTAAGAAACGAGTTCAATCTCGAATCAAGAAGTGGTTTTCTGTTGAGGGTGTACGTCGGGAAAAAGAGATTGCACGAGACATTATGTCTGACAAGTTTGCTGCCGATGAGTTCGTTGATCTCCTCAACCGCGCAGCACCAGGGAAGCTTGAGGAACTGGCAATCCACTACGGCGTTACTAACGCCAAGGATGCCGTTCAACTTCTCCTAGAAGAGTACATGATCCACTCCGACCCAATTCGATTGGCAGAGTATGTT
>Ga0209768_10001927_pt1 | contig 13066 bp, 16 predicted proteins | sample LauGreSBDMM110SD_3_FD_187564 | JGI IMG/M metagenome (GOLD analysis project Ga0209768, IMG submission 187564) | Freshwater lake microbial communities from Lake Michigan, USA - Sp13.BD.MM110.SD (SPAdes) (version 2) | ecosystem: Environmental > Aquatic > Freshwater > Lake | place: Lake Michigan... | reverse complement strand
CGATCAGTGTGCCAGCGCGCCACCGTGCCATTAGGTCATCGTTGGTGGACCGTGTCTCAGCGACGCGCTCGAGGATGCAGTTTCCGTTCATTTCACTATTGTAGAAAGGTCTGACCTAAAATTGCAGGATGTCAGCAGAATCAGGGCAAAACCCCCGTCCGCGTAAATTGGTGTGGCCATTACAGGCCATGCCGCTGGCGCGAGCTATGGCCTTAATCTATGGTTTGTTGATTATCTACACCAGCCTCAATCCATTTGATTTTTATTTTCAAAATGGAGTTAATGGGGCCGCTTGGATTTCAGCCCCTTTACCGCGGTTTATTCCTTTATTTGATGTCGTAGCCAATGTGTTGGCATACATCCCCTTGGGATTTTTGTTGGTGTGTGCTGTCTTTCCGCGCTGGCGCCGATTTATCGCTTTGTTGATTGCCATGGTGTGCTGCGTGCTACTTGCCGCGGGTGTAGAAAGTTTACAAACTTGGCTTCCCACCCGAATCCCTAGCCAAACTGACTGGTGGGCCAATGTGCTGGGTGGTTTTATTGGCGCTCTATTGGCGGTACCGCTGGGACCCCAAATGCTATCGGGCAGTGCCCTGCGGCGGCAATTTGATGCGTGGTTTGGGCTCAACTGGGGCGCGGCAACCTTATTTATCCTCTTTCCGTGGGCACAAATTTATCCCCAAAGTGCATGGCTTGGCATGGGAGCATGGCGACAACTCATCGGCGCTGCAGATTGGGGAACCTTAGTCATGAATCAGATGCTACGCGAGGGCCTGATTACCGCCAGCTGCTGGCTTGGTGTTGGGCTGATCCTCTCTCTCGGAATGCGAGCCAAAGCGCCGCAATGGCGATTACTCATGAGTTTGCTCGGCGCTTCGATATTGATTAAGAGCCTTTTCACGGGTTTGCAGTTTGGCGGGGAATTTAGCTTGGCTTGGCTGACTACGGGTGCCATTTGGGGCATGTTGGTTGGGAGCGCTTTACTACTGGGGGCAATGCGCTTGGGCGGCAATTACCGCTTATGGATCGGCTTCAGTTGCTTGGCGGCCATGCTCGTACTAGTTAACTTCTTTCCAGACAATCCCTATTTTGCCTTGACCTTAAAAGCATGGTTTCAGGGTCGTCTCCTTCATTTCAATGATCTGATGAAATGGGCCTCATTCCTTTGGCTCCCATTTGCAATGGCTTGGGTGTTGCAAAATCAGTTCGTTACCCGAATAACGAAACGACCGATATAATTTTTAAATGCCATTTAAACACCACCTCTTCTTTTGTCTCAATGAACGCAGCAATGGCGAGAATTGCTGTGCCCAGCATAACGCGTTTGAACTATTTACCTACGCCAAAAATCGCATTAAAGAGCTCGGGCTTTCTGGTGCAGGCAAGATTCGCGTCAATAAAGCGGGTTGCCTTGATGCATGCAACCTCGGGCCGGTGATGGTGATATACCCAGAGGGTATCTGGTATACCTTTATTGATACGGATGATATTGAAGAAATCATTCAATCCCATCTAATTAAAGGCAAATCTGTTGAACGTTTGCTGGCTGCTTAATCTTTCTTCTTTTAAAAAGACTCATGCATGAATAGCCGTACCCAAGTGATTTCAATTGATGGCATTGTTGGCCCAATTGAAATGGCAATCGACTTACCTGATCAGCTCAAAAGTGATCCTAGTTTTATGGTGCGCGGTCTTGCTCTGGTTGCTCATCCACATCCTTTGCTGGGCGGCACGATGGATAACAAGGTTGCACAAACGATTGCTCGGGCATTTAATCAATTAGGCTATGTAAGCGTGCGCCCTAATTTTCGGGGGGTTGGTGGTACAGCAGGTATCCATGATGAGGGTGTTGGTGAATTGGCCGACTTACTGCATGTATCGGATTGGATGCGTCACCCACACACGTGGATGAATAATGAGTTAACCGAACAGTACATCTGGACTAATTCAATTGCGAACTTGCCACTGGTGGTTGCAGGCTTCTCGTTTGGTAGTTTTGTCGGCAGCCATTTGATTAAGGCTTTGGCCGATTTAGGCGGCCCTGCAGAACGCTTTGTTATGGTGGGCAGTGCTGCAGGCAAATGGGAATTGCTGGATGTGCCTAAAGATACGATCCTGATTCATGGTGAACTCGACGAGACCATTCCCTTGGCGAACGTATTTGATTGGGCTAGACCACAAGAGCTAACCATCCAAGTGGTGCCGGGCGCGGATCATTTTTTTCACCGTAAATTGCACTGCATTCGGAATATTATTTTGGGCGAGTGGCTAGGTCAGCCAGCTTGGCCGCATCAAGGGTAAGAGCTATGGAAGAAAAATCACTGATTGAGTATCCCTCTATTTTTCCGATTAAGGTCATGGGGAAAGACGCCCCTGAATTTTTACCAGCTATGGCTCATATTGCTAAACAGTTTGATCCTATTTTCGACGAGCAAACTATCGAGAAACGGCCATCTCAAAATGGTAAATACATGGGGCTGACGCTTAGCATTAACGCAACCAGCCGCGAGCAACTCGATGAGCTCTATCGCACCTTATCAACCCATCCCCTCGTTAGCATTGTTCTCTAGTTGAGATGGCATGACTATAGCCATTCGGCAACTTGGCGTAGTGGATTATGTAACAACGTATGACGCCATGCGTTTGTTTACTAAAAAGCGCACTGCATCAACCCTAGACGAAATTTGGGTCCTAGAACATCCCCCCGTTTTTACACTGGGACTCGCAGGCGATCCTGCTAACTTGCACGCTGCGGATGGCACCATTCCATTGATTCAGGTAGATCGGGGTGGGCAGATTACCTATCACGGCCCCGGTCAGCTTGTCGTTTATTTATTGTTAGATCTTCGCCGCTATGGCTTGCATGTCAAAGAGTTTGTTTATCGGATGGAGCAGGCGGTCATGGATACCTTAGCCGAGTATGGATTGCCAGTAGTTCGCGAGGCTGGAGCCCCTGGCATCTATATTGCGCCATCGTTTCAGGGTGGATCCGAGTGGCATGGCGCTAAGATCGCAGCATTGGGCTTAAAAGTAACGCGGCACTGTTCCTATCATGGCCTTGCCCTCAATGTGAATATGGATTTGGCGCCGTTCCAGCAAATCTACCCTTGCGGCTATGCGGGATTACGCACGGTAGATATGAGAACATTAGGAATCGAAGACAATATGGCATCGGTCGCTCAGCGCCTGGTCAGTCAGCTGCAAGAGCAGCTAACCCCAATTACCTGATGTGCAGTGCATATAGGAAACCATGACAGTAGATAAATCCAGTATTGAGGTGCAATCCGCCCCAGAGTACGACCCCCTGCGAAAGCAGAAGTCGGCCGAAAAGACGGCACGCATTCCGATCAAGATTGTACCGATCGAGCAAGTCCTCAAAAAACCCGATTGGATTCGGGTTAAGGCAGCATCGAATAATTCCCGCTTTGCTGAAATTAAAAAAATCCTCCGCGAGAATGAATTAGTCACAGTTTGCGAAGAAGCCAGTTGCCCGAACATTGGTGAATGTTTTGGTAGTGGTACAGCCACATTCATGATCATGGGCGATAAGTGCACCCGCCGATGCCCCTTCTGTGATGTGGGCCATGGCCGCCCCGATCCGCTCGACACGAATGAGCCGCACAATTTAGCGCGCACGATTGCTGCCCTTAAATTAAATTACGTAGTGATCACGAGTGTCGATCGCGATGATTTGCGTGATGGTGGCGCGCAGCATTTTGTGGATTGCATTTCGCAATCACGTAGCTTGTCGCCTAAGACACGAATCGAAGTATTGGTACCTGATTTTCGAGGTCGTTTGGAAAAGGCATTGGATGTGTTTTCGGCGAATATTGAAATGGGTTTACCCGACGTGATGAACCACAATCTAGAAACAGTTCCCCGGCTATACAAGCAAGCAAGACCCGGCGCAGATTACGCCCACTCATTACTATTGCTGAGCGAGTTTAAGGTCCGCTTCCCAGCCATCGCTACCAAGAGCGGACTCATGGTTGGCCTGGGCGAAACCGATGACGAAATTCTAGAGGTAATGCGTGATATGCGCGCACACAACATCGACATGCTGACGATCGGCCAGTACCTGGCGCCATCGGGTCACCATTTACCAGTGCAGCGTTATGTTCATCCAGATGTATTTAAGGAGTTCGAGCGCGAAGCATATGCCATGGGCTTTACCCATGCGGCAGTCGGCGCGATGGTACGCTCAAGCTACTATGCTGACCAGCAGGCCCATGGAGCGGGGGTTGTTTAGTTTTAAGAAGTTCAGCCTAGGGATTCAATCGCTAGGTTCGGTGAAAGTAGTTGGAATAGTTGTGGCAAGCGCAGTTGTTTTGGGCTGTAGCCCCAAATTGGATTGGCGTGCTGTGAATACGGAGCGCCTGGGATATTCCGCACTGTTCCCTGAAAAACCGAAGCAAGCAGAACGGACCTTGCCCTATGCAGGACTAGAGTTACAGCAAACACTCGAAGTGACGCAGATTGATGATGTGATCATGTCGATCACCACGATTGCAGTGCCATCGAGCATCAATGCCCAAGCAGGCGATTTGCTAGTGCAAGTGCAAAAAACCATTCTGCAGTCAGCGAATGCAGTTCAAACTCCGCCAATCAAACACCCATCACAGTTTTTAATCGCCGGACCAGGCCGCAGCAAAGGGCTTGCCGAGGACTATTTGTTTGAAATCCAGAATCCGAGTGGCAAGCGTTGGATGCGTGTCCGCTGGATTGTGCGGCCCGATGGTGAGGGCGGCAGTCGCATCTATCAGCAATCCCTGTTACTTATAGCGCCCGCGAATGCGAAGGCGTTTCAGTCAGAGCTCACTGCAGAAAAGTGGGATCCATTTTTTGACGAATTCCGAGTGCAATAAATGAATTTGCATTGGTATCGCCGTCCGCAGCAAAGGATAGAGCTACCACTGCAGGGCCGTTATGCATTGCGTGTGTTCATGAGCTTTGCTTTGGCTTACATCATTTCGTATGCCTTCCGTTCCATTAATGCCGTTATTTCACCTGAGCTCATTCGTGACTTGAATTTAAGCCACACTGAGTTAGGCTTTTTGTCTTCAGCCTATTTTATTGGCTTTGGTATGACGCAAATCCCAGTGGGTTTGGCCCTTGATCGATTTGGCCCACGCGCAACCGAGATGGCATTAATGTGCTTTGCCATTATTGGCGCCCTTATTTTTGCTTTCGCCGATCAATTTGCGACCTTAGTGATTGGAAGAGTGTGCATCGGAATTGGTGTTTCAGCATGTTTGATGTCGGCCTTCTCGGCTTTTCGTACTTGGTTTCCAGAAAAACAGCAGCCGCAGTTGGTCTCCGCCATGCTGGTGTTTGGTACCTTCGGCGCCTTAATGACGAGCTGGCCAGTACACGAAGTGCTGCCCTTTATCGGTTGGCGCGGCGTATTTGTTGTGATGGCTGCTTTATCCGCCTTAGCAATTTTGATTTTGTATGTCGGCTTGCCAATCAAGGTAAGAGCTCAAGAGGGCTCGAAGGCGGAAGAGATCAACCCTGATGAGAAAGCTAATCTTTCCTGGAAAAGCTATCAGCCGATTTTGACGAATACTTTTTTTTGGCGGATTCTGCCACTTGGTATTTTTTGCTATGGCGCTTTTATTGCGATTCAAACCCTGTGGTTTGGTCCGTGGTTAATTCAGGTCATGGATTACAGCGCGGGCACAGCAGCTCAAATCTTGTTTGGTTTTAATACAGTACTACTGTGCGCTTACTTACTGAATGCATGGATCCTGCCAAAACTGTCACGAATTGGGATTGATACCATGCGCTACATGACCTGGATGGTTGGCGCTTCAATCGTATTGCAAGCCTGCGCATTTTATTGGCGTGGTCCGTGGGTGTGGGCTTGGTGGTATTTGGTAGCAGTGGCATGCGCATCCTATGTGCTGGCACAAAGTTTAATCGTGACTTACTTTCCAACGGATTATTCAGGGCGCGTAAGCACCACCTATAACCTATCGCTATTTATTGGCGCATTTATTGTGCAGTGGGGAATTGGTTACGTTATTGATTTGGGAGTCGCAGCTGGCTGGTCTAAGACCAGTGCATTTGATGTGGCACTTGGAATATTTCTACTTGCGCAAGCATTTGCGTTTGCTTGGTTCTTGTTATCGCCGAAATACTTTCCGGCAACCTTCATTACGGATACGCCCAGCAATTAGGCGCGGTGCTTTTCCATTTCGGCGACTTTTAACTCGAGTGCCTCTAGTTTCTCGCGTGTTTTAGAAAGCACTTTGGCTTGTAATTCAAATTCATCGCGCGTAACTAAATCCATTTTCTGAAAGCCTTGATTCATCATGGCCCGAACATTCTTTTCAATCTCTTGAGCGGGTGAATTGCGAATGGCGTCACCTACTTTGCTTTGCATTTCCTCAGCGATGCGCTGAATTTGCTCGAGGATTTGGGCTGGCTTTTGCATGAATGATGTCCATTTAGATTGAATAAATACTTCATTTTAGGAGCTCCCAGAAATTCATGGGGCTCGAAATCCTAAAAAATGAGGGCAAACAGCCCCTAAAACCCAGTTATGAGCCAAAGTAGTGCTATTTATTGCGCTATTTTGGTGCATCTGCCTTAAAAGAGGGAAAAGACCGAATTTCGAAAGGGTTACACGGATCAATATGGGATTCATGAACTGCCATCAATGGGTTCAAGCGAGTGAAACATTTTAGAAATCACCTTTTTTAACCTCAAACAGGAGTATTCCATGAACACACTACAAAAAACCGCGATTGCTGCTGCAATCTCTGGACTCTTTGCCTCAGCAGTGTTTGCTCAGGCTGCACCGGCGGCCGCTCCAGACCCTAGCCCAGTTACAGCAAACGTAACCATTGTCAACGACTATCGGTATCGCGGTATCAGCCAGTCTAATTTCCAGCCTGCTATTCAGGGCGGTTTTGATTACGCTCATGAAAGCGGTTTTTATATTGGAAACTGGAACTCAAGCATTAGTTGGTTATCTGATAGTTATTCAGCTGCCAATTCAACCCAAATTAGCGCACCAGTAGAGATGGATTTTTATGCAGGCTTCAAGAAAGAACTTATTGCGCCTGGATTTGCAACGGACGTCGGAGTACTTCAATATTACTATCCAATAAGTGGATCCTTAGGTAGCAGTCTTAACAATACAACGGCTAGACAAAGAGATGGTAACCGTCAAGCAACTGCTCAAAATCCCAATACTACAGAGGCATATGTAGCTCAAAACTTCACTTTTGGACCCGTGGCTGGTTTTGTAAAGTTTTCATATGCATTAACAAATCTTTTTGGTTTCTATAATTCAGCAGGTTCTTATTACCCAGATTTGACTGCTAATTATGACACTGGTGTTTGGGGCCTGACTTTAAATGGTCACGTTGGATATCAATATATCTCCAATAAAGTCGGCAACTATGATTTTAGTTATATGGACTATAAATTAGGTGTCACTAAGGATTTTGGAGGAGGTTTAAGCGCCAACATATCTTATGTTGGAACAGATGCAAAGTCCGTCGGCGGAACGCCCCTTTATGTTTCTCCAACCGGTAATAAAAACTGGGGCAAAGATGGTTATTTAATCTCCCTCACCAAAACCTTCTAATCCCGCTCACTCTCTAGGAGATATGTATGAAATTGATAACCGCAATTATCAAGCCTTTTAAGCTTGACGAAGTGCGCGAGGCGCTCTCGGAAGTGGGTGTCTCGGGCATTACCGTTACAGAAGTGAAGGGCTTTGGACGACAAAAGGGCCATACTGAGTTGTACCGTGGTGCAGAGTATGTGGTCGACTTTTTACCCAAGGTAAAAATAGAAGCTGCTGTAGACGACGGTATTTTGGAGCGTGCGATTGAGGCAATTGAAAAATCAGCACGCACGGGCAAGATTGGTGACGGCAAGATATTTGTCTCACCAGTTGAACACGTCATTCGTATCCGCACCGGTGAGACCGGCGCGGCTGCACTTTAAAGAGAGGTTCAACATGTTTACTCGGATGAAACAACGCGTTGCGGGAGCTGCTAAGGTTTTGGCTTTAGGCGCAACCGGCATGTTAGCGATGGTGCCTGCTTACGCGGCAGATGTAGCTGCTGCTGCGCCCACGGCCGCAGCTGCTGTTGCAGCAGTGGCTAATAAAGGCGATACCGCTTGGATTTTGGTGTGTACAGCGTTCGTTGTGCTAATGACACTACCGGGCCTTGCCATGTTTTATGGTGGCTTAACACGCAGTAAAAACGTACTGTCGATCTTAGTGCAGTGCATGGTGGTATTCTCACTAATTGCAGTGCTATGGACCATTTATGGTTATAGCTTTGCATTTACAGAGGGCAGTGCATTTATTGGTGGATTGGATCGATTGTTCTTAGGCGGTGTGACACCAGACAGTGTGGCAGCAACCTTTAGCAAGGGCGTTGTGATCCCTGAATTTACCTTCATTGGATTTCAGGCTGCGTTTGCCACCATTACTTGCTGCTTAATCGTCGGTGCCTTTGCAGAACGTGCAAAGTTTTCTGCGATCCTAGTCTTCATGGTTCTTTGGTTTACCTTTGCTTACTTGCCAATAGCCCATATGGTTTGGTTTTGGCCTGGTCCAGATGACATCAAAGATGCCGCGTCGCTTGAGGCCATTACTGCAAAAGCAGGTTGGTTATGGCAGAAAGGCGTGCTTGACTTTGCTGGTGGTACGGTAGTGCACATCAATGCAGCGATTGCTGGTTTGGTTGGCTCTTACATGGTTGGCAAGCGGATTGGGTATGGTAAGGAGGCAATGAAGCCCCACAACTTGGTTTACACCATGATCGGTGCTTCGCTCTTGTGGTTTGGTTGGTTTGGATTCAATGCTGGTTCGGCACTGGAAGCAAACGGAACTGCTGCTTTGGCTTTCTTCAACACCTTAGTAGCGACCGCTGCTGCTGTATTGGGTTGGACGCTGGCAGAGTGGATTACCAAAGGTAAACCATCATTACTGGGTGGTGCATCAGGCTGCGTCGCCGGTTTAGTTGCGATTACGCCTGCGGCTGGCTTTGTTGGCCCAATGGGTGCGATCGTGATTGGCTTTATTGCCGGTGTGGTTTGCCTCTGGGGCGTATCGGGTCTGAAGCGCATGCTGGGTGCAGACGATAGCTTGGACGTATTTGGGGTCCATGGTATTGGCGGCATCATTGGCGCAATTTTGACCGGCGTGTTTGCGGATCCTGCATTGGGCGGCTCTGGAATCTGGGATTACGTTGCGAATGCTGCAGCGGCCGAGTATTCGATGGGTACCCAAGTTTGGTTGCAGGCTCAGGGCGTCATTACTACCATCATTTGGTCTGGTGTAGTCTCGGTGGTTGCGTTCAAACTGGTCGATATCGTGATTGGATTGCGTGTGAAGGAAGAGGAAGAGCGCGAAGGCTTGGACATTAGTTCCCACGGTGAAACAGCCTACGAATCCTAATTAGGCGTGTTGTTTAAGCTAAATAGGCCCTAGCGGCCTATTTAGCTTTTTTATTGGGTTCTCTAGATCCAATGCCTTTTTTATAAAAAAACTTACAATAGTGAGATGGTTCCACATCTCATTACCGCCCTTAGCGGCCCCTTGCTCGAACTCGAGACCAAGGTACTTGAAGCAACTCCTACAATCGAGCGTTGGTTTCGCTTGGAATGGCAAGAGCACACCCCCCCCTTTTATTGCTCCGTTGATTTACGGAACTCGGGTTTTAAGTTAGCCCCGGTTGATACCAATTTATTTCCAGGTGGTTTTAATAACCTCTCCCCAGAAATGTTGCCTCTTGCAGTGCAAGCGGCGATGGCCGCGATTGAGAAGATTTGCCCTGAGGCAAAAAATCTATTATTAATTCCAGAGCGCCATACTCGGAATACGTTTTACCTGCAGAATATCGCTCGCCTTTCTTCGATTCTCCGCCAAGCTGGTCTGAATGTGCGCCTGGGTAGTTTGTCTGAAGACATTAAGAAACCAACTTGGATTGATTTGCCGGATGGCAATCGCTTACTACTTGAGCCGCTTGCGCGACTAGGCCTAAAAAAGCAACGCCTTGGCATTAAGGATTTTGATCCTTGCTCCATTTTGCTCAACAACGATTTATCGGCAGGTATTCCGCCCATACTGGAAAACATCTACGAGCAATATTTGTTGCCGGGATTGCATGCCGGTTGGCATATTCGCCGCAAGTCAAATCACTTTGAGGCTTACGATGAAGTGGCCAAGAAGTTTGCCAAGCTCGTTAACATTGATCCATGGATGATTAATCCCTACTTTACGAGTTGCAGCAATGTGAATTTTCATGAGCGTCAGGGCGAAGAAGAATTGCAAGCAGCAGTAGAGCAGGTATTAAAAAAGACTGCTAAAAAATACCGTGAATATGGCATTAAAGAAAAGCCGTATGTCGTAGTTAAAGCCGACGCCGGAACTTATGGCATGGGTGTGATGGTGGTGAATGATGCAAGCCAGCTTAAAAACCTCAATCGCCGTGATCGCAATAAGATGAGCGTAGTCAAAGAAGGCCTTGAGGTTAGTGATGTGATTATTCAAGAGGGTGTGTATACCTTTGAAAAAGTCAATGAGGCGGTTGCTGAGCCCGTGGTCTACATGATTGATCGCTATGTCGTTGGCGGCTTTTATCGCGTACATACAGACCGAGGTCCAGACGAGAACCTCAATGCACCCGGTATGCATTTTGTACCCTTGGCATTCGAGCAAAATGCCATGCCGGATTACCACGCAAAACCCGGTAGTGCCGCTCCCAATCGATTTTATTTATATGGTGTAGTAGCCCGCCTTGCTTTATTGGCATCATCGCTCGAGTTAGAGCGTACTGACCCTAACGCAGAAGTGGCGTAAGTAAAACTACTGAGATATTACCTTGGATTTTTTGTTCATTGCCGACCCCTTAGATTCCTTTGCGATACATAAGGACTCAACGTTGGCAATGATGCGCGCTGCACAAGCTGCGGGGCATCGCCTGTGGTTTGTGGAAACGCGTGGCATTGTTTGGAAAGACAATAGCGTAGTAGCCGACTGCAGGCCTCTAGCGATTAAGTCCAGTAGTACATCTTGGTTTGAAGTGGGCGCAATTGAGTCACGCCGAGTAGCCGATTTTTCTGCGGCGTTGATGCGCAAAGACCCACCGTTCGATATCGAGTACCTCAATACCACCTGGCTTCTCTCAGCTGCCGTACGTCAGGGGGCGCGGGTGTTTAATCAGCCTGATGCGATTCGGGAGCATTCAGAGAAACTCTCCATTACTGAGTACCCTGATTTGATCCCTCCCACCCTAGTCACGCGAGACCTTGCGGAGGTGGAGGCATTTCATGCAAAGCATTCCGATATTGTGATTAAGCCTCTTGATGGTATGGGCGGCATGGGCGTATTTCGGGTGGGAAGTAATGGCCTCAATTTAGCCAGCATTGTTGAAACCCTCGGTGAGAATGGCGCGCGTACCTTAATGGCGCAACGCTTTTTACCGGAGATTACACAGGGCGATAAGCGCGTTTTGCTCATCGCTGGTGAAGTGGTCCCCTATGCTTTAGCGCGTATTCCCCAGGGTATAGAGATTCGCGGCAACTTAGCGGCTGGCGGCAAGGGTGTGGCGATGCCTTTGAGCCCCCAGGAAATGAAGGTAGCGCAATACTTGGCGCCGCTGCTTTGGCAAAAAGGACTTTTCTTGGTAGGCTTAGACTTAATTGGTGGCTACCTAACGGAAATCAATGTGACCAGCCCAACGTGTTTTGTGGAAATTACGAAGCAGACTGATTGCGATGTCGCTGCCATTTGGCTACGCGCTTTAGAAAAAGTCTTGCACTGATATGGCCGGAATTCTGATCATTGCCCATACCCCGATAGCGAGCGCCATGCTGAGCTTTGCCGAGCATGTGTATGGCTCGATACCAGAGTACATTCAGGCTGTCGATATCCCGGCACACGAGGATGCCAAAATTAGTTTCGAGCGGGTATTGGCTGCTGCCAAGGCGGTTGAAACGCATGGCGAGTTGCTGGTATTGACGGATGTGATGGGCGCAACCCCGGCGAACGTTGCCTCACGCCTGATGTCGCAGCAAAGTAGCGCAGGTATGAAATTAAAAGTCCAGATTTTGGCGGGACTTAATCTGCCTATGCTCATGCGTGCGGTGTCCTATAAAGACGAAGCATTGGATGCGTTGACACAAAAAACACTGCAGGGCGGTCAAAATGGTATCTTGCGTTTAGGCGGCGTTGCCAATGTACAAACTACCGAGGTTCAGGATTAATCATGCCAGTCGCTGAAATCACCATCATCAACAAACTCGGGCTGCACGCCAGAGCATCGGCCAAGCTGTCGCAACTCGCTGCGCAATACCAGTGCGAAGTACTTCTGAGTAAAGGTAGCCGACAAATCAATGCCAAGAGCATTATGGGCGTGATGATGCTGGCTGCAGGTATTGGTAGCACGGTAACCCTGGAAACAATCGGAACGGATTCAGAAGAAGCCATGCAGGCTATTACCGCATTGATTAATGATCGCTTCGGTGAGGGCGAATAAACCGTGACCTTTTCATTGCATGGCATTCCGGTATCCAAGGGCATTGCCATAGGCCGAGCCGTGCTCATTTCCAGAGCTGCTCTCGAAGTCAGTCACCACTTAATCGATCCTGGGCAAGAGGAAGTAGAAGCCAAGCGACTGCTTGCAGCTTTTAAGCAGGTTCAATCCGAGTTAACCACCCTACGTGGGGGATTACCGAAAGATGCACCACAAGAAATGGCTGCATTTTTGGATGTCCACAGCATGATTTTGGCTGACCCTACGTTGGCTGAAAAGCCGTTGAAGTTGATACGGACCGAACGCCTTAATGCGGCGTGGGCTTTGACAACTGAGCTAAACGACTTGCTGGAGCAATTTGCAAAAATCGAAGATCCTTATCTAAAAGAACGTGCCCACGACATTCGGCAAGTGGCAGAGCGGGTTTTAAAGGCGCTGCACTCACAACAAAAGGATGGGCTGCCTCAGTCTGATTTTTTGGCGCCAACCGATGCGGGGGTCGACGCCATCATTGTGGCGCATGATATTACGCCGCATGACATGTTGCGCTTTAAGGACTA